>Ga0207996_1001928_pt1 | contig 13427 bp, 15 predicted proteins | sample AntAceMetag02UKG_FD_184773 | JGI IMG/M metagenome (GOLD analysis project Ga0207996, IMG submission 184773) | Saline lake microbial communities from Ace Lake, Antarctica - Antarctic Ace Lake Metagenome 02UKG (SPAdes) (version 2) | ecosystem: Environmental > Aquatic > Non-marine Saline and... | reverse complement strand
CATCATAGTAAATGCTTGCTATATTTTCCAGAGAGATTATATGATGTGGATTTTCTAAAAGCACTGCTTTAAATAAAGGAAGCGCTTTTTCATACCTGCCGCCACTCAAATGCATATTTGCAGAACGCAGGTTTTTATTGCCGTCTGCTGATAGTTTCTGAGACTCGGCTAATAGCGAAACTGTAATGAATAGTATGACTACAATCATTATTAACGATTTGAAAAACAAAAAATTAAATCTTTTCATTATTTCCTCCGATTTTTTATTACAAAATTTTGCTGCAAATTTTCGTGAGTTGTTTATAAGTCAAGAATTTTTTAAGACTTAGATGTATGTTTTGGAGAACTTTCCTAAAATTCATGCAAATTGTCATTCCCGCAAAAGCGGGAATCTAAAGATATGTTTCAGAAAGTATAAATCTCCTCGTCAATAAAAGCCGCAACTATATGCAGCTTTGCGTACATCCTCAGTTTTGGAAACTTATTTGAAATTAGTATCCAAGCTGGGGTTTGGATACCAGAATTCACTATTGAGAGAAGCAGAAGCTTCCAGATATAGTGCCTTCCGAACTGAAAAGTTCGGAAGGAGAGAAATAAAAATTACTCGCTTTTCTTTTTCCAGATTCCGGCCCAGGCAACAGTTCTTGGTTTACAGGAGTCATTCAAAACAGTGATCATTAATTCATCCTCTTTTATTTCAAATTTGTAAATTCCAGGTTCCGGGCAATCCGAATCGATAAAAGCAATCTGATTTTCATCAAATAGATTTTCACCGCTTGTATTGGTGTGATTAGTTCCTTCATCCAACACAATAAAATCGAAAGTTTTATCTTCATTAAAATCCACTTGAGCATTAAAAGTTACATCTTCAGCTTCAACTGCTCTCAGCCAGCTTCCAATAATTTCATCTTCCGGTTTTGGGGTGATATCCTGCACGATGGCAAATAAACGAGAAGGTTTTCCTTCAGCATCATAAATGAGCCAGGCTTGATGGCAGGTGGGGAAGATGGTGCCATCTTTGCGGATATATTCCTTTTTGTACACACCGGAATAGCCTTGTTCAAGAACTTTCTCGAAAAGTTCCTGTTCCATTTCATGCCATTTTTGGGGCGTTAATTCCTGAAAAGTAATTTCTCGAATTTCATCTAATCTGTAACCTAACATATCAAGATAAGCCTGATTTGCATCGAGCGTTTTGCCGTCGAGTGTGTTAAGCACAATACCACTGTAGCATGCTTGATCAAGGGAATTCAGCAAGGTGTCGATGCGCTCATTATTCCTTTCTTTTTGTTGAATGCATGAAATCAGTAAAATAAAAATCAAACCAAATCCCAGAAGTTTTAATACAGTTTTCATCTCTCCTCCAATTTTTTATTTTATTTCCAATAAAATTTTGAATATAACACCATTAAAATCAAGAATAATATATCTTCTCAAAACTAAACATATTACAAATATTCAACAATGAATAACACTTTTATAAATCTTTTACTTTTTTTGAGACATTGACAAGCCATTTTACATTTCTCATATCTTTTAATTTTGCTAACCACTGTGTTTTATTAATTGGGATTTTAATATTTCTATTTATATCAAATCTAACTTTTGAAAATCGATAGAGGATTCCCCCGATTACAACATCTAAGAATTCTTTCTCTTCATATGGGCTTATAACTAATCCTTTTGAGCTTTCACCATTTAAATGTAACAAGAAAGTATCAATAGGAAAATCATCAGGTTCAATAGGATTATCATGAAGAATTGCATTTCGAAGGATTTCTTGATTTTCTGAAGATAAATCAATATGAAAATTTGGTATAGAAGTAATAGAAAGTCTCCATAAAATTGAGAGTAATATTAGTCTAACCGATTTATATTTAAAATCTGGAATTGAAACAATGTTTTCCCTAATTCGAATAATTTCAGGAATTCCTCGTCTAACTAAATTTGCATAGTATGTCTCATATTTATGTAGTCTATCTTCACAGCATTTGCAAAGTAATTTTTCTTTTGGTCCATCTTGTGGTGGGACTTTAACAGTTTTAGAATCAGTCATAAAGCAAAACTTGTTATTATATTCTTTGTCACGAGTTAATTTGATTAATAATTTCGGGTAAATATGAGAATTTTTCAATTCTCTTTTATTTTTGCATAAACAGCAGATTCTTTTCTCCAATATTTTTTCCTATTAAAATAACAAATACAATTACTAATTGGGTAATGCAGAAAAGGATTTATTATATTTTAGCACTGACAAGCGATTGAGTAATTCCTTTTCTTCGTTTCATTATGACTGAATAAACTCCAAATTTTTATAAAAATGAAGATAATGTATGGGTCCCCGAACCAGTTCGGGGATATCTACTTTAGATTCATAGAAAAGTTCATGGATACTCCTGATTTGGTAGTGTATGCGAACTTTATTTTATTTTCATTATGGAAAGCGATCCTCTTTTTAATCAAACAATCCTAAATCTAATCACTCCAATTCCTCAAACGGCATGATTGCCTGGAGCGGATCGTACTGTATATTCCTATAAAATTGAATTGCTTTCCGGGTTCCAAGTTCTTTATGGATATCCGGTGTGAAAATATTGGCATACATTTCAATATTAAAAATATCTTTTAATAGCATCTCTTCCAAAGTCTTTTTCCTGGGAAAATAAACCCGGACAAAAGATTTAATTCCAGCTAATTCAGCAGCTTTTTGGATGGCATCGCTCATAAAACCAACATCATCGATTAAGTTGTTTTCCAAAGCGTCATTGCAGCTCCACAATCTTCCCTGAGCTATCTCTTCCACTTGTTCCAGGCTCATATCTCTGCCAAAGGCAACTCTTGCTTTAAATTCATCATAAGTTTCCTGTACACCTTGCCTGAAAGATTCTACAACTTGCGGCTCGATTTCAGTGAAAGGGTCTAAGATATTTGCGTATTTACCTTTTTTAATCACATTGGAGTGAATACCGATTTTATCGCCGAGTTTCTTAAAGTTAGGAATTGTGCCAACCACACCAATCGAACCTGTAATCACAAAAGGGTCTGCAAAAATATAGCTTGAATTACTGACAATGTAATATCCACCTGAACCTGCAACATTTGCCATGGAAACAACTACCGGCATAATCTCTTTCAATCTAATTATTTTGTTAAGTATTATTTCCGATTCCAAGGCACTGCCTCCGGGACTGTCAACTCGAATTACCAAGGCTTTTATAGAGCTGTCTTTTATGATCAAATCCAGGTTCTTATTAAATTTCTTAGCAGAAAGATTCCTGAAATCAGAAGAAGTCCCCTCCTGCGAAATATTACCTTGAGCATAGATGACAGCAATCTTATCTTTTGTGAAGGATTTCTCTTTTGGAAGATTATAATCTTTAAAGGAAATTAGATTCTGTTTTTTTATATTCAATCTTGCCAGCAGGTTTTCCCGGAAAATAAGCTCATCCACCAATTGATATTGAAGAGCATTATCTTTATTTATCATAATGTCGGTTCGGTTTTCATAAATTGCTTTTACATCATCAAAAGAGATATTTCTGTTTTCTGCTACAGTTTGGAGAAGTTCATCATAAATATCAGAGAGCAAATCTTCCAGACTTTTTCGTAATGGTTGAGACATTTCATTGAGGAAATACTGCTCGCCTGTTCCTTTGAATTTACCAGCATGAATCACTTTGATTTCCACACCGATCTTATCTAAAAGTTCTTTGTAATAGATGATATTTCCACCGATTCCAGTCAGTAGAATTCCAGCGGATGCAGATGGATTCAAATATACTCTATCTGCAACAGAAGCTAAAAAGTAATCTTTATTACCGGAAATTTCCATATAAGCATGCACCTCTTTTCCATAAGATTGGAAGTTTTTCAGTGCTTTAATGATTTCATGAGTTGTGGCAAATCCAGCTTGAATCCATCTAGGTTCCAATAAAATACCTTTAATTTTTTCATCTGTTGCAGCACGATTGATTTTGCGGATGAGCTCATTTGAACAAATAGTTTTTTCAAAGAAAATTGAAGCCTCAATTTCATTGTATTCGTTAATCTCTCCGGATAGATTCAAATGCAGATATGAATCCGGTTGGACTTTTACTTTTTTCTTGCCCAGATTTTTTAAGGAATGAAATCCCCAAAAAAGTAATGCAATCACGATTATGATGGATGTTAAACATCCAAAAGCAAACCATTTTTTTTTCATCTTATTTTCCTCCTGTTTTTTTTGAGTTCATGAGTTCCACAAAATTAAAAAAGACTGTCTTTCTGAGGAAATCTTCGAAGTGGTCTCTAACGAAGAATCTCATTATAAGCGGAGATCCTTCGATTGAAAAGCAGGAAGAATTTCTCAGGATGACAAAAACACTCTATTTTGCAGAATCCATAATTTTTTTTTCTATTTCTTCCAGCTTTTCTTATGTTCCTTCTCTTTTTGCTAAGAGAAGGACAGCAGGATGAGTTAATGAGAACGCTCAGCTTTAATCAGTTTTTATATTCAGTTCTTTAATCTTCCGCGACAGGTTACTGACCTGCAAACCTAAAACTTCTGCAGTTTTAGATAGATTATTATTATTCAATTTCATTTGAGTGGCTAAATATTTCGTTTCAAATTCTCTTTTCTTGTCTTTGAAAGGAATAGTCTGATTCCAGAAATCTACAATTTTGCCGGAAGTTTGACCAAAGGTGATAATATCAGGAATATCAATTTCTTTTTTATCAACCAGGATGTAAACTCGTTCGATGATGTTTTTCAATTCTCGTACATTGCCTTTGAACTGCCACGATTGAAGCTCAATAATTGTTTCCGGCAGAAATGTTTTCAGAGCAAGCTGAAGTTCAGTAGAATAAAATTCTGAATAATATTTTATCAGAATCGGCATATCTTCGGGATGCTCACGCAGCGGAGGAGTAACGATTGGAATCACATTCAGCCGATAATAAAGGTCTTCACGGAATTCACCTGTTTGAACCAGATTTTCCAGATTTTTATGAGTAGCGGCAATTATCCTTGTATCGATCTTTTGAGTTTTATTTCCACCCACTCTTTCGAATTCACCTTCCTGGATAACACGTAGGATTTTTGCCTGAGCATTAAGATTCATATCGCCAATCTCATCCAAAAAAAGTGTTCCACTATCAGCTTGTTCAATTTTTCCTTTTTTAGATTTATCAGCTCCTGTAAACGCTCCTTTTTCAAAACCGAAAAGTTCGCTTTCAACCAGCTCATTGGGAATGGCAGCAGAATTGAATTTTATAAAAGGTTTTTTATCTCTTTTGCTTTGATGGTGAATAGCAAAAGCAGCAAGTTCCTTTCCGGTTCCGCTTTCTCCGCGAATAAGAACCTTGGAATCACTCTGAGCAACTTTAGAAATCAAAAGCAATAAATCTTGAATAGCTTTGCTTTCACCAATGATTTTATATTGCTCGTCAAACGATTTTTTTATCCTGATATAATCTTGAGAAATTGATTTGAATTCCCAGGCTTTTTTAACGGCTATCTTCACTTTTGTCAGGCTGAGAGGTTTTTCTAAGAAATCAAATGCTCCCATTTTAATGGCAGTTACAGCTTCTTTTATGCCACTATGACCGGAAATCATAATTACAGTTGTATTGGCATCAATTTTTAAAATTTGCTCCAGGATATCCAAGCCATTTACATTGCCCAGTTTTACATCCAATAGAATAACATCCGGTGAATAAATATCAAATTTTTCCAGACCTTCTGTGCCGGATAAAGCATAATCGCAGTTATAATCTTCATCTTCCAAAATGCTTTTCAATGAAATACAAATATTTTTTTCATCATCAATAATTAATACTCTCATTTTTTCTCCATTTTTTTGCCACTGACTTTCACTGACTAAGCACTGACTTTAATTTCCATTTTTTCATATTTTTCATGTCCATCTGTGGTTAATATATTCTTCTCTTGAATTCAAGCTTATTTCCGAAATTCACTAGAAGACCAACTCTTATTCCTGTAGCTTTCAGGTAATTCAGCAATTGAGCTTCATGTTAAGAATTCAGTGTGCTAATTGCTTTTATTTCAATAATTACTTTTTCTTCTACAATAGGTCAGCACGGAAGTTTCCAATTATTGTTCCTTTATAATTCACTTTAATTTCTTTTTCAACATCGACTTTCAAACCAATATTTTTTAATTCAATTATTAATGCTTTCACATATACTGATTCCAAAAAGCCTGCTCCCAATTCATCAAACACATTATAAAAACATCTTATGATTTTATCGGTTATATCGGAATATCGATATTTATTTTTCATTATCTTAGTACCTTTTTTGCCATTGACTTTCACTGACTTAACACTGACTTTTTTTTGTCTGTGCTTTGTCTGTGTTAGTCTGTGGCTCAATTCTTTTTTTCTGAAGAATCATGTTACTTTGAATTCTTCGATAATGATTTCAAATTTTGTGCCTTTTTCTAATTCACTTTCCACTCTTATTTTACTTTTATTTATTTCAACAAGTTTTTTCACAAGAGCCAATCCCAAACCGAGTCCTTTTTTCTTTTTAGAAAAATACGGTTCAAAAATTCTGGGAAGATCTTCTTCTGAGATGCCTTTTCCATTGTCGATTATTTGGATTAGAATATTTTCATTTTTAATGATATTTATAGCTATTGGTTCATCCGGTAAAGAAACGTCAATCGCATTCTGCAGGAGATTTGTAATGATTTGGTAGAAATGGATCTGGTCGAATTTTATCAGGCAATTTTGTAAACCTTCCAATCTAATTTCATATTTATGAATGTACGGTCTGATGATGTCTTCAATCACTTCTTTTGGATTGAATTCGCTGTATTCAGGAGTAGTGCTTTTGGAAAAATTCGAGAACGATTTAGCTAAATTGTGTAAATTATTGATTTCCTGATTTATGATCTTTACAGATTCTGGAAAAATTTCGTAAAATTTCCTTTCATCCGTAATGAATTTGTCTTCCAGTCTTTGAATAGAAAGTTGGATTGGAGTGAGTGGGTTTTTTATCTCATGAGCCAGAATCCGGGAAAATTCTTTCCAGATCATCTCTTTTTCTGCTTTCAAAAGTTTCTTCTGAACATTATCCAGTTCTCTGGACATACTGTTAAAAGATTGTTTGAGATGTCTAATCTCTTTGAAACCGGTTTCTTTTAAATTTACTGAAAAATCACCTTTTCGGATTTTTGCAGTTGCAGTCTGTAATTCTTTGAGAGGATGAGAAATTACACTGAAAATTAGAACAAAAATGACAATAGATACAAACATCAAAAATGTGAGAAAAAGAGCAGAATATATTTTTGTTTCCCGCTTTATTACTCCTATTGACATTGAAGTTTCATTGAACCGATTTATAAGTTCACCAGCATTTCTTCTATCAGCTTCGGTTTCATAAGAAAGTTCGGAAAGTTTTTTTTGGAAATTTATACTTTTAAAGGTCTTATTAATTTGTTCCAATTTGCTATTAAAGAAAGTATTTAAGACCATCAGGCTGGTTAAATAAAGAGCTAAAAATAAAACAATAACACTGATCCTGAATCCAAATCTAACTTTCATCAAATCCTAAATTGATCCTTTTGTTGACTTTAGGCTTTTTAAATTTCCAGAGCATCATCATATCATAATCTTTTCCTAAAGTATCCAGATATATTGGTTTCAAATATGAAAATATGGTTACATTAAGTTGCTCATAATTCAGTTCATCAGCAAATTCGTATTCAATCTGGGAAATTGTTTCAATAAGTTCTTCATAAGAATTTGTTGAAATTTCGATATTTTTCTCTTCCAGATTTACTGTGAAGTTTTGTTCCAATGGATCAAAAATAACAATATGTTTAAATACATTTGTATGAATAGTTTGATTTCCTGCTTTCATCTTGATATTAAAGAAAATTTCAATTTCTTTTCCACAGCGGAATATTTCTTCAAAATCGTTTGCAAAAGCATCAACAAGTTCGGTTTTAAAGACAATTCGATTGCCATATAATGTTGATGTTATTTCTGCGAAACTGGCATTATTCCCTTCTGTTGTTGTCAACACCATCATTCCAAAGGAAACAATGCCTGTTAAAATCTTATCTGCTAAAGCTTGAAACATCTCACCTCAAAAAAAAAAATAGTCTCTATCATTTTTTTTTGACAGAGACTATTTTTTCAGCTTATATTGTCAATTAAAATCCAAACCAGGGACCAATTGTCAGTGTTAATCCATCCATATTTGATTCTGGAGCATTGAGTGCTTTTACGGTTTCGCCATTTCTTTTTACTGTCCAATCGTTGGGAGAATAGCTGACTAAATAGCCAACTTCTGCTCTGAATGCTAACCAATCCAGGAAATGATACATCAACATTACTTTTGGTTGGAAAACAATGTAATCTTTTTTCATGGTTAATTTGCTTTTGAATAGGTAAAAATCATCCATTTGCTGACTGGAATCAGTTTCGAAATTGAAATTCGGAATATCTCCATTATCAGCAGTTTGAGTTACTTTAATGAAGTTTTGTCCTGCACCCAACATAAATCCGACGGAACCGACAAATTTCTTTGAGAAAGCATATCTTTTATCTAAAGTTGCTCCCCAGTAAGAAACTGCATATTTTGCTTTGCGGGAAACTAAAGTTGAATCCAGGATGCCATCATTATCCCACCAAAAATGTTTGGTGGATTCTTTGTTGCTATAACCGGCACCCATTCCACCGATAAACCAGCCTTTGCCGACATTGCCTTTACCACCACCACCTTGAAGCAGGAAACCATCTTCAGAGAAAGTTTCATCCTTAAATTCAAGGCTGGCAAGTACATCATTGATTTCTGTGATATCCGGTGTATACCAAATAGGAAGCCAGCTACCACCACCATCTCCAACTGAATATCTTTTCTTGGTTTTGCCATCTTTTGTGATAACGATGTCTTTGTCTTTCTTGGGATGTAAAGAGCCAAGGATTACCTTTGTGCTTAAAATTTCTTCACTACGGAAAAGAACAACTTCTACTTCATCACCGATATTCTTGCTTTTAATTAAAGTTACAAGATGATCTTCAAATTTAACTTTTTTGCCATCGAATTCCATAATGATATCATCTTTGATAATACCTGCATTATCAGATGGTCCACCAGGAACTACTCCGGATACATAAACACCATAGCAAGCCGGATAATGCATTTCATAAGCATCTTGAAAATCTAAATCAGATAAATAAACACCCATTTTTGGCATATCCGAAGATTTCCTTTCGATAGAAATTATTGGAATTTCTTCCAATGCTTGTTCAAGTTCTTGCATAGCTTCTTCGAGTTCTTCATCAACATTTACATTGACTTCAACCTCTTGAGCTAATAGAAATAAACTAACAAATGATAAAACCAACACTAAAACTAAAATCTTTTTCATGATTCCCCCTTTTTTTGCTTTAACTTAGTGCAATCAGTGTGCCAATCAAAATAGAATTTATAACTGTTTGATAAATACGGAATTAGAGTTGATTTAAGCTCTCTATAGTTGGAGATGATATTTATTAAAATGATAAGAACTGAGAATTTATTTTATCAAAAATATAATTCAGGAGAAGTGAAAAATGGAAACTTGACTTAAGACGGAGTCATGAGTTAGGTTGGAATGTTTCAATAGATTAGAAAACTTAAGTCAAGTCATCCGGCAGTTGCCGGAGAACTTAACTCAATTTTTCATACTTTACGAATGAACTCTATTTTGCTTCAAATTTTTTGATTGCACCTACAGGACATCCTTTAAATTTCTTACCATCTCCATTTACACAAATTCCACAAGCTGTGCAAAGGTCAGCATCAATGACTGCGACACCTTTTTCCATTTTGATGGCTTGCACAGGACATTTTATTTCACAAAGTCTGCAGCCAATGCATAGTTTAGGATTCACAATATAGTATTCTTTTTTCTTGGTTTCTTCTTCCCAGAGAGGGTTGCCTTTTTCATCTCTTATTGGAAAAAAAAAACCTTTCACTTGAATATTATGCACAATAATTTCTTCATCTTCTAATATTCCATAAATATTCAGACCGGATTTAGGTTTTAATTCAATCCCATTTTTAAAGAGAAAATCTTCTGGTGCCAAATTTAGTTTGAAGAAATCATCTCCAGTATTTAAATACCAGTCGTCACCGATTTTTTTTAATGTTCCTTTATAATTGGTTGTTTCGATTTTTTGAGCAGCGTTCAAAAAAACAATTAAAAGATATATCAAAATTATAAGACTGATATACATTATTTTCTTATTCATAAAATCTCCAATTTTATAATCACTATTGAAACCGCAATCTAGTTTTCATTTTTATAGTAATGACAAATATATGTTGAATCTCCTGCGGTTTTTACCTGGAATTTCTTATTTGCTTCTATTGTAAAATCATCGAATTTGCTGTATTCATGCCAATTATCACAATCCGGAAATTTAATAAATAATTTTCCGCTGATTACTGTCATCACCTCTTTTGATGTTGTGCCAAATTCATATTCTCCTTTTGCCATTACTCCGATTGTAGCATCACAATCTCCATCTTTGAATGCTAAAGATTTTACTTTCCCCTCAAAATACTCGTTAACTTTGAACATAATTTTTTCTCCATTTTTTTATTTTTTCACTTATTTTTTGAGTTTTTTTCAGATTTATAAACTGAATTTATTTTATTTGTCATTATTAATATCTTATCCTGATTTCCATTCCCGGTGCGTTTTCGGGTCTAACATTAAATCCGAGATTTTCATAGAACACCTGTTTGCCATCTGCACAGAAAAGCTGTATATCCCTGATGTTATTCTTGTTACACTTATTGATCAATTTTTCCATTATTTCATTTCCGATTCCCAATTTCTGAAATTCAGGAAGTACAATCACATCAAAAATAACAGCGTGCAGAAATCCATCAGAAAGTATCCTTCCAAATCCTACAAGTTTTTCCTGATGATACGCACAATAAATGAACCAACTGTTTTTTAATGTTTGCAAAAGCTCATCTGCATCTATCTTATATTCTTCGTTCCAACCGGTTGATTCGAAAAGTATAAAGTATTTATCTTTTTCAGGAAGTTCGATTCTATAATCTATTTTCATTTTTTAATGATCAATTTTTTGAAGATATTTTCCATAAACCCAACCTATTATAATCTTCGATTTAGCTGTATTAAAATATTCAATAAGTACCCAATCTCCTGATTCGATCTTTTTTTCTACAATCTGATTTGCTCTCAAAACCAATATTTTCTTTGACTTCCAGTCAGGTTGTACTCTCAAATTTAATGGTTCTAAAACAACATATTTATCAGGTTTGATGGTTTCTTTCTTTTCATCTTCTTTTTCTATTTCTTTTTCATCAATTTTTGGAGTATCAAAATTCTGAATAAACGTAATCGTATCATCTGTATAGGTGTCAATAGCAGTAATAAAAGTTTCTAAAAGGTCAATAATATCTTTATCCATTCCGATGTTTTCATTTGCTTCATTTGGATTAAATCTCATTGTTTTCCTAAAAGAAAATTTTCTGAAATATTTTTGTTTATTTATAATAAGCTCCACACCAACAGTAAGCTGCAAAGAATGGGTGAGTGCACTCGTCAGAAAATTGTCATTTATTGTCTCATGTTCAATATCATTAATGCTGATTTTTATTTCGTTTTCCGGTTGCACATTAGTTTTGAATTTTGTATAAAACCACTCATTTAAAAGGTTTTTAAAGGGAGAACTTAAAGAATATCTGAATTTATTATCTAATCTGCGTTTTGTTATCTGAATGTTATCTGCTCTTGGATTTGAAGTAAAATGAAAAGAAAAACCTGTCATTTCTGAAGGTTTAATATTGTATCTGGCATCCTCCTGAAGTATTGGAGAAATTTGAATATTGCGACTGCATCCAATTAACATAATTGTAAGAAGAATAAATATTTTTTTCAAAATCACATCCTTTTTTTTATCCACCACTGATAAGATGGATGATTTTTACATCTGAATTTTCAGGTACAATTTTTGTTCCATATTCATCTTTTTTTATCAATTTCCCATCAACTTTTATCACCAGCATTTTAAATGAATAATTCATTATTTTCAGGATTTTATCGATAGTCAGATTTTTTTTCCATTCGATGGGATTATCATTAACTATTATTTGCTTTTTCATTTTTTCCTTTCAAATGTAACTCATAGCTCTGCTTGTAACTCATAGCTCCGCTTTGAGAATATAAAAGCTCACAAACCGGAGGTTTATGTTACATTAATAGCATTTCCAATACCAAGTTCGCCTGCATATTCGCCACAATTCCAACTCTCGGAGCCATGGGGGAGATGTTGTTTTTTAACTTTGTTATCTCATCACCACAAATATAAAGATTATCGAGCTTTTTTGTATGAATCAATTCGTTCATTCCATATCCAGACAAACCTGAAGCTGCAATTATCGGCTTTTCAGGAAATTCAGAAAGCCAGGTTTCGATCAGCATTTTTTTCATTTCTGCTTTATCAAATGCTTCCACCAAAATATCAACATCTTTAAAAATGATTGGAATGTTTTTCTCGTTGAGTTTGATATGATGAATTTGATACTCTGAAAAAGGGTTAATTTTCTTTAGATTTTCTAATAAAGCGATTACTTTAGGTTTTCCAATCTGCTCTATGAAATATTGTTGTCTATTCAGGTTAGATGCTTCGATCGTGTCAAAATCTGCAATGATAAGTTTTCCGATTCCAACTCTCGCTAAAGAAACTGCAACATTAGAGCCAAGTCCTCCGACTCCTGCAATCCCGACAGTTGCTTTACGAATTATTGGCAGGATTTTTGGATCATGTTTGGAGAAGAATTTTTTTTTTGAAATTTTCATAATTATTTTCTTCGCCTTCCTGGGTCTGGAATAAATAATTCTTCCGTCTCTCTCAACTTTTTCTATTATCTTCCCGCTATCAGTCGGATGATAATAAAAATGTCTACGATAATTTCTACCATATAAAATACATATAACGCTATGTATTCCCAAGCCTATTACGTTCCATCTCTCATTCACTCTATCGCCGATTTTAATTTCATTTTTCAATTCCACTAATTTCATTTTTTCATCCTTTTACCATCCGAATAGTGTGGAGGTCGTCTATCTATAAACTTTCTCCTCTTTTTATATTGTCTATACTCATCCGGAAGATTTTGAATTTGCAGCGATTATCAGTTTCCCGATCCCAACTCTCGCTAAAGAAACTGCAACATTGGAACCCAAACCTCCAGCTCCTGCTATTCCGACAGTTGCTTTACGAATTATTGGCAGGATTTTGGGATCGTGTCTGGAGAAGAAATCTTTTTGTGAAATTTTCATAAATTCATTTTGATAAAATATCAAAGAACGACGGTTCGTATGATTCTAATACTTTATTTTCAATATGTTTATGATGTGGGAAAGTCTTAATTTGATTATGATGTTTTGA
>Ga0207996_1001923_pt1 | contig 13470 bp, 9 predicted proteins | sample AntAceMetag02UKG_FD_184773 | JGI IMG/M metagenome (GOLD analysis project Ga0207996, IMG submission 184773) | Saline lake microbial communities from Ace Lake, Antarctica - Antarctic Ace Lake Metagenome 02UKG (SPAdes) (version 2) | ecosystem: Environmental > Aquatic > Non-marine Saline and Alkaline... | reverse complement strand
GCAGTTCGTTCGGATTGAACCAATCTATAGGTATAATATTGCCTGCCGTCTTTTCGACTTTTTATTGTGGTTCTTCTAATATACATGTGTCATGATATATTCTCATGTCAACAGGGAGTCAAGTATTGTTTATATTCTATGGCACTACATTGGGAAACCCGATACACCCCCATTTTTAACATATTGAAAATATACAATTTTACTTTTACAATTTCTATAATAGTGGCTTTTAGTGAGCACCAGCTCATTAAAGTGAAAAAGATGGGTTAACTTGTTTTTAAATCAGCGATAGCTGACAAAGTATTGCCCTATCTGTGTTCATCTGTGTCAATCCGTGTCCAAAAAATCAAATCTCAGTCAACCGTTTAAGCGAATACATCCCATCCAGACCGGCCACCGCTTTAGGAATCTTCTCTCTTTTGGACATAAATACACCTTTAAACCGCTGATAATTCGCAGAAACAAATTCTTTGGTGCCGATAACCCCGGAATCTGTAAAATAACGGGTGCGATAAGCAAATCGATCTTTCCGGCTTATTTCAAAATTTTTCTTTTGCTCTTTCGCCACTATTTTTTCATCAATTATCTTAGACTGTTGTTGGTTGCTACGCTGAATAGCCCCTGTCTCGTAAACATATTTTCGATATAACCGAATCCTCTCTTTTTCGCTTTTGACATTAAATTCCTTCAGACCAAAATCGGTGGAAAGAAAATTATCCTTATTATCTGTCTGCACATGATAACCCAATGAATTCCACCTGTAATCCTCCGGGCGTTCTACCAGGCCGGCGCGTATGGGATTCAAATCAATGTATGCCAGGCAGTTTATGAGCGTCTCCCCCTTTTCAACGATGACGCTTTTAAATCTCCCACCCCAAAAATACCCTCGCCGGTTATGCCTTTTATTATAATATCTTGTAAATCCAACTTTTATTTCACGGACAAATTCAGAAAGATTTGATAATTTTTCTCGAAGTGATGGAATTTGCCCCTCATAAAGCTCTCTTTTGTCTCCATAAAACGTAGCATAGCGTTTTCTTATGTCTTCGTCTGTATATTTATACTCCGGAACCATTTTCACCAAGATATGAAAATGGTTGCCCATCAGGCAAAACCCTAAAATTTCAGTTAGATACAAAGCAGAATAACGTCTGATCAGATCCAGCATGAAGTCCTTTTCAACATCGTCCAACGGAAACCCGTTAAGGGCAGTTCTGGACATCACATGGTAAACGGTGGTTTCATCATTTACTATCAATCGCTGTGTTCGTGGCATTTTAAATTTCTCCCAACTTATGAGTTTGATCCATACTATACAGGCGATTTAGCACATAGTCAAGTATAAAATACCTGTCCCCAGTTCTCCTCACTTTTATTCACGAAGTGAATGTAGATAAATTGTCTGTGTATTTCTGTGTGGGTCCGTGGCCAATTAATATTGCTTTTATCCGTGTAAACCCGCGTTAATCCGTGCCCTTGCCCTTATCAGCGAAGCTGACCCACTATTGCCCTTGCTTATCTCTGTGGCCTCTGTGGCCTCTGCGAGAGCCAAGCTTTTGCCCTTGCCCTTATCCGTGCAAATCCGCGTCAATCCGTGTCCCATATTTCAGAGTTCAAAACGTTCTGTTTTATTTTACCAAATGACTGTCAACGACCTATCTGCCATATGCAGCTCTGATAAAACAGCCACCGCCTGAAGAACTGCTACCATTACTTGAAGTTAAGAATCCAAGCCCAGAGGGATCACTGATGATCATATCAGTCGGATCATCGTCGTACTGACCATTATCCGTGATGTAAACTGTCACCTCGGTCCTGTCTATATTAAATACCGCTCCATCACCGTCACCATTAGATATTACATTCCGATCAAAATCAATCCATTCACCGGACATTCCGCGTGTTTAAGAAAGGGTTTTTCGAATTAATAAGTTAAATAAGTTTTGAGCAAAACAGACCACTCAAAAAAAGAGTAGACATTTTTATTAAGATAGTCAATAATATTTTGGTTTTTTATAAAAAAATAAAAAAGGGCCAAATTATGTCTATGATGAACACAAAATTTAAACAGGTGGATGTTCTGCCAATGGTTAAGCATTACATGGCTGAATTGGGATTGCATGAACTTTTTGATAAGTATGTACCTAATGACAATGGTTTTGAAATCAAGCCTGCTCAGGTACTATGCATGATGGCAATGAACATCGTGGTGGCGGTAAAACCGCTGTATAAAGTGGATAATTGGTTGGTTGAATATTTAGATGGTAAGGCAGAAGACATCGAGAAAGCAGATAAATATAATGATGACCGTTTGGGGCGTTGCCTTGATGCTCTGTTTTACGCAGATCGCCATAGCCTTATGTCTGCGGCATCCATAGCGGCCATTAAAGTTCATGGATTGGAAACGAAACGGATTCACAACGACTCTACTACCGTAAGTTTTGCCGGTGCATATAATCATCAAAACCCAGATGCAATTCAACTTAACTTTGGCCACAACAAAGATAACCGACCAGACTATAAACAAATTGTATTTGGGTTGAATATCACAGAAGATGGACATGTTCCGATAAGTTATCAGGCATTCAATGGCAACCAGGCAGATGTCAGCACGCATATCCCTAACTGGGACAGCTTGCGGGAATTTTTGGCAAATGAGGACTTTTTTTATATAGCTGACTCAAAGCTATGCAGTGAAAACAACATGCAACATATCGAAAAAAACGGTGGTAAGTTTATCACAATCATGCCAAAAAACCGTAAAGAAGTCAGTGAATTTTATGAACGACTCCGACAAGGAGAAGAAATTGAGTGGCAATCAGCGTATTCTACAGAGCATAGTCGTAAGACGGGACAGTTGATAATCTATCGGACCTATGCCGAAAAGAAAAGTCGGGAAGGTTATTATATCGTTTGGGTTCATTCAAGCAGCAAGGAAAAACAAAATCGAAATACTCGATCACGACGGATCTCCAAGGCGGAAAAAAAATTAGAAGAATTATTGCCGGGGCTTAATAAATATTATCTAAAAAGCAAGGAGCAAATCGAAAAAGCAATAGGTGAAGCATGCAAAGGAGTCGGAGGTTTTATAAAGGTCGAAATGATAGAAGAGAAGACAACGCAGAGAGTAAAAACAGGTCCAGGTCGACCAGGCCCAAATACTCGATACGAAGACAGAGAGCAGATTGCCTACCATATCCAATGGCATCGTGATGAAGAGGCTATTGAACAGGCAGCAAAAACCGATGGGATCTTTCCGCTGATTACCAATGCAACTTTACCGGCCGCAGACATTCTGCGGATATATAAGAAGCAACCTTTTATAGAGAAGCGTTTTTATACAAAAAAATCGATCCTTGAAGTCGCTCCTATATTTTTGAAAAAAAATGACCGCATTGAAGCAATGATTTTTCTCTACTTTATAGCATTGATGCTCGTAAGCTTAATAGAGAGAAATATTCGCAGGCAGATGGTAGAAAAGCAAATTGAAAGTCTTCCTATTTTGCCTTCAAGGATGAAAAGCAAGGCCCCGACCTGGAATAATATCCGTTTTTTTTTCCGAAATATTCATTTGGCTCTAATTACAAAAAGTGAGGAAGTTTTACAATCCACTGTGAAGGGGGTAACAGAATTGCATTATTTGTTACTGAAACTACTGAAAGTCCCATCCAGCGTGTATGATAATTTACAAGATGGTTGGTGGAATTTTGAATTTTAAGGCAACATTCCCTGAGTCCCCCTGGCTTCAGCTTGAATATAGCTTTGGAAGACAGAGTGCACCATCATAAGTTTTGGTTAAAATACATATCAGTGAAAAGCAGGTAATGCTCCCAGTTATTAATAGTGAGCATTGTGAGTAGCACGTTTACACAAAACGAAAAATATTGCAGAGTGAAATTCAGGACTCTTGATTTAAGAAAAAGCGATTGCTTCTATTCATTCGAAAATCGAAAGTGACACTTTGCGGGCCTGAAATCATTTCTGGTGTCGGAAAACAATAATTGGTACCTATTCAGGAATGCTGACTCATGGGCTTTTCAGGATTCGATACCCGTTTTTTTTGGCACCTTTTTGAAAAATGAGGCGCTCAAGTGCTACCGATTCTTCCCGGATGTAAGGAGTCTTGGAATTAGGAAAATTGTTATCAAAGGATGCGGAATGTCCGGTATAGGTGAGAAAGTTCGTGTTTTTGTTCCTGGGAACGGAAATGGAGTTGGTCCATCAGTTCCAGCGCATCACGCAGGGAATAGCCACTCTGGAATTTGTTCTTGATCTCACCGAAAATCACACCAATTTTGTACTCAATGGTATCTGGTGAGGAAGCCCGCTGCTTAAATCCCTTGAGGTAAGGAAATAGTTCCCCATCCACATAGTCAATCAGATCATCCCCGGGCAGGGCGGCATCATGATCAAAGCTGCCATCGGATCGCTTGGGAGCAGCCCACTGGGACCAGCGGTATTTTTCATCAATGATAAAATTGTAGCGTTTGCCGATCAGTTCCGACTCCATGGCGCGTTCTACCTCTAAGTCATCCAGATATTTCAGGAAGAGCAGCCATGAGGTCTGTTCTGTGTAGTCCAGCTCTGAGGAGCAGCCTGCCTCTTTCCAGAGGACATCATCTATATTCTTGAAGGTTTGTTCGAACATTTAAATCCTTGTTGGTTTGTCGGTGTTGTTTCCCGGTATGGGTTTAAGTTTACTCTGAATACAATAATAAATATGTCTATTCGGTATTATAAGAATCTACGATTATCCCCTTTTGATTCAAAGAATCATGGTATCAGAAAACCAAATGTCATCCAAGTACTGATACATTTAGAATACTGCACGAAAAACGAACCCTAAAATCGTGGAGCTTTTGCCAGCATTTTAAATTTAAAAAATCTACAAATACATAGCAGTTATGACCGGCTTTGCAAATCGTGCGATATGATCTGGATATGCAACACCATAATGATTGAGCACACGGGCGGCGTCGAGGCCTTCGAATAGAGGGGCTTCGTTGCTCGTCGTCCCGTTATGCGATTCGTTGTGCGTAAATCTTTCAATAATCAATAATTGTAGCAACCTTTTTCGACAATTGTTCCGATAAATTTTTTCTACCTTCATTGTTGTTGAGGTACCGAAGGTATCTTAAATGTCTTAAATCAAATGGGATATCTTGCGCACTTTGTGTGATTAGAATTACATCTTTGCCAAGTGAATGAGCAATCCCTATTTCATAAAAAACGTTGGGATTCCGGCCAGTACAATCACAAATGACGATTTTCGAACGGCAGATAAGAGACACTATGTCTTGAATTACAGCATCATTCTCCCAAATATCATCGGCCCTCAAGCACCTTAAATCAAGCGAATCTGCCATTTGTTGTAATGTGATATTAACCTCTTTAAAATCACCGGAGAAAGGCATCATTATAGATAACAAATCATCTTCTATCGAATGTATATTATCTATCGAGAATAGTTTTGGAGAAACAATCTTTCCTACTTGATTTTCATACAGAGCCCTGAACAGGTCTACGTCCTTTATCGCCCAGTGTGTTCTTGATAGTTCGAAGGATTCAATACCCAGGATAGGGAACAACTGTTCAAGCTGTTGATTTTTTATAGGCGGGATGCTGGAGTCGAAAGTGTATCGCAAATCCACATTACGTCCATTTCTGCTTATGTGATTGATATATCCGACTTGCGCGACCTGCGCACCGCTACCTCCAGTTTCGGATGCGAATAAGGCTGGTATTTTTGATATTTGGACAATGTCAAATATTCCGTTTGGTTTATAAAACTGGCGTAAACTGTCCTCAGTATATTCAAACGCCCTGCTCATATTAATTGAGTCGTTTGACATAGACCAGCCATTGTAACTTACAAGAAAATGATACATTTGATTTTGAATTCTCCTTTGGGGTACAACGGCCGGCCTAACCTGCCCGATAGCCATTTAAAACTCAACTTTCCGGGAAGGAAAAATTTGAATTTTAACTTAAAAACAGCAGAGGTTGCAGGTCAGCATTGACGCGATTGTTATGCGTTAACTTCCATCATCGTTAATAATTTTGTTTTCTTTCTTTGTTATTGGAATTTTGGGAAACTTAACAATCCCAATTGTGTCGATTATAGCCTTTCTGCATTTTTGGGAAAAAGTCTTATCTTTTTGTCCTGAAAGATATTTAGCGACATTAAACAGGTCTACCGTGCTAATTAAAGCTGTTCTACTTCTGTTCGCCGCGGTTAATCAAGCAAAGAAACTTTTGATTCAAGGGTTATCTGTTCAACATCTCCCCCCGGAATTTCAATTCCTATGCTGAGCACTTTCTTTTTTGCCATCACTACCCCTTGCTATCAGTTTTATTTCGCATAACGCCGCTTTTCATCAGAAACAAAACGCATATTCAAGAATACTCCAGAGAAAATTAAAGTCAAAATCGCCAATGAACCTATAAATACAATCATTGTATCAAATCTCTTATGCATATACATTGAGAGTATCATATAAAAAACGGACAGTTAAAATCGTTTGATATCTCGTCATAACAGCTACTCCTCTAAAAAATAATCGGAATCAATACGTTTAATTTCATAAGATGCACTGGTAGATGTCCCAAGGTTATAATCAATCATGTAGTGTGCCAGGGCGTTTCCGTCTATCAGGATGACCTTGGGGTCAATGCTTTTGACATAAGCATTGGCTTCTCCTGAGAACTTACCAGTTGTAATAAATACGCCTTTCCTGGCCCTCTTGCCGTGAAGGGCACCTACAAACTTTTGAATCTCCGGTCTTCCTACAGTTCCTTCCCATCGTTTTGCCTGAAGGTAAATTACATCAAGTCCGAGCCGATCCTCCTTGATGATGCCGTCTATACCCTCATCACCACTTTGGCCAATGGATTGCCCTGCATCTGCTCGGGAACCCCCATAACCCAAAACCAACATCAAATCGATGACAAGATTCTCAAAGAATGCAGGAGTGTTGGACTTGATGTGATTTATGATTTCACCGGCCAAGTCGTTACGGATACTTCGGTAGGCATTCTGGAGAATCTCTTCAGGTGTCTCAGATGGATCATCTTGAGGGGGGATCGGGGATATTTTCTTATTGTTCTGTTTGGCAGGGTGGTGGAACTCTACGAATTCATCGTATTGGTTTAATACTTTTATATCAATTCTATCATGCCCCTGTGAATGAAGCTGTTTACCTGTATCGGTAATCTTGAAGTGGGCTCTTTTGGTGCTCTCCAGAACCTTTGCCTGGACAAAATAGCTTTTGGCCCATGCTACCCTATTGTCAAATTTTGTCTGAGTGCCGCTGGGCAGGCGTTCTGAAAGGTCTACCTGGGATAATCTAAAGGCAATGGCTATTTTTTCTCGGGCCTCTTTTATGGGGTGCTCTTTGCCATCTGCGGCGATATCAAGTAGTGGTTTGAAAAAAGATTGGAAATCAGGAACAGCCACTTAATCTCCTTTCCTTAACCGTCCTGCATGGTTAAGACGGAATGGGATTCTGAACGTCCTGTTTACAGCTTGTATCTGAAAAATACTTCCAAAAGAAACAATGAGCGACTAATCGGTCTAAATCACTACAAAAAGGGATGGATACGCTAAAATTAAAAAAGACAGATTTAAGGTATTGGTTTTCAAAATTACTAAATTGGAGCTAAATCAGCAAATGACTCGGATATTCACTAACACATCTGTTTGATATAGCAAGTAAAATTCTACAGTTGTAAGAATTATATCCATTGAGGAAGTATTGCTGAGCTGGCGTTTTCCGTTCCAACTGTATGTGATTTCTACGAGGTTAAACGCGAAAAACTTTTTACATTTTAAAGAGGAATCTTTAATGAACCAAGATGTGCGGCGATCTATCTGTTTCGCAAATTGCGTCGTGACCGCCTGAATGAAATAGGGCTTGTTTTCATGTTAAAAAAATACAGTTCCGTCAGCAGTATCATTGAAAGAATGAAATTCCGGATGAAAAATGATCGGAATTTCAAAAAACGTATCAAAAAGTTGGGAACAATTAAGAAAGAGTCAAGAGCAGACTTGACCCCTCTTCCGTTAAGAGACCAAACTAGAAACTAGGAGAAAGACATATGGGGGCTTGTACTGTTTCAGTGTTGTGATAGAGTATCGCACGAAAAACAGCCCTCTTGACTATAAGACCGGTATCCGGTATCTGAAGTGAGGGCTTATTCAAAAACGACTTGTCTTATTTATAGCCCGGCATTCAATCAGTTTGATTCCAAGCCGAAAATCAAAAAAGATTATCCTCAAGGGAGACCATCCATATGCTTTTTCATATGCCGGCAAGACTCTATTTCGGGTCAGGAGAAATCAGCAATCTCAAATTAATCATTAATGAATACTTAAAGGCAGACAATCCGGTTCTTGTGACCGATAAAGGAATTGTTCAGTCCGGTTTGCTGAAAAAGGTATTGCCGCAGCTTCCCGGGATCAAAATATTTGATGAGATTGAGGCAAACCCGAAATCAGATACCATTAACAAAATTGCCAAAAAAATGCGCCGGCTTAACCCTGACCTTGTTATTGGATTCGGTGGTGGAAGCTCCATGGATGCAGGAAAGGCTCTATCCCTGCTTGGAACAAATGATGGCGATATCGAAGCGTATGAAGGGAAAGAAAAATATAAAAATGCTCCTTTGCCGTTTCTGGCCATTCCCACGACCTGCGGTACGGGCAGTGAAGTTACCTGGGTCTCGGTGATAACGGATGTGAACAGGAAGTTCAAAATGAGCATCAAGGGCACCAAAATGTATCCTGCGGTCTCAATTGTTGATCCGGATTTGATAAAAACTCTGCCACCCTCAATTATTGCATCCACTGGTCTTGATGCACTGACCCATGCGGTGGAAGCCTATCTTTCAAAACCTGCCACACTTATTACCGATAATCATGCCGTGAAGGCGGTCAAATTGATATTAGGGGCCATTAAAGGGGCATATGATGATATTGAAAACAATCATACAGATCGTGAAAACCTGATGTTTGGCTCAACCATTGCCGGATTCGCCTTTGGCAACTCTGATGTAACTGCCGTTCATTGTATTTCCGAATCCATCGGGGCTCTGTATGATATTCCCCATGGCGTGGCAAATTCAATTTTTCTTCCACATGTACTTTCCTATAATCTGCCGGAGTGCTTTGAAAAAATGGCAGCACTGGCAAGACAGGCCGGCATTAATGAAGTTGACGATATGAAGGCATCCAAAGTTTTTATCCAGGTGATAAAGGATTCATCAAAGCGCCTTAAAATTCCATTATTCAAGGACTTGAAAATTGGAAAAGACAAGTTCGAGATGATCGCAAAGATGTCATTTGAAAATAATTCCACGCCTTCAAATCCAAGAAAACTGGGGCGGGAAGATTTTCTAAAAATACTTGAAAATGCTTATGAATAGAAATCAAATCTCATATTTCTCTTCCAGACAGAGAATTACAGAGCGTTTCATCATCACGGAAAGCAGCGATTTTTACCGGGTGCTACGGGTACTACACAATCTGCAAATATCCAAAGCCCATCAAAGATAAATACATGCAGGATGGCCGGAATGAAAAAAACTTCGTATTCTAACCAAATCTTGCTTTTTCAAACCCATGTTCAAACCCATGTTCGTCCCATTGTTGTGCCATTTTATGGGTTTGCTTTAAATTCTCTCAATCGGGTAAATTCAACAAGACGATCCAAAGTTTTTGCAGTAAACACCTTGCCCCTCGTTGCAAGGATCATTTTTTTCATATCCTCCCTGCGGACACCGAAGCCACGTCCGCCGATACAGGCAATAACTTCATATTTTGGATTATCTTCGGATCTTCCGGCAAGGCTCAATTCACCAAGATGCTGAATGCGTGTCACTTTATCACGCGCTGTACCATCGTCTTCCGTAATTTTTGCTTCTATGACAATTTGCGGATTGAATTCGCTTGGTATGATAAAATCCGGCGTCTGGTCGAAGCCTTCAATACGTTCCGCTTGTTTGGTTTTACGAAAGCTGAGATTCGCTTTGGTGAGAACATCTTCGATCGCTGATTCCAGGCTGTCACCGATAATATCGCTGACCGAGTCACGATGTCCGGCAAAAGGCCTTCCAAGCATCCGTTCATACAACAGCATGGCATAGGGTGCCCCTATGCGAGATAAATTCTTGATGCTGGAAACACCCTGTTTTGTATCGGCTTTGTTCAACCGGTGCAATTGATCCATTTTTACTTCGGGAGCACCGGCCGAGAGCAATTCACACGCGGTTTGAATCATTGCCTTAAGCCGTTCTTTTGTAACGCCGTTTGTATTAAGTTTTGCTCCAGGCGCCATTCGCACTTTCCGATCCAGAGAACGCACAAAACCCTGGGTAACCGGCACGCCAGTTCTTTGCATAGTGACATAGCCCCACTCCGGAGGTGTAAAACCAAGCATGCTTCGCAGGACCACAATGGAAATCGGCTCGGAAACGGTTACCGGGTAAACCTTGTCAGAATCAAGCTTGGAGAATCCGTCTGTAGCTGCTTTCAATGCTTCATAGCCACGTTCGAACACCGGGTATTCCACAAATCCTGCCCCTTTGGGCATAACGAGGAATTCCGATTCCAGGCATGAAAACACGGAATCAACATAATTTTCCGGGTCCCTGCGAATTTCTTCCGGAGTAGCTTCAAAAGGGAATGTCGGCATATTCATCTCCATAATTTGCATCGTTTTCATGCACGGAAAACAACTGGATATCCTTTGTTTTTTCTTTTTGGAAGCTCGCTATGCTTTTTTCGACTTCGGCCCATCCACCAAAGCGTTGGAGCCAATCTGCCACGCTTGCGATACGTGATGTTGTTGGTTCGTTCTTATTCCAATTAAGTCGCAAGAACCAGATCGCCAGCCGGATTAGATGCCCATAGGTCATACATCTGATGTCACCACGGGTCGGTTTGACATTCCCGGCCTTGAGATGGCTTACGTCTTTTACTACAATTCGGGCCAGTTCACGGGGCGAATCCGCTATCCATTTTCGCTGCATAACGCCCGTACTTCGACAGACAAAAATAGTGTCGATGATGGATGATCCGGTACCGTTGATATGAATGGACGCACTCATTTCACCGGGACAGGGAAGCGATGCAGAACAGGTCAGACCGGCATCAAGGATCGCCACCGCCACCGGGTAATACGCCTCAATGGTATTGTGATGATAAGTGAATGACAAGGGGGCGCCGGGTTTTAGCGCCTTAGACATTTTTTGAAATACAGCAGAAATTCCTCGCGTGAAATGGCCAAGGTCCCGTCCCATATCCACATTCCCGGTCAATTCATCAGGCGTGCGTGTAGAATCCCCTTTGAATGCAGGGGACTTTTGTCCAATCAGTTTTCTCAGCCAGACGTAACAAAAATCCATGAGTTCAGCATACTGAACATTGCCGAAGTATGGCGGGTCCGTAAAGACGGCATCCAACAAAGCATCCGGCAAATTGGAAGAAGCAGCGTCCCGGCATGAAATATCAACGACTCTTGCCGGTTTACTGTCACCACCGTTTAAGTGGTCTCCAATCCATTCGCCCTTGATCGGGATTATTTTCTTTGCGCGCCCTTGAAACCTGACTTCAAACGGATGGTCACAATAAGATTTAGCCTTCTTGAACTTTTCAATGATATTGGCCCATCCACCGCTGCCGACACACATCGTTCGGCCTGATGCCATGATTCCAAAAAAATTTGACTCACATTGAATCAACCCCACCGGAAATCCGTGAACTGAAAAAATATCGAGAGACTTTAGCGCCCTTTTGTCATAGCGGCACAACATATTTTGATAACGGAGCAAGTCGGAAAGGTTTGTTGCCAGCGCATTACGCACCCGGTCATTGACTGTATCAGCAATAATCCGGGCAGACAATTCCAATCCGAGAAGTTGCCGATCGTTGAACATTTCCCGGTAATACCTATATCCCCAGCGATGCAGACGATTCGTCTCGTCACCGCTTGGAATCTCAGCATCAGGAATATACTTTGAACGTATCCCGGATAAGCGTTCTGAAGTCTCTTTAACCTTTGCGATATCCTGATCATCCGGTTTTTTAAAAAATCTACCTTTATGCGAAGGTTTGCATTCAGGACAGTGATATTCCATTGCAAAAAGGCGGTGCGTCGGTGCCCCAAGATTTGAATTTGGGAAATGGTTGTCAGCGCCGCATTCAGGGCATTTGCAGTGGCCTCTTTTGGCGGAGCCGTCTACCTTTAGTTCAAAAGAACAATGACTACAACGGCCGGGCTTTTTTCGATCTTTGGTCTCTGTCAGTTCTCCACAAGCCGGACACACAAATACGTTTTGGGGATGTCGGGAATCCGTTGACAGCAGATAGCCGGGAAAAAGATCAATCTCTTTTCCGCATTTTTCACATGGCACTACCTTTACCCAGAGGAAGTATTTTACATGGGCATCCCGTGATCCGCAAAAAGTGCATTGGGTTCGATAGAGATGCCCGATTTCCTTTTCAAGGGTCGAGCGCAATAACTTGGCGGCGTCCGAATAATCATCCAGGTTAAGATGTTCAATTTCCTGTTTGACAATCCAATAAGACATGGGGTTGATGTCAAATCCAATCACATTGCATCCGACACGGTTTGCCTCCAGAATCGGGGTCCCCCCACCCATAAACGGATCAGCAATATGGCGGCCTGAAAAATCGTTCGCCTTGTAATACACCTCCCTAAGCGGTTCTTTAGAAAACTCAGACAAAAGCAGTCCTCGAAACAAACTGCCTGGACGTCTGGCAAACCATTTATGAACAGCAATAATCGGGCGGTAGTTCTGCTGGATTTGTTTCTCACGCAATGCAAGGTCTGCAATAAACGATATTTCAAAATCTTTTTCGATCATCAGGTGATATTTTAACCTTTAATCCATATGGTTAAATCAACGACGCTGCTTTTGCGCCCGCTGCTTTCGTTTGTGTGCGCCCAGCATGGGCGTGATAAACAATACTGGAAACTTAACTAAAGGTAAAGGTCAAAAAAGATGGGCCCCCATTTTCTCTCAAGGGTGAAACCAAAATTGGGGACCAAATCTAAATTAATGTCATCAATATCCGGTCTTTTCCCTGATGATATCATTCGCGTCACACAAGAGTTCCTTACACCGAGATATCTGGCAACATCCGCCCCGGAATAACCAAGATGCCCGACACCGATCTCAAAATAGTCGACATTGACCCCTTTACAAGAGTCAAGAGCAGATTTGACCCCTTTACTGTATTAGATGAGGCGAAAGAACGATTAGAAGAGCGTTGCCGGCTTCAAGCTCAGGGGTATGATTTGGAAAAAGTAACGATCCGAGTATCATCTGAGTTGGGAATTGCCCCTGATCAGGTATGGAGTGCCGGCAAGCATCAGGTCACAGTCAAAGCACGAAGTTTATTGTGTTATTGGGCAGTGAGAAAGCTGGGTTTCAGTACCACAGAATTAT
>Ga0207996_1001918_pt1 | contig 13490 bp, 9 predicted proteins | sample AntAceMetag02UKG_FD_184773 | JGI IMG/M metagenome (GOLD analysis project Ga0207996, IMG submission 184773) | Saline lake microbial communities from Ace Lake, Antarctica - Antarctic Ace Lake Metagenome 02UKG (SPAdes) (version 2) | ecosystem: Environmental > Aquatic > Non-marine Saline and Alkaline... | reverse complement strand
GTGTGTCAGAATGGAAGAGGTTTGATAAATTTGTTATTGTGGATAAACCCAATATTTTGAGCCCAAGATACACTCCAACTATCACTTCGTGCACTGTTGACATTCCGACCATATCACCACCGATAGTTTTGAGCATCCGGCATTCCGCAGTAGTCTCTAGGCTTGGTCCCAACAACCCGACGTAGACGCCTTCATTAAAGGGAATTTCATGGTCAACATACACTTTTTTTATTGTTTTTATATATTTTTTATGATATGCATCATGCAAGCTGGGAAAGCGGTCTCCGAGGTTCGGGTCATTCTCTCCAACAAGAGGATTCATGCCTGTGAGGTTTATATGATCGTTGATTACAACTATATCTCCAACCTTCATATATTTATTGAGCGAACCAACTGCATTCGTCACGATCAGTGTTTTGATGCCGAGTTCTTTCATTACGAAAACCGGATAGGTCGTTTCCAGTGCACTGTATCCCTCGTAGCAATGAAGCCGACCCTGCATGATTATGATATTTTTATTATGAAAAGTCCCGAAGAGCATTTTCCCTTTATGTGATGGAGCGGTTGAAGTTTTGAAATGAGGGATTTCATGATAGGGGATCTCGAGTTGAATATCAATAATACTTGTGAGTTCATTGAGCCCCGTGCCCAAAATAATAGCAATATGCGGATGCGCTTTGTAGCGAGTTCGAATAAAATCTACAGATTCGGATATAAGTGGACTAATTGTCTTCATGTGATCCGAGATTAAAACTGATCTTCGGTTTAGTTTTTGGTTCATTATTATCGATGCCCTCGTCGGGATTCTCGATTTGTTCTTCTTCCTTTTTTTCTGGGGCAGGGATTTCTTCCTTCTTAACAACAGGAGGGAGCTCTCTTTCTTTTTTGAAATCACGTGTTCTGAAATCAGAGGAAGGTATGATCGGGTTGTCTTTTCTCTTCGCATCGTCTTTATCTTTTTCAAATTCCTGTTGGATGAGCTCGAGCATAGTATTTATCTGAGATTTGAATGTAAGCAGAAAAGTTTTTTTCTTATCCTTCAAATTCACATAATCGTGCTCAAGAATGCTCAGATAATCTTTTGCTTTTTTGACACGTTCCCTCGAGGACAATTCGGCATCTTTTATAATGTTTTTTGCTTCTTTGTCTGCGCTTTTCAATGTGTCTTCTTTGAGTTTTTCTGCAAGAATGAGTGTGCGTTTGAGCAATTCTTTTTGCTCCTCTATATTTTCGAGTTTTTGATCTCTGTCTTCGATCTCTTTTTGAAGGGCTTTGATTTTTCTTTCCAATCCTTCGATCTGATCTGCGAGCATTTCCAGGAAGGCTTCGACATCCTGTTTGCTGAATCCACTAAAGGATTTTGTGAATTCTTTTCCCCTGATTTCCGAAGGTGATATATTTTGTAGCATGATCCCTCGCTAATATACTATTAATCTGATTAACAGATTACGCACTAATTCTAAGAGAAGAATTACTACGATTGGTGAAATGTCAAAATTTTGTGAAGGTATGATGTTCCGAACGATCTTGCGTGCCGGTCCGAGAACCGGTTCTGTCACCTGAACGAGAAATTGTATAAACGGATTTGCATAATTTGGATTGAACCATGACATGACTGCCCGAATGATTATGAGCCAGATGTAGACCATAATAACAAAATCGATAATGCGGATGAGGATCATTTCGTTTCCTTTGGCGGACGAAAGCACTTTCTGCATCGTGCTTCGTAAATGTCTTTTTCTCCAACGAGAATTTCTTCATCGCGGTCAACAAGGCGTTGTGTTCTGTTTGCCGGATTGCCGCATTGTATACAGATTGCGAGGGTTTTTGTGATGTATTCTGCCGTGGCAAGAAGTTCCGGAATTGGGTGAAAGGGCTTTCCGCGATAATCCTGGTCGAGTCCAGCAACGACAACACGTTTTCCTTCATTTGCAAGTTTCTGGCACACTTCGACGAGTCCTTCGTCAAAAAATTGAGCTTCATCGATGCCTACGACTTCTGTGTCTTTTTTAACCTGCTCGTAGAGCTGCTGTGAGCTATCAACCTGGGTGGAGTTAAGCTTTGATTTATTATGTGAAACAATATATTGATGATGGTATCTGTTATCGATTGTTGGCTTGAAGATTTGGAAGGGATGTTTTGCTATTTCGACACGTCGCATTCTGCGAATAAGCTCTTCGGTTTTGCCGCTGAACATGCTTCCGCAGATAACTTCTATCCAACCATTTTGACCTTTAACAATATTCATATGCTACTCCACGTTTGCGTAATTTGGAAGCGTGGTTTTTTATGTCAAATTTTATGATGAGTTGTCAGGGAGTAACACATCACGACTCTGGAATTATGATACCTATGAGTGGTTGAAATTAAATATTATCTCAATAGCAAAATTCTCTCGAACTTTTTATTTTCACCTTCAATAGAATAGAAATACACGCCGGAAGGAACATCATTTCCTTTCGAATCTTTTCCATCCCAGCTGGCTTCAAATACGCCTGAAGAAATATCGTGAGTAGCTAATCTTCTTACAAACTTACCTTTGATATTATAGATTTCAATCTGTGCCTTCTGAGATATTTTATTCGAATAAAATCTGATTGATGTGCTGCCGTCAGTCTGCGGTTTAAATGGATTTGGAAAAGTGAAACTCGTGTAACCATCCATTATATGTAGGTCATCAATTGCAAAATACCAATCTATCACAACTGTATCGGACGGATTTGATTCCCCGATGTCATAGATCGCGGTCACATAATATTCATATTCAATTCCATAAATGGTCGTGTCATCATGATAGGTTTGTGTATATACAGGTTCAGTATTTAATAAAACATCATCTCTATAAATATTATAAGAAACCACACCAGTTTGAACTGGTTCCTGCCAGCTTAAATCAATATATGCGGGGCTTTGATTGCTCGTATATGCCAGACTTGCCGGCGGATCATAGTAAGGAACGGGATCGGAATAGATATCTAAAGTGACACCATGAATAGTCGTGAGAGAATAGGGGAATTCGTCAGGGAGAATGTACCAGCCGTCATACGAGCCACTCCAACCAAAATTCACATGGTACTCATTCAGCGTATTGTAGCCGTCCACAACAACATTATGACCCCCACTACCTCCAGTAACAAGAACGGTTAACTGTGCCGGCTGTGCATCCATCATATTCTGGCTCATTCGAGTCCAGAAATTAGGTGCGCTGTCATCAATCGTATCTGTACCGTAATACCCAAATTTCTCAAGAGCATCGACCACCTGGCTCAAATAGAATGTGCCCGAAACTGAAGAAGTATACACTTGTGTAGCAGCAACCCCGCATGCAAAACAAAGTGCTGCTTTATCAGAGTTGGTAAGATTCTGTTGAAGTTTTTTATGTGCATCATACGTTGCAAGTAATGTGTTTAGTTGAGGGAATGATGCGAACCCACGGGTGAAATAATCATTATCGATCCAAAAATTTCGCCCTGCATAGGAATGGTAATAATCATCAGCATCTCCGAATTGTGTGCCGTTTATGTTTGTAAAATAATCAATGATCTGTGCGGTGGCAATTGCGGGACATCCTGCAAGACTTCGCGCACTGGTTACCATATCCCACGGACAGTAGTTATAATAAGGAGAAGTCTGATTCCATTGCATTTGCACCCATCCACCGGTCAATGTCGAGTCCTGATCTGGCCAATACATTTCCTCTTTTATTTCTTTATTATTGAGAAGATCCGACCAGGCATCATTTCTTTGCTGAATAATATTTTTTGGAAGCTTATTAAGCGCGGCATAACGATAGGAAATATCAAGTTCGATAGCTTGATACGGCATTGAAATTTCATCTTGCGCATCTATATTATTTCTAAAACTGTACCCTATAACGGGCGGGAGATCGGTATCCGCAGTTGTAATGATAAACCCTTTGGGGTCGAGTTTAAAAATATAGAAGAGCACGTCTCCCTTATCATTGGTATGAGAAGTGATATTTGAAATGATTATCTCGTCTTTCATGCCGTGCTGCATGAGCTTCACCTCTGCGATTTTCACACACAGGTCCTTATCGGCAGCCGCACCGAAGAGGGGATGTACACATGCTGCAAGAAAAATTATTGCTATGAGAATTATTGTAAATTTAGACATCTAAGCTCCTTATTCGCAAAATATTGGGAATTCTTCCCATTCTTTTTTTGTATTTTTTAAAAGTTCTAGACTTTTTTCTTTATCCAATGCTGCGAGACGGTTCACAATTATATTCACCATTACAACAGGTGCTGCCTGTGATAAACTAAAAGTTGTACCTATCACCGGAGTGACCAGCACATGATCACATGCCATTGCAAGGGGACTGAATTCACTGTCCGTGATCGCGATCGTTGCTGCGCCTTTTTCATGAGCAAACAGAGCAACATCACGAACTTCTTTGAGAATTTTTTGAAAACTGATTACAATAACCACATCATCAGGATCGATGACCATAACTTCGATCTGCTTGGAGATACCGAATCCCTTGAGTTTGATATAATCCTTACCCAACGCTTCAAAGTAATAGTGAAAGATATCAACGCACACCTCGCTCGTACCGATCGATGCAATGATAATTTTCCGTGCGTTATTGATCAGTTTAACTACTTTTGAAAGTGTTTCTTTATTCAGATAGGTGTGTACATTCATGATATTCTGAATGTCTTGTTCGATCGTTGCATCAGCAACATCCTTCTGTGATTTTTGGGAAATAAAATCCTGAAAAACCTCGTGAGGTGTTGTTGTTTTTCTATACAATGTCTCAAGTTCTCTTTTTAATTCGGGAAATCCAGAATAGCCGAGTTTTTGGGCAAATCGCGTGATAGAGGATGGTGCGACCCTGCAGGTTTCTGCAAGCTGGGGACCGTTCAGAAAAGCATTTTTATGAAGATTTTTTGTGAGAGTATCCGCAATGATCCTCTCCCGCTTGGTCAGCGCTGCCTGCTTGAGTTTATCTTGTAATTTAATTTTCATTCTACAAAAACCTTTGCACGAAAAATATATCCTGCAAAAATATTTGTCAAATAATAATAAGTGATTTATCCAAATAGTATCAATCATTAATCGAAACTCTGGGGTAGGTTCAGGTTTATCCTTAATTATTGTTGTGTAAGAAATTACATCTTCATTTTCTCCTTGATGAGAAAACAAAGCAAAAGAATCAACCGCGATTAAGAAAACACTAAAATTTTGCTCATAAAGCTAAAAGAATAACAACTCGCTTCACTCAAACAGTCATTCTTTTGGAACGCTTTACTCACAAAATTTCTATACGCATTTTCTTAATATGCAGGGAAAGAGGAAGTGTGGATTGTGTGGACGCACCACGATTCCAATTTCATCGGAACCATATATTTTAAATAAAATAGAAAATATCATGCCTATTTTATTGACATTTTGAACACATTGAGAAAATAGATAAATTAATTAAATACACAAGGAATATTATGAAAATTTCAAAGAATCAAGATATAGTTTTACCACCAATTCTATATAAATATCGATTTTTCGACCAAGAAGATCATCATATTTCAGTAATAGAAAAACAAAATCTTTGGTTTGCCAGTGCAAGGACTTTCAGTGATCCATATGATTCGACTATATTATTTGATCTCTCTGATAATCCAGTGGGAATTACTGAAAAATGGGCTAATGATTTTGTTAAAAGAAATTTACCATACAAATCTCGAGCGGAACGGAGAACACTTGTCAGAGAAAAATTAAAAGAGATCAAAGGTTCTAAAGAACATACAGAATGGTTTAATAATTATATTATTAAAACAAATTTAAATAAATTTGGGATTTGTAGCTTAACATCGAAATATGAAAATCTATTAATGTGGGCTCATTATGCTGATGGACACAAGGGCTATTGCGTAGGATTTGATGTTGAGGTTATTAAAAATAAAATGGAAAGTTTAGCTGGAGATGAGAGTACTTTACTAGATATTAAAGAAATCGAATATTCCCCTGAAATATCCGAAATTAATTTTTATGAATCAATGCTATCAGATCATACTGATAATGATATCCTTACGTTATTAACAACAAAATCTAAGGAATGGGAATATGAGGATGAATATCGACTAATGCTTTGGCATCATGTTAACCAACATTTAATTTTACCAAAAGAAATGATTAAAACAATTTATCTTGGATGCAATATTTCTGATCCTAACCAAGAGAGAATAGTCTCAATTCTTGATAATCAAAAAATGAATATAGAGGTTTATAAATCAAAAATTCTTAAAGATAAATTTAGGTTAGACTTTAATCGCATACGATAAAACCATATTATAGAACAAGGATCTAAAGAATTTCAGAAATATTTAGATCAAGTTTATATTAGTTTTGCTTTATTTTTTAAACTTATGTTTCTAATTGTACAATAAAAAGGCACTTATGTCGATTACTCTGAAAACGGGTGGTCTGAAAAAAAGATGAATAGCTTTAAATTAAAGCCTTATAGATAATTTTATTGTTCTTAAAGGTCACAATATCTACCTTTTTATCTCGTTCCTAAGTTGAACTTGGGAACGAATCTGCTATTGCTGAGAATTATATGTCATTTGAATATGGATTACAAAGTCCAACTTTGTAACCAGGAAATGGTGTTTAATTTTTATCTCTGTGTCCTCTGCATACTTGGTCGAAGTGAAATGAAGACTCGTGTTCTCTGTGGTGGGTATCATTATTCATAAATCTGTGAGGTCACGGCAGACAACTTAAATCCTAAATTTTTTGACAAAGAAATATCTCTCAAAAATTCTTTCACTCAATCTGTGGGTGATTAGCTCAGATGGTTAGAGTGCTACGTTGACATCGTAGAGGTCACTGGTTCGATTCCAGTATCACCCACCATTTTAATTTAAGGGGAACAATATGCTCCACATATATACAGGCAACGGCAAAGGCAAAACGACTGCTTCTCTCGGATTGGCAACACGATTTCTCGGTCACAACAAAAAAGTATGCGTAATCCAATTCATGAAAAAGAATGTTGAATATGGTGAGATCACTTTCTTTGAAAATATTCCAAATATTGACATTTTCCAGTTCGGCACCCCCGATTTTGTTGATAAGAAAAATCCAAATAAGATAGACCTCGAAGAAGCGGTGAAAGGTTTCGACAAAGCAAAAGAAGTTATCATAAGCAAGAAATATGACCTGGTCATACTGGATGAATTGAATGTTGCTCTGGATTTTGATCTCGTGTCCATCGAAGGAGTTCTTCCATTCATAATAGAGCACAAAGATGACTTTGAAATCGTGATAACCGGCAGATACGCTTCTGAAGAACTGATCGAAATTGCTGATCTTGTCACTAATATGGAAGAGATAAAACACTATTATCAAAAAGATATTTTTGCACGAGAGGGAACGGAATATTAAAAAAATATTCAAACCATTTGACGTAAAAAAATTGAGCGTCCCAAATTATACCATCCTGAAGATTAACTGCTAAAGGATGCTGAATCTAATCACGGAGGAATTCAATGGAGCTTTCTGATAATGCTCGTGCAGTGCTGAGAAAAAGATATTTCAAAAAAGACCAGATGGGTGATATTATCGAGGACGAAAAAGCGATGCTCACCCGCGTGAGTGATAACATTGCAGGCGGAAATAAGGAGAAAGCAAAGCGTTATTTCAACATTATGAATAACTGCTATTTTCTCCCAAATTCTCCCACTCTTATGAATGCAGGAAGCGATCTGCAGCAGCTTTCCGCTTGTTTTGTGCTTCCTATCAAAGACAGCATGCACAGTATTTTCGATGCGGTGAAGAATGCAGCACTCATCCATAAAAGCGGTGGCGGAACTGGCTTTTCGTTTTCTAATCTCCGTGAACATAATGCACGTGTAGGATCGACGAGTGGTGTCTCCAGTGGTCCGATCACCTTCATGAAAGTTTTCAATTCAGCAACTGATGCAGTGAAACAGGGAGGAACACGCCGCGGTGCCAATATGGCGATCCTCAACATTGATCATCCTGACATTATAGATTTTATCAAAGCGAAAGAGAAAAATACGGAACTGACCAATTTCAATATAAGTGTCGGGCTTACTGAAGCATTCATGGATGCAGTGAAGAATAATGAGGAGTATGAACTTATTGCACCTCATACCGGCAAAGTCAAAAAACGACTAAAAGCCCAGGATGTGTTCGAGCTTATTGTTGAAATGGCTCACAAGAACGGCGAGCCGGGCATCGTATTCCTTGATCGTCTTGATAGATATAATCCCACGCCTAAAGATGGAAAGATCGAGGCGACCAATCCTTGCGGAGAGCAGCCCTTGCTTGCAAATGAAGCGTGTAATCTCGGGTCAATCAATTTAGTGCTCATGGTGAAAGATGGAGGAATTGACTGGGAACTTCTCAAGAAAACTGTTTATTCTGCAGTAGATTTTCTGGATGATGTCATCGACCGCTCAGTATTTCCACTTCCAGAGATCGAGAAGCAGGTTAAGAAGAATCGAAAGATAGGTTTGGGTATAATGGGCTGGGCTGATCTACTTCTTCAACTGGGCATTCCTTACTGTTCTGATGAAGCGACAGATACCGGCAGAGAGATCATGGAGTTCATCGATTACTACTCGAAAGAGCGCTCAATGCAGCTTGCTGTCGAAAAAGGACCATTTCCTAATTTCAACCAGAGTATTTATAAAAAAGGCACATTTTCACGGGAAGGGTATAAGCTGAACTGGACTGATCTCATTGCCGAGATCAAAGAAAAGGGGATCCGCAATGCGACAACCACGACCATTGCTCCCACAGGAACGATCAGTATGATCGCAGATGCTTCAAGCGGTGTCGAACCGATCTTTTCATTAGTATATATAAAGAATGTGATGGACGGCGAGAAGCTGCTGTATGTAAATAAATATTTTGAAGAGATAGCCAAAGAACGAAAGTTTTATTCCAAAGAAATAATGGAGAAGATCTCCGAAAAGGGCTCGCTCCAGGAAATAGATGAAATACCTGAAGATGTGAAAAGAGTATTTGTTACGGCTCATGATATTACTCCCGAATGGCATATCCGGATGCAGGCAGCATTCCAGGAATTTGTTGATAATGCAGTTTCCAAGACGATCAATTTTCCGAACTATGCCACAAAAGAGGATATTTACACGTCTTACATGCTTGCCTATCAACTTGGCTGTAAGGGCGTGACAGTATATCGCGACGGCAGTAGAGACGAGCAAGTACTCAATGTCGGCAAAAAGATGCGCGAGCATGACAGAACAAGAATTGAACCTCGCCACCGTCCTGAAACAACAATCGGCGTCACCAAAAAAGTGAATACCGGCTGCGGTCATCTTTACGTGACTATCAATATTGATGAGACAGGACCATGCGAGGTCTTTACTCAAATGGGCAAGGTCGGAGGTTGTGCTTCTGCCCAGCTCGAGGCTATTGCGCGCTTGATCTCGCTGGCGCTCCGCTCGAATGTGAAAGTTGAATCTATTGTAAAACAACTCCGTCTTATCAGATGCCCTGCCCCGATGTGGTCAAAGGGTAAAAAGATACATTCATGTGCTGATGCGATCGCAAATGCACTAATAGAATTTCTCGAGCAGGACGGCAATGGGCTCAAGCAGACAAAAGAAGGTAAGGGAAAAGATCAATTAAAAGTCATAGCCGAAAGTCCTTCCTATGATGAGACAACTCCGGTCGGTTCGATGTGCCCGGAATGCGGAGCAACTCTGGAATTTAAAGAAGGATGTAAAACCTGCCCGATCTGTGGCTGGTCAAAATGCAGCTAAAATATTATTAGGGGAGATACCATGAATAAATTCATAGTACTGATTGCCATCTTATTAATGTGCAGTTCACTTTTTGCGCTCGAACCGCATTTCATGCAGCACCCCGCAATTTCACCTGATGGGAAAACTGTTTGCTTTTCCTATATGTCAGATCTCTGGACTGTTCCAATCGAAGGTGGAGAAGCAAAACGATTGACTGTCTCAAAAGGAGTTGATCAATATCCAGTCTTTTCACCGAATGGAAAAACCATTGCTTTTACCTCCGATCGTGATGGATTCTGGGGAACCTATCTTATTCCCGCAGAAGGCGGCGTTGCTGAATGTATATCCAAAGAAAGACTCACTGTTACTGACTGGTTTTCGAACGGGAAAAAACTCCTTGCAACTGGTTACGAACTGCCAAATGGTTTAAATTTTATGGAGATTCCTCTCGACGGTACTCATCCAATATTGATCACAGAAATCGGAAACACTATTGCTCAACTTACTCCTGATAATAAGAAGATCATTTTCAGCAATCGAGGATCTGATACCCGTGAAAGATACATAGGAAGCGTAAATGGTCAGATATGGGAGTATGACATAAAGGAAAAATCCTACACCCAGCTTACCGATACTGAATATACCGAAAAATATCCCGTATGCTCATATGTGAACGACCGCATTTATTTTGTGGGTTCAGATTTCGTGAAAGAGAACAGAGCTGTTTTCCAGATTTATTTTGTTGAAGGGATGGATTTTTCACATCCGACAAAACTCACCAATTTTGATTACTGGTCTGCAACACAACTCTCTATTGCGCGCCAGAACGATAATATGGTTTTCAAACGATTTGATGAGTTGTGGTCATATAATGCAAAAACCGAAAAATTCAAAAAGATCCCTATTGAGATCAAACAGGATTTTCTGGAGAGTTTTGAAATTACAGAGGAGTTTGTGAACCAGGCATCAAACTTTTCAATTTCCCAAAATGGCAAAATGGTTGCTTTTACTTATAAATTCGATCTTTTTGCGATGCCAGAAAAGGGTGGAGAGGTTAAGCAACTGACCCATGATCAAAATGGAATAGGTGATATTGCAATCGCCGATGATGATCAGACTATCTATTTTACGAGTTACGAAACAGGGAACAAACAACTATATAAAATCGACATTAAAGAACCGAAGACTATTGATAAGGTATCATGGTTCAAAGACAAATATGTGCGGGATATCTATTTTGAAGATGAAATGGGGCTATTCGTTGAATATTCAGACGAAAAAGTACGGAATCAAATTGCTCTTATAGAAATGGAAAATGACAAAGTCGAGAAACTGATCACAGACCAGATTGTCGGCTCGAGATTCTCAGTAAGCCCCGATAAGAAATATGCGCTCTATTTTGTTCTCACTCCCGGCACGTGGGATGAGATACTCTATCTTTATAATTTTGATACCAAAGAAAAAACATCTCTTTATCCTTATCATGGAAACATGCATTCGTCTGTCTGGGGTAAAGATGGTGCGTATATTTTCTTCAATAGGAATCAGGATATCTGCCGAATGGAACTTCATGCAAAAGAGGATTTCTGGGATTATAAGGATTACTGGAAGGATATCCTGAATCCAGAAGATGAGGACGAGAAAGAAAAGGATAAGGATAAAAAAGATAAAAAGGAAGGTGAGGAAGCGGACGAAGAAGAGGATGCAGAAAAAACTGAAGAAGATGTCGTTATCACAATCGATCTCGAAGATATTCATCGCAGAGTTTCTGTAATCACTTCCAAAACGGGAAATAATTATCTTGTTGCGAGCGATGAAGACAGCACTTTGTACTATGTAAACTTCTCGGAAGAGGATGAGTATACTTTGAGAAAAGTTGATTACGAAGGCAAAAAGGACGAGGAGATCACCACATTTATTTCACGTCCCCGTCACATGATATATAATGAAGAAAATGACTGCTTCTATTGTATTGAATCAGAATCCCTGAAAAAAATCACCACAAGCGGCACTATTGAAACTCTTGAAAGTAAGTTTGAATACAACTATAACACACTCGCTTTAAATAAAACAGTTTTCGAGCAAGCATGGAAAGCTTTCCAACGTGGCTTTTATGATCCTGATATGCATTCTATTGATTGGGACAAGGCGTTCAAGAAATATTATCCTTATATGGAATATGCCTATTCACCGGAAATCATGGATGAGATCTATTCTGAAATGATGGGTGAAGTAAATGCCTCCCATACGGGCTTTTATGCAAGAAATAACAATCCGATCCCACAACACAATATTGCCTCCGGTGGTTTTGTGCTCGATTTTAAAGATATTCCCAAGATAGGTATCAAGTTTAAAAAGATCTACAGAAAATCAAAACTCAACAAGCCATATAATATAAAACCGGGAGATGTTCTCCTCGAGGTTGATGGAGTAGAAATAACTGAAGATATTCCCATCACTCCTTTATTTTTCAATAAGATAGATGAAAAAATTACTATGAAAATTCAGACGCCGGATAGCATCGCGACAGTTGAATTCAAGGGGCTTTCCTGGTGGCAGAATTATATGATGAACTATGATAATTGGGTCGAGGAACGCCGGGATATCGTGAATGAACTGACTGATGGCACAATCGGCTATGCGCACATAAGGCACATGGGATGGAGTTCTTATGAAGATTTTGTACAGGATGTTTTTGCAAACAATTGGCAAAAAGATGCGCTTATTATTGATGTCCGAAACAATCCCGGCGGTTGGATTCACGACTGGCTTATCGAGTTGCTTACAAAAAAACCCTATGCGTTCACTACGAACAGAATATTCAATGTCGAAAAGAAGAACTTTCCGGGAGAGACATGGACCAAACCCACGATATTGCTTATTAATCAGAATTCCTTTTCTGATGCAGAGATATTTCCCAATATTTATAAACATTTTAAACTGGGAAAAGTCATAGGTATGCCGACAAGCGGATCTGTTATTGGGACAGGCCATGTGAACTTCATGGATGGTTCGAGCATGCGGATGCCGGGCACAGGATGGTACACAGCAGAAGATATAAATATGGAAGGCACAGGTGCAAAACCTGATATTTATCTGGACATAACTAATGAGCAAAAAATTGCTGATGATGATGTTCAATTAAAAAAAGCAGTAGAAGAAATATTAAAGGAACTTCAATAAAACGGAGGATACATGAAAAAGAAAGGATGCGTTACCGCAATTATTATTGTTGCCATTCTGGCAATTCTTGCAGTATCCATATATGCCTATGTAAAAGGCAAGTACAACTCTTTTATACAGGAACAGCTCGATGTTGAAAATAATTGGGCTGAAGTAGAAAACCAATTGAAGAGACGCTATGATCTTATTCCAAACTTGGTGGAAACAGTCAAAGGGTATGCTTCACACGAAAAAGATGTATTTACACAGGTGACAGAAGCACGGGCAAGTGTCGGTCAAGCCGAGACACGCCAGGAATCCATCGATGCGAATAACCAACTGACCGGCGCTCTCTCCCGGCTATTGGTAACAGTTGAAGCCTATCCCGAACTAAAAGCGAACCAGAATTTTATCCGACTTCAGGATGAACTCGCTGGAACGGAAAATAGGATCGCAGTTGCCCGACGACGCTATAATGAAATAGTTACGATCTACAACAAAGACATTTCAATCTTCCCGAACAGCCTCTTTGCTGGCATGTTCCATTTTGAAAAAGAACCTCTCTAT
>Ga0207996_1001916_pt1 | contig 13497 bp, 9 predicted proteins | sample AntAceMetag02UKG_FD_184773 | JGI IMG/M metagenome (GOLD analysis project Ga0207996, IMG submission 184773) | Saline lake microbial communities from Ace Lake, Antarctica - Antarctic Ace Lake Metagenome 02UKG (SPAdes) (version 2) | ecosystem: Environmental > Aquatic > Non-marine Saline and Alkaline... | reverse complement strand
AGTTAGTTAGAAGTTTACGTTCATGCCGGCTCTTAGAGAATAGCCTACGTTGTCATTGCTGTCAGCAAACAAGTTACCGGGAATAAGCCATCCGCCGGTAAGCTTAAGCTGAACATCTTCGGTGTAATCATAAACTCCGTAAAGGTCAATTTCATGGCCGATTTCTTTGTCGTCACGATTTACGTTAATCTTACCACCACTATTACCATCGTCAATGGTATCCCCCTTGTTGTCTTGAGCTAACCTGGCATAGATATAATTTATACCAAGTGTAATATCTTCTTGGGGCATTGTAGACGCAGAAAGCTGCCAATATTGCATATTTGTATTATCAAATAAGATATTGATAACTTCTCCGGGAGATTGGTCTTCAAACAAAGGATTCCAGCCATTATAAGCATCATCGCTAATATCAGGACCATCGCCATTATCATTGTCACCACTTAAATAGGTGTAATTCATGCCAAGCTTAGTATTTTTAGCATCTAACAATCTATACTCAGCCATGGCTTGAACAGCAAAAGCATTTAAATGTCTGTGATTAGATGCGTCCACCACCCGATAATCACCAAACTGATAAGCGCCTTCTAAGCCTAAAGTTAAATTGTCGTTTAAGTCAGCATGGGCTCTTGAGCCAAGAACATAAACCTTATCTTTAGAATCAGCAGTAGATGCAGTTGTAGGACGAGGAGAGTTATCCACGCTGTAAAAATAGGCTTCGGTTACACCATTGTAAGAACTCCAATCATAAGCTGCATTGGCGCCAATAACAGTAACATCATCATTGCTATGTAAGGCATTCTCCTCAACTTTGGCATAAATGACATCAATGGTCCAGGGCGCAAAATCTAAAATGCCTCTGACAGCGTCAAAAGATTTTCTTAGAGATAAATCACGTATCTCACCAAAAACCTTATCACTAGCGTAACGATTAGTGTCAGGGTCGCCGATAATCAAAGCATTACCAAAACGAAGATTCTGGCGTCCAACAACCAAAGTCAAAGGCTCATAGAGAAACTCCTGTAACTCTACATAAGCAAGGTCTAATGCTAATTCAGTATTGCCATCAACATTATCATTTGCTTCTTCCCCCCAGATTCTTTCATTAAGCAGACTTATTACCGCGCTTACCCCTTCAGTTAAGTCAGCATCCAATTTTACTCTTATTTGAGAAAAAAGATACTGCTCATCATTGGTAGAGGTACTACCACTATTTCCAAAACTTAAATCCCGGGTAACAGCTTCGGTGTTTATATCACCGCTAACTTTGATATTTTCTACAGCAGCAAAAGTTGTCCCAGCAAATGCAAAGGACAATATTGCCATAGCTATAATTAATTTTCTACTCATTGTAACTCCTCCTTTTCTAATTTTGTAAAAATCTTATACTACAGTAAAAGGATCTATTCCTCAAGGTTTTCATTCCTTGTTATATACACATCTATAGGTTATATCATTCATGTTAGTGATAATCTTCGGCGTTAATCTTTGTCATCACCTCCTTTTTTGCCAAATATAAGATTACCTTTGAATGCATAACTTCATTTGAAAACGCTTACAAAGAACCTATACCTTTTTTAACAAAAAATAAGCACATTGTCAAGGGTTTTTCTTAAGTTTTTTTTAAATCTAATTGCTTGCAGACTAAAGACTTAGGTAACCGCTATCGCCAATAAACATCAATCCTTTCAATTTTTTGTTTTCTTAAGTCTAAATTGACTAAAGACTTAATAACACTTGAGGAACAAGACACTTTCCCAGCGTTATTGGTAACTTCTATTTTTTCAATCCGACAATCTTTAGCAAAGGTATCTTTTCTCTTAGGATTATGATAACAAACTAAAGTTTTAGAAAATAATTTAAAACTAAAAGTATTTACAGGAAGAGTAACTTTTTTACCTCCACAATCAATAGTTTCTTTAGTAGTAGTAAAAAGTTCCTTTTTTAGAATTGGTGAAAAACGTAAACAAAGTTGATTATTCTTATTAAGATAGAATGGTTCTTTACCCAAACAAAGAACAATCCAAATATTAATTAATTCAGCTGTAGCTCCACTTAAACGAGCGACAAACCCCTTACCCCAAAGACTTTTATCAGGGTAAACACTACTTACAATAAAAGAAGAATTTTCTAAAGGATTTCTTCCGTAATCTTTAGGGTCAAAAAAGCAGACTCCACATTTATAGAAAGAATCATAAAACTCTTGATTAAAGCCATTCTTCAACAATTCTAAGAGATATTTATATTCCATATGTAGCCAAATTGACTCATTTTCAAGCCAACCAGGAGTAAAAACACGACTTCTACCAATTTCTAACGACTCCTCTTTAAGCGAAGCATTAAGCTTATACATTTTTAATTTCTTGTCAAAAAGATCAGATTTTTTTATCCTTTGAGGAAAATCCTTTTTAGCTTCAACCCGCAAAGCATGAACAACTCCTTCTAAATATAATGGTAAATTTTTCTTTGCAAACACACGTGGAATAATATTTCCATTCTTAGTATCGTAATTTTTAACAGTATAGGTGAAATAAGATAGTGGCAATCCGGTTTTCTTATCATGAGCTTTGCTTATTCCTTTATTTAATTTAATAACTAAATTGCTTAAAAATTTATCAAGCTTTTTTAAAGAAAGTTTTCGCTCTTCGCCACTAAGACATCTACAAGTTTTTTCTCTAAAGGTCTCTTTTAGAAAATTAGATTTATCCCACCATAAATAATCTTTGTTCTTAGACTCTGATTGAAATAAATTGCTCAAAAGAGAATTTAACCCTTCAAAAAATAAAAACACCTCTACAGGCACTAATATGCTATCAACTTTATCCGAAACTTTTCCTAAAACATTTTTTAACATTAGCAAAAGCCTTTTTAAAGCTAAAGTTTCACAAAGAGATGAACCAAGAAGAGCTGGTAAGCCATTCAAAGAATCACACCAACCCGGTTTATCAGCTTCCATTTCAATACCAATTCCAGCAGGATCTAAGGTTGCTGCTTTATTTAAAACTAAAGTCAAAAGCTTACAAATAAGATTGGTATCGTAGACATCACCCTTATTTGTTCTTAAAAAATTTCTCGGTCTATCTCTTTTCTTTAAACCTGCTCTCTTATCTTTATCAACAGCTAAACTATCCGCCTGATAAACCTTCCCAGTCCTTAACACATATCGCGCCTTTCTTGGTTTAACCGAATACTCATCATCCCAAAATAAAAATCTCTCTCTTAAAAATAACTCTTCTAATTTATCAGGATAAAAATAAAGAAAACTCTCTATTAAATCTAAATTATAATGCCAATGATCTATCCAATAGCCTTCACTATGAATAGCATTGGGTTCTCGTTTACCTCTTTTTAATAAACAGGCAACTAATTCGTCTCTTGTTTTTGATTCCATTTTTTCTTCATCTAAAAACTTAAAAAAGTCCCCTAAATAAAAACCCTTAACCATAAGGGAAAGAAGTTTTTGATCTCTTATACCAAACTCTTTTAAAATTGCAGAAGCTTTAGCTTTAGCAAAATATAATTTCTCTCCTCTAATAACTAACGGGTTATAGCCATCTATTTTAAGAAAATTAAGAAAATAAATAATATTTTTACTTCCTAACTCTGGTTCAAAAAATAAATCCATGCGCCGGTTCTGATTTATATCACGATAATTTGCCTGACCTTCAGAAAAATAGGATGGTAATAACTGAAATTGATTATAATCTCTTTCTAAGTCTCCATGCTTACGAGAATATATATAATAAATGCCTTTACCATTATTCTCTGTCTTAGTAGAGTTATTTACCCGATAAGGATAACCACCTCTTAAAACATTGTCTAAATAAGTACTTTTTACATATTGGCTAAAATTCTTGGAACCTGAAACACAAAGGCAATTATTTTTTACATCCTCAACAATTTCTTGGTTTTCTAATTCTTTTTTATTTAAAAAATCAGCGCTTACCCTCTTAGTAAAACTTTCAATTAATTGATATTTAAAGACTGAACCAAAAATACTATAAAATGTGCGACTTTGCCCCTTATTGAGTTGATATTTAAAATAACTTAAAGCTGAGGGGGTTTGGCCACAATTTATTTGAGATAATGGGAGCTTGAAACTTTTTTTAAGAAAATTTACTGGAGCAGAAAAAGAAGTATCATGAGAAAATACTGCTCTAGGATCAACAATCATGTATGCTAATTTCTTTTTACCGTTATCTTCATAAAAAGAATAATTAAAATTCGCACCTTTAATATACTTTGTTTGACTAACATCCCTAGGATCAACCTTCAGGCGAAAAAGAGCTAAGCCATCTTTAACCTCAGCCCGCATCCAAGCTTCCAGAGTACGAGACATATCTTTTAAAAAATAATTAGCTGCTCCAAAAGGAACAATTTTACTAAGTCCGTCTATTACTTCTAAATCCAAAGCTGACTTAGTAGTATTCTCTATAGTTACCTTTCTAACTAATCCAGCTACAGGAACATTAGCTAGGGTATAGTACTTAACTTTTATTTTTAAACCTTGCTGAGGTAAAACTTCTTCAATTTCTAGAGAATCGCTTCTTATTGTCATTGAATTTTTGATTTCAGAAGAAGAAATTACCTTAAATGGTTCAATGAATTCCTTTTTATTAATCTTTAAAAATGTACGAAAACCTAAAGAAGAAGCAAAAGTATAAGCTTTGTTGGCTGGAAAAAACTCTGAAATCGCATGATCTTTGTCTTTAATACCAAAACTTACCACTCCTTGTCCACGATTTACATAAAAAACCCAAAGAGGAACTCCCCAAACCCCAGAAATACCAGGGAGAAAATTAGAAAATGGTTGAGTGTGATTGTAGCCCTTTACAGTAAAACTACCATCACTTTTAAGTGAATAATTTTTACTCATAGATAAAACCTTTAAGGGTTGATTAATCCTCCAGAAACAATTAATCTTATTGCTTCCTCCACGCTTATTTCTAATGCTATTAAATCCTTCTCCTCAATAATAATAACAAAACCTGTTATTGGGGAAGGTGATGAAGGCATGAAAACATTACAAAGTTTTCTAGACCCTTTTTCCTTAAATTTTATAGTATTTTCGTTAGTAAGAAAGCCTAAAGAATAGACACCTTTACGTGGATATTCTACTAAAACAGCGCTACGAAAATTCTTCTGAGGCGGAAAGAAAAGAAAATCAACTATTCTTTTTACTGGAAAATAAATTTTGTTTACCAAAGGAATTCTAAAAAATAACCTCTCGGCCCATCTAAAAATCTTCATCCGAGAAAGACGAAGTAACAAACCAAGAAAGAAAATAAGTAAAACAGCAATAAGAATTCCTAAGCCAGGGACTTGGGACCCCACAGAATCATAAAGAAAATCATTTATATATTTGCCTAAAATTCCATCAGCAAAATGAAAAAGGCCGTAAACAACATAAATAGTGATTACTAAAGGAATAATCGCAGTTAAACCGGTAATGAATATTTTCTTTAACATCTTATTTTGAATTTTCAGTGAAGTTTACTTTTCTTAACACGGCAACAATTTTACCATGAAAATTAGGAAAAATAAAGAAGAATAAAAAAGGGACAAGTTATAAAAACCTGCCCCTTAAATAGCAATAAATTAAATTATTCTTTAGCTATAGCTATCGCAATAGCTCCAGCCATAATCAATAGCAAACCAATACACCCTTTAATCAAAACTACAAGGTCCAATCTCCACTTAATTGCTAATACTAAACCGATAATAATAAGCACTATACCTAAGATTACTTTAGGATTTAACTTTAGACCTGCACAACAACTCTTTTTTTCTTCACCTTTTTCATCATTAGTTTCTTCTGACATTGAATACCTCCTTCTTTTTTAGTACTTTTACCTTCTACCCTCTCCAATTTATCTTTTACGTATGTTATCCACCACTTTGAATAATTTAACAATTTCAGGAAGTGCTACTACTAAAACTAACAACAAAACCGGTAGAAATTATTATAGCAAATATAGAAAAATTAAGTATTCCTCTTCTTTTGACAATACTAATAAACCCACCATACACCTAAATAATCGTAAAATCAATTAATAAATAATCTTAATTGAAAAAACGTCTTATAATTAAAAATTATCTTTATAGGGTTCATACTCCCAGCGAACTAAATTTTCTTTTTGATTAAAATAAAGATATACTCGGTCAGATTTAAAATACTCTGTGGGGTGACGATAAAGTAACCTAACTCCGCCTGGAGGATCAATTACTTCTTTAACTAATACAGGCTCACCATAAAGATTCATAAAACTTTCTTTAGAAACACCTTGCTCTAAACATTCCTTCTTTAAATTAATCAATAATTTATTGAAAAGCTTAGTCTGGTTAGCTAAATAAACTTCAATCTCGTCTTGACTATCACCAACACTTTTTAGAGTCTTTAAACTTTCAGGTAGGAAAAAACAACCAGACACAAAAAACAAGATTAAGCAACTTATTATTATAAATCGAAGCCTCATATTACTTCAATCATATAATAAAACTCAATAATAATCAAGGTTTAGATGTCTAGAATTTAAAGTTTATGAAAAAGGACAATTTTATTTAAGTTTAAACTGTTTTTTCTTAAAAAGATTAATACAAGCATCTACTACTTGTTTATCGTAAAGAATGCCTCTACCTTGTTTAATTTCAGCAAGGGCTTTATCTATACCTAAAGCTACTCGATAAGGACGATAAGAAGCCATAGCTTCAACAACGTCTGCTACAGTTAGAACTTTTGTTTCAAGTAATATATCCTTACCAGCAATCCCCCTAGGATACCCTGAACCATCTAACTTCTCATGATGTTGGAATACAATCATCGCAATCGGCCAAGGAAATTCTACTGGCTTTAAAATATCATAACCAATCTGAGGGTGAGTCTTTATTATGCTAAACTCTAATTCACTCAATTTACTAGGCTTACTAAGTATTTCTGCTGGCACATAGACTTTTCCAACATCATGAATAATTGAAGCCATTCGTATGCCTTCAACTGTATCTTTATCTAAATTCATTTCTTTAGCAATTGCACAAGCTAGGCGTGCTACTCTTCTCTGATGACCAGCTGTATAAGGATCTCTTCTCTCAGCTGTTGCTGCTAAAGCAATAACTGTTTCCTCTAAAATTCTATGAGATTTATCAATACTTTGTCTATGTTCCAACTCTATTTTTTTCTTAATAGTTATATCAGATATAACTTCAACAACACCAGAAACATTCCCCTCTAAATCTTTAATTGAATGAGCTCTTATGAACCAAACCCTACCATCTGGTAAAATTATCTCTGCTTCATTATAATCACCGGTTTTAAATACTTTTACTACCGGACAATTTTTACAAAATTCTTTATGTTTGTGCCAAACATCATAGCATCGTTTCCCTACTAATTCTACAGGGTTCAAACCCCTAGAATCTCCAGCAACTTTATTAGCCCAAAGAATTCTCATATCTTTGCCATAGTAAACAACCATCTCAGATAAGCTATCTAAAATCCTAGTCTTCTCTTCTTCAGATCTTCTTAGAGCTCTTTCTATTCTCCACCGCTCAGTTATATCTCTGGCAATAGCACAGACATATTCTTGTCCATCATATTCCATATATTTTCCATGAATTTCTACGGGAAATGGCTTACCTTCTTTATCAATAAAATTAGTTTCAATTTTACCAATCTTGTTTTTTTTCATTACTTTCCAATGCTGAGACCAATTCTCAGGATTAAAATTATTATCAATATCAAATACCTTCATTGTTAAAAGCTCTTGATGTAAATAACCTAATGACTTGCAAGCGGCATTATTAACATAAAAAATCTGTCCATAAGAATTAATCCAAAGAGCAGCATCAGCCATATTATCAAAAACAAATTTAGTAATTGATAATTCTTCTTCGGTTTTTTTACGCTGGGTAATATCAACCCAATTCGCCACGTACCTTTTATCCTTTTTACCGCCTTTTAACTCTCTGGAAGTTATCTCAACATAAAACTTTTCTCCATTCTTTTTTTGAAAAATTTCCTTTAAGAAATTGGCACCATTTTTAAAAGCATTTTTAAGATCATTAGCAGTTTTGGGTATTGTATCTTTTGTCCACCAAGGATAAGGAGGCTTTACTCCAATAACCTCTTTGGAGGAAAAACCAGTTACCTTCTCTAAGGCAGGATTTATGTATTTAACGGAAGCATCTGCCTCAATAACTATCATCGGATAAGGACTACTATCTAATACGCTTTTATTAAATTTTTGGCTCTCCCCTAAAGCTTTTACAGCCTCTTTAAGTAAATGTTCTGCTTTTTTACGAATAGTAATGTCCTTCCATACGCTTTGGACAAAAGTCATTTCACCTATAGTCACAGGACGAGAACTTACTAAAACATTATGTACATCTCCATCTTTAGACTTCTGTTTTGTTTCAAAAATATCTCCGCCGTTATCAACAATCTTCTTAAGATGTTTTTTAATGTCTTCTGGGGATTCAGTAATTTCGAAGTCAGATATTCTAAACTTTGCGAATTCTTTCCGAGTATAACCTAAATTTTTATAAGCCCTCTCGTTGTACTCGACTAACGCTCCAGTTTCTGGGTCAAGAAGCAAAGTAGCGTCTGGTCCCTGGTTGAATAAGACACGATATCGTTGCTCACTCTCTTTAAAATTTTGTTTTGCCTCCTTTATAGCAGTAATGTCTCTCCATATGGCGTGCCCACAATCCTTTCCTCCAAGGTTAATCACCTTAAAGTTCACAATAACATCTCTTAATTTTCCATTTTTCGCCTTATATTTAGTTTCAAAGCTATCGTTGTTTGAGATTTTAAGTTTTTCAACGCGCTCTTTAAAATTTTTAAAAGATTCCTTAGTATCAATATCACATATATTTAATTTTCCAAATTCCTTACGGGTATACCCAAGACTTATACAGGCAGCCTCGTTAAAATCTACCACCACCCCGGATTTAAGGTCAAGCAAGATAATCGCTACTGTTGCTTGAAGAAAAATGAAATGATATTTTTCCTCGGATTCTTTAAGCTTTCGCTCTATTTCTCTGCGTTCGGTAATATCTAACCCTGAACTCAAACTACCAATTATTTTGCCTTCCTCATCCTTAAGCGTAGTATTGTGCCAAGATATTAAATGTTCCTCGCCTTTTTTAGTTAAAACCAAATTCTCATAACGATTCACAAACTTTTGGCCGCTGAGAAGACTTCTCAGAAAAATATCTTTAATTTCGTCTCTGTTTCCTTTCGGAATAAAATTACTAAACCAATTCTTACCGATAATCTCTTTCTGAGAATAGCCTAAGATCTCGGCTCCCTTTTTATTTATTAAGGCTACCTTCCCATTCTTATCAATAATTACTATTACTACCCGGGCAATATCAAGATAGTTTTGCGTTCTTTCTTTCTCCCCTCGCAGCCTTTTTTCAGTCCACTCATACTGCCGCTTCATTATTCCAAATTCAGCAACCTGCTGACGTAAGCTCTCTAACTCTTTAAACATTTCTTTATTTGATTTTTCTTTTTTCATATCTTTCTTAAAAATAAAAAGACAGCTTTTTCAGAAAACTGTCTTTAGAACCAATCTGTTTTTCTCTTTTAGATAATTTCATATAACACTTATTAGCTAATTAACTGGCATTTAAATATAACATATTATATATTCTTTGTCAAAATTACCCTCTGCTTTATGTACTCATTCCTTGGTTATAACTTTTCGATTGCTTTGTTATTTGATAGCAAAAAAGAGAACAGGAAATAGCCACATTAAAAGAAAGTGGAGCACCTTGCATCGGAATATGGACTTTAAGATCAAGATGTTTTTCAACTCCATAACGCATCCCTTTGCCTTCAGACCCTAACACAAAACATAACGGAAAAGGCAAACTAACACCACTGATGTCTTTTCCCCCTGATGGTGCTGTACCAACAACCCACCAACCTTTCTTCTTTGCTGTAATCAAAGCATTAGTAAGATTAGAAACCATAGCCACTGGAGTATAATTTTCTCCTCCTGAGGCAACATGCACAACAGATTCAGTTACTTCACAAGCTTTATGTTTAGGAATAACTACTGCAAACTTACCAAAACAAGCAGTAGTACGAATTATAGCTCCCAGATTTTGAGGATCAAACACTCTATCAAGAAAAATTAAAGACAATCCTTTATCCTTGGCACTATTTAATAAATCTTCTAAGTCGATATACTTAAATTCATCCACCAAAGCCACGATACCTTGTAAAGGGTCTGCTTGCTTTACCCTAAATAATTCTTTTTTGGAAACGTGCTTAACCGTAATCTTTTTGGTTTTAATTAATTCTTCTATTTGAGGAGCAGAAAAATTTTCTGCTAAAAATATCTTCTTAATACTCTGAGGATTAGTATTTAAACGTTCAAAAACTGAATTTTTTCCATAAAGAAACATAAAAAAAATAGATATACTTAATTATGCATCTCATAACTAAGCCCATCTCTTAACTCCTCATTTTCTCTAGCTAATCTTTCGAGCTCTTTTTCATTATCTGAATATCCAACTTTCTCCTTAAATAAATCAGCTCTTAACTTTAGCTCTCCAGTCTTAGTATCACTAAGTTCCTTAATACTTTTTTTTAATCGTAATTTTACTTCTTCCAGCAATTTTTTAAGCTGTATCTCTTTTCTTTTTAGCCCATCAATACACCAATCTTTCTTCTCTCCTTCTTCTTCTAATCTCTTAATCTCTAAGGTCAAATCTATCAATTTATGGGATAATTCCTCTATCTCTTTTTTAAAAAAATCTATTGCCTTTCCCTGCTCTTGGGGTTTCTCGTTTTGCTGTACCGGTAAAATAACTTTTTGTTCAGAAACTTCTTTTTCCTTTAAAAGCTTAATAATAGAAGCTAAGTCATTAGATTTTAAATTGAATAAATCTTCTTTTATCGACAAACATAATTTGTTTACACTACTAGACTCACTCTCCAAAGAAAGAACTCTTTCCTTTAATTGGCTAATAGCAAATTCAGTCTTATTCTGAAAATTAACTTCAAGATCATCTACTGCTTTAGCCTTTGGCGGTAAAAAAGCAATTATCACTAAAACCACAGCTAAACTAATTAAAATCAATAAAAACCAAATCATACTATACTAATCCTTTATTTTAATATTATATTAATATACTTAAAAATATTCACAAAATTAAAAAATTACCAACCAAAAAACAATGGGGTCCCTGTAATATGAATCGAGGAAAAACCTCTCCCCTATGCCAGCATTTATTATAATGGGATTATGAGCTATTAGCAAGAAAATTCAATTACTGAAAGATTATGAGCTATTTTTAGCTTATTTACGCGAAATTCAATTTTTCAGCATTTAAAAAGGGGACGGTTCTCCTGCTTCTATCACTAACCAGCACAATGAGTTATAAACACTCCATTATAAATTACAATTCTATTAACAATTGGCATTTTTCTTTATTTATAAAGATAACAAAATAATTGTCTATTCATAACTGCTTGGTACGTAATGACTTTGAAGACAGAGAACCGTCCCCTCTGTCAGTCCCCTCTGTCACTTCTTCGCTCACAGACCTCTTCGATTCCCGCCAATTATCAACGCTTGCACTTCGAAGCTCTTCGAAGTCCAAAGGACGAAGAAGAGCGAAGAAGTGGGGTGGCTAACGGGAGTTGAACCCGTACTAAGAGAACCACAATCTCTTGTGCTGCCGCTACACTATAGCCACCATAGAAATAACTTTTTAATATTTTAGTACACCAAAAAATAAATACATTCTATTCTTGAGGAGCTTCATCATCTAAAGAAGCATCTTCTTTATCTTCTTTAGATTATTCGGGGCTATCAGTTTTAAAAATGTTTTCTAAATTTTTAGTTATACCCTTTAAAACTTCACCAACGCTATTTCCGGTTGTGTTTTCTAAATCCTTAATTTTCTCTTTTATTTTATCAACAGCCCCTTCTATTGCACCTAAAGGTCCAATACCTGCTGCCTCCATGAATTTATCTTTAAGTAAAGAAAAATCTAATTTAGGCGAATCCATACTTGTTATTAATTTAAAACGAAGAGTAGGCTTATCTTTATCTCCTTTAAGAAAAGAAATAACTGTTTTTACGGTCTTAGCTTGGAAAGATTCCTCCTCATTCTCTTCTTCAATAAACTCTACTCCTTCTATAGTTAGTAAATTATCAATAGCTAACTCATTCTCCTCAGATTTAAGATTTGACTTAAAAGAAAGAACTGCCTCTTTTAATCTTAAATTATTTGGTCTCCAAAAAGGAGAGTAAAATTTACTAAAAGTAAAATAATCAAAATCATTTATATTTATATCTACATCCATATTCTTATTATTATGATCAACCCATCCTTTAACACCTAACTTACTTATCTTTTCACTTTCCTGAGAAGATGAACTCAAGGCAGTATCTAAATTTACATAAAATCTACTTAAATTAGGATAAGTAAAGCCTTTTACCCTCAAAGAAAGATCACTAAAAACAATATTAAAAGGTCTCTTCTTTATAAGATAACTTACTTCTATTCTAGAATTTTTAAGATAAAGGTTCCCAATAGCAATAGAAAAATTTTTATCTTTAGACTTAGACTTATCTTCTTTTACCCCAGATTTAGTTTCAGGATTAGACTCATCAAGGTCTGGATTATTTTGGTATAAAACCACTTTCTCTTTATCTTTAAGTTCATCTTTAGAAAATTGGCTTATAGAGATTCCATCTCTATCTTTAACTATCCTTAAATCAAGGCCATCTAAATAAATCTTGCTTAAACCTATGTTGCGAGTAAAAGGATTAAGGAATCCAAGAGAAACATTTCCTTTCTTAAAAGACAAAGCTTCACATTTGAAATTATTAACTTCTAGATTAAAAGGAAATTTAAGAGATAAAGAGTCTATAGTTGCTTCCAAGCCAAGATTATCCTTTAAGCCCCCGATAATCAGATCTTGTCCTTTCATATTAATAAAAGTAAAAAGCGCAATATGAAGTATAATTACAATAATTATTATTGCACTTATTGTAATCAAAATCCTTTTTACTACCCTCTTCATATATTTCTCCTCTTTTTTATTTAGCCTATCGATTTAGACCTGACCTAAACCGGCGATAGAATGTACCTTTGCAAGACGTTTACAAGCATATATGCGCCTGGTGTGATTCGAACACACAGCCTACGGCTTAGAAGGCCGTTGCTCTATCCAATTGAGCTACAGGCGCATTAACCAAAATTTTATGAATACGTCGGGGCGAGTGGATTCGAACCACCGATCTTCTGCTCCCAAAGCAGACGCGTTAAGCCGAGCTACGCTACGCCCCGTAAATAAAGATAGAAACTATTATATCCAGTTTTTGTAGACTGTAAAGAGAGTTTTATATTGATTTTTAGTGGGGTGAATTGTAACTCATATTGCGAAAATATTCAACTCAAAATCCCTATTCTGTTATTCGTGGCCTCTAAAACCATTTCGTTTGCTGTTCTGTATCCCAGTATTTTACGGGGATA
>Ga0207996_1001915_pt1 | contig 13509 bp, 15 predicted proteins | sample AntAceMetag02UKG_FD_184773 | JGI IMG/M metagenome (GOLD analysis project Ga0207996, IMG submission 184773) | Saline lake microbial communities from Ace Lake, Antarctica - Antarctic Ace Lake Metagenome 02UKG (SPAdes) (version 2) | ecosystem: Environmental > Aquatic > Non-marine Saline and... | reverse complement strand
TGGACGCCAATGGCGACGGCAAAGTGTCCCCCGATGAATACGTCGGCCAGCGGTTCGTGAATATCGACGTCAACAAAGACGGCAGCGTGACGATGGAAGAATACCTCGTGTTATTCGTGGGCAAAGGCAAAGATGCCAAGGCTGACAAGACAGCGGCCTGCGACAAACTGGATGCCAACGGCGACAACGCAGTAAGCGGTGTTGAGGTCATTGCCTATCGCAAGAGCGTTTATGCCGCCATGGATGCCAATAAGGATGGCAAGGTTTCGGCGGATGAAATGAAGGCCGCTAATGGCAAGCAATTCAAGAGCCGTGATGCCAATAATGACGGTTTTGTGACCGTGGAAGAAATGATCGCCGTGATCCCCATTCCGGCGGCGGCGTCCAAGGTTGAAAAGAAAAAGGCCGATAAGCCTGCGAAATAAGCAAGCTTGATGCGTGCATATTGATGATTGGCTAACCCGGATGTTTCGCGGGAAACGTCCGGGTTAGTTTTTTCGGTTCATTGCCGTTACCGGAACGACGGGTATAGTGTGTGGACAGGTGACTTCTTCCGTTATTGTCAATGCCTCCGGCCCTGTGGTATGCTGAATCCGAAACAGAGATTGCTTCATCCTACTCCGGTAGCTCAGTTGGACAGAGCAGCTGATTCCTAATCAGCAGGTCGCGCGTTCAAGTCGCGCCCGGGGTACCACGTTTTCATTGACGCAAACAAGCATTTCGTCCTTTATTCATGCGGGTCAATCGAATATCACCTTTTTCTGTTTTTCACTTGCTTGCTTTTTTCTTCACTTGCAAGAATGTATGCTTTTAAGTGTTTTAAAGCATACAGAAAGCTACAGTCGGGGGGCGTGTATTTTATCAGCAGGGGTGATGGGTGTATGCTTTTTGGATTTTGAAAGCATACAGTCGCGCCCTGGTCGCCCCGTAGCCCGTGAATTCAACCGCGTAAATGCCCGATCGCCTTCTGGTGGTGTCTTGGTATGGCCCGGGGTGCGATAGGCGCCGGGAGTGGCAATCCTGACGCTGGGAATGATACTGCCGGGCCTGTGGCTTCCGCCTTTGTGCCAGGATCAACGACGTTCGACGATCTCACCCGGTCGCGGGCGTCTATGCCCTGATATGGAATTATTCATCCGGCGTGCTGGCGGCGTCCGTGGTGGCAAGGGCGCGCTCCTGGGCGTGGCTTTCACCTTCGAGCGCAGCGGTCGGCAAGGCGGCCGTTCCCCGGAATAGCCCGTTCACCTGTTCGACGTGTTCCCTGGCATAATACCAGGCCCATCGTTCGACAAGCGCCGCGCCTTCCTCTGGCGTTGCCGTCCATACAACCGGGCAATCATAGCGGATCTCAAACGCGGCCAGGGTGCCCAAGACTGACGCCGGGCTGATCTTGCTTCGGTATTCTCCGCGTTCGATCTCGGACCGGGTGCCTATGATGAGCAACCTCTTGAACCTGTAGCCGCGTAGCCGGTGCAACTCATGTTCAAAGCGTTCCCGGTTCGATCCGGCGCAACATGAAACCAGGTCGTCAATGCTCTTGCGCTCTATGCTGAATACAGCCTCCAGACCCGCAACGGAATAATCGCCGGAATACAGTCCAGCCCGGACCGTTGGCAATCGCGTTATCGGCAAGGGCCATTGCTCGCGCGTGTCCACGATCACGGTCGGCAATCGCTGGGCCAGGTCGCCCAGGTGTTTCAATGCCGGCAGGGGTGGAAATGCGTCATTCATGGTGTCTTGAAATGCTGATCCATCCATCGAACGCAATAATCAACAATGGATCGGGCGTGCCTCACCTCGGGGCAATCGGTCAGCCCTGACGGTTCAAAGCCCTGGTATGCGAATTTTTCCACAAGCTGGGCCAGCGTCGTGCCGGTCTGCAACAGCATGGATATGGCAACAGCCCAGCAATCCGCAAATCCGTCCAGCGTGCTTCCGCTTTCGTCGCATGTGATAAATACCTCGCCGGGCCTGCCGTCGTCGTATATTCCCACCGTGATGAAAAACTTGATCCGTCCTTTTTCTGAATGGATTGTTCCCCGATGCGTCACGCTTCGCCGTGTTTCTGGCATTCTGGTTTTCATAGTCCTTAATTGTAAATCAAGCCGGCTTGCGCGATCGACGGCCGGCGGCGCCGTGAGTAATTAGTCGCGCTCTGTCCAGGAGCCGGTCGGGGCGACTTTACGGGACCGGCGGCTCCGCTGAAAGTAACAGCGCCCCTCTGTTGGAATGTTGACTTATGATCGTTTCATTAAAAGCCGGCCATAGTGGCGGCGCTTGCGCTCCCAATGCCGGATTCCTCTTGCCACGTCCGGGGCAAGGGCGGCCATAGCTTCGAGCGTCTTTGCGGGCGCTCCGGGCAATACATAGCGCAACGTCTTGGCAAACTCATATTTCGCCATATAAATTTCATCCAGGCATTCTGCCCGGCAGGCCCTCAATGCTGCTTTCGTCAATTTAGCTTTCATTTTTGGTTTCCTTTTTTTGGTTTTACTGTCGGAAAAAGGTCTCAATCTCGTTGCCATCCATGTAGCCACCAGCGGCGCATAGATGGCGCGCCAGGTCCTCAATCACGCCCATCTGGGAGCGGCATAGCCGGAATGCCTCGCATTGAGCAGACTCAAAGCTATTCACGCGGGCGCCGTCGCGGTCCAGAACGTCGGCAATGTTGGTAACCGTGCGTTCAATGCAATCAAGGGCATAAGTCACGTCTGCGCTTCGGCCATTATGTGCCCAAATTCCAACAGCCGACGGCGTGCGGCGGACCGGCACGTTCCATATTTGTTCTTGTGGGTTGGTTTTGGGCGGCGGCGCATTGGCCTTCCTTTTCTGGTTGGCACGGTACGCGCTTGCTATAAGACTGGCCGGCCAGTATTCAAGCCATTGGTATGGCACTCCGCAGCCCAGGGCCTTGGCAACCGTGCCGGCAAGATAGACGGTGGCCTGTTTGCGCTCATCATCCCATACGCCGGGATATACGCAGCCCAGGGCATCGTTTTCAGTCGTGTCACGCGGCATGACGCGGCCGCCTTCGATAGGCAAACCAAGGGCGTGGGCAACGACAATATGGCCGGCCTCATGCAAGGCAATGGCATATTCCCAGCGGTCGGTAAGCGGCGCCCCTTTCAAAGGGGCGCCGCCGTTGGTGGGCTCGGTGCTCATTTCAATACCGGGGCCAAGAGATTATCCATGTTCTGTGGTTCTCTCCCGCCGTGAACTTCCTGTGCCGTCAACTCGACGAGGCGCGTGATTTCTTTTGCGGTGGCCGTTTGCCTATTTGTTGCCCGGAGACAGGACGCATTGGCATTTTGAAGAGCAATAGCGCATTGCCGACGCAATTCGACAAAGTCACCGTATTGCATTGCGAGACTCATGGCTTTTGGCTTGCCGGCACACGGGATCAACTTAATCAGCTTGTCGGCAATGGGGCGCGCGGCCTCGCGTAATTTTCCATGCGTATCACCGCCTTTGATGGCGAGTATTGCACCTTCAGCCTTGTGCTCGTCTAACAGCGTTCGCATTTTCTGCGCTCGGCGTTCGAGGATTAACGCCTGCGTCACAATTCTTGGATCTTCGCTCTCGCTGTGCGCGCGTTTTTTAGCCTCGGCGGCGGCGTGCTCAACGGCGCGGACGTAGGTTTCAAGGCGTTGCTCGCGCGTAGGCACGGCCTTGGTCGCGGCGGTCTCTGCCGCTTTTTGCGCTTTGAGTTGTTCGGCATGCCGTTTGTCTGCCGCGTCGTTTAGCTGATTTGTTCTGTCTGATAGTGACATGATGGTATTCCTTTTTTGTTTCGTTGCGGGTGGTTACGGATTAATCAAGCGATAGAACCTCCTTCCTTTATGTGTTTTTAATAAACGGCATATGATGATGGCCGGGGCGGCGAATTATCACATGCGCCTTTTTGGTTGGTGCCGGTGGCGGCGTGCCCGATGTTGATAATCCACTTGCAGCCGCACTTGCCCAGCAGCCGGATACCGCGTCCCCAAGGTCCCAAACCGCGCCGGGCTGGTGGCGCCATTCCCAGCGAACGCCTTGGTCGGTCTCATATTTGTTTGTCAATTTTTCAGCGGTGACGTGCTCGGCAAAAGTGACGTGGTATTTTTCTGGAGCTTGGAAAAGCGTAAATCCACCAGGCGCGCCGGGGTCTGCCAAAAACGCCTTTTGCATGGTCTCGCGGAAATGATCGGCATTGAAAATCAGATACGGGCCATTGTCTGATTTCTGAACGTGGCAACCTTCATATGGCCGACCAATGAGTGCGTCTCTTTTTATGTAATACTTGTGAGCTGCCCGGCCGGCGGATGGAATCACTTTGAACGGGTATGCGGCGGAATTACAGAATCTATGAACCAGGAGCGCCTCGAAACCAAGGTCCACCAGAATCAAGCTGGGCTGAATGCGCTGCGCGCCGCGCATGAACGTGGTCGCCGCTATCTGGTCGCAAACTGTTTTCAGCCCGTGAAAGATCGCTTGCTTTCGCTGGAGCTCGGGAGCGTTCCTTTCCCATAGATCGCCGTGCTGCGGGTGCTTGCCATACGCGGGACAATGCCCCGTCATGGTCTGGTCGAATCCGGCCATACACCAGTGAAGACCTGCGCGATTAATATCGATGCTTCCCACAAAAACGGTTGTCAGCTCTGGTAAGTGTAGGCGCGGAGTGTTGACGGCGTGGGCCATGACCATTTCCGGCGTGAGCTCGTACTGACTCCCGCAAATATCAATCGGTGCAAGCATAAGTTCCGCCATAAATGATTCCTTTCCCATTTCGATTTGTAGGTTTTCTGCGGTTTGTAGCGCGCTGATTTCTCCCTTGCGAATTCTGGCCGGCCAGGACACCTCCGCGCCGGCGTCCATTTCTGCCCGGTGCAATTTGTAGTAGTCGAACGCCTCCCGCGTGTCGCCGTCGGCCAAACCGGATTTGTAAAGTTCTGCGTATTGCTGCCACAAGGTTTCTTGTGCCGTCGGCCATGCGTGGATTAGCTGGTAGGTCGAACCGGAAAACTCGGGATGCAGCTTGCGGTCCAGCAGCCGGTCCGCCAGGTCGCCCTTTTTGATAATCGTACTGACCGCGGCGCAAGCGATTTTCTTCCGGGGTCCAGCCAGGGCCATAATGTCGCCGCTGATTATTCTTTCACGGGCCGCGCATTGGCTTGGACTCTCCGCGCTCTCTCGGGTTTGGCAATCGTCCATAACCACAAAATCAGGGCGAATCACCTTGCCCCGTCCGTCGCGCGCCTTGCCTCGGATGGAACCAGTCAGCCCGCTGGCTTCGATGATAGCGCCGTCGGATAGGTAGCCGGATTTCCCCTGATCGGAAATGCCTGCCGGCAGGGTCAACCCGGATTTGCTCCAGCGCAAGCCAGTTGATTTTCCATCTGTGCGTAGCTGGAATTTTGCGCGATTGGCTTTATCTTCGCCGGCTTGAACATAAACCGCGACGTGGGGATAGTGCTTCGCCAAAACTTCGTTTTCCAGTAACTGATGGCGGATGAATTCTACTGCAGCCTCGGCGTCGGTCTGCGTGGCTGCGACAAAGAGGACATAAGCCCGCGCGCCGGTCAGTACGGCAAACATGGCCGCCGCTCTGCATATTGTCGTTTTCCCGGAGCCTCTCGCCATAGCCAGCGCAAACATGCCGCCTTTTTTGATCGCCGTTTCGAGTTTGGCAATGGCCGCTAAATGATCTGATCCAAACTGTAAAGCGAACGCGTCTTTCATGTAGTAGCGTAACCACTTGGCAAGGGATTTCTCCAGGCGTGTGCGCTGGCGGATAATGGCCGCGCTCGGGTCGGTATGCGTGAACGTCCGGGCCTGCCGGCGTATGTTGTCAACAATTTTGATCGCGCGCATGGCGCTGGCAGCCCTGCGATAGTCGCGCTCTGAATGTGGGTCGCTCATCGGGTGTATCCTCTCAACGGGGTTTGCCGCGTGAAGTCAAATAACCAGGGGCGCTCGTCGCAAAGTTTTTCGATGCCTCCCATCTTGGCAATCGCCTTGTCGATTTCGGCAACGTGGCAATCATATTTGATCGCAAGAATTATCCTGCCGAATCCGAATTCCTGAATCATCTGGCGCCATGCCTGCGGTGCGGTATGGCGCAAGACTTTGAACCCTGAATTGTCAAACTGGCAACCTCCGCCGCAAAACATGCAGCCGGTGGTTTTCATGCCGCGCGCTTTGGCTGGGTGGCGTTCAAGATTGTGTTGGCGGATGAAGCGTCCCACCATGTTATCGGTCCAGCCGGTCAGCGGATTTACAATCCAGAGTTTATCCGCTTTGACGTAGTGGCTGGCCGTGTCAAGGTGTGCCCGTAGTGCCCGGAGCCGGTCATCCTGTGCGCCGCGCTGTCCGGTTAATTGTGAATCGCAACCAAGGGACCGGGTCAACAATCGCGCCGGGAGGATCTTCTGGCGGCGGCAGCAAGTGCTCACGTCGATTTTTAGGCCCAGCGATTGCTCGCCGCGGTGCTTCTGCATGAATTCTCGGGCGCTCTGTTTGCCCAGCATTGGGAATCCGTAGCGGGTCCAGCAGGCCAGCGGCGTGATAGGCGCCTTCGCAATGTGCAACTGCAGGCCATACCGGGCAACCGTGCGCTGAACGAATGGCAGCGTCTCGGGATATTCCATCTGACTGTCAGCCCAAATCACGGGCGGGCGGAATCCCATGCCATGAACCAGGTCGAGCAATACCAGGCTGTCGTCGCCTCCGCTGAATGCCAGGGCGGGCTTGTGGTCACGGAATGCCTGTTCAATGATGGATCGGGCTTGCTTCATAGCGGGTGCGTTGCCTCCAGAATTCGGGCCAGCGGGGACGGATCGCCGGCGGCGCTATACCGTCGGAGCTCGGCCAGGAAGTCGCCCAGCGTGGGGTCGCTGATAATGATGGCCGCGTTCGTGCTGTCGGAAATGACTATGGCCTGCGCCTGTGCGAACGCTGCGGGGTGCTTGTCCTGGAGCTTGTCGAGCCGTTCTTTGATCTGCTCGAAGTTCTTGGCCGCCTGGTCGAGCGTGTCCGTCCATTCCTTAGTTTCGCTGATCTGCTCGGCAAGTGGCCGCTCGTCTTTAAGCACAAGCCCAAACTGCGTAAAATCAATATCGAGGTCCGCAAGCTCTTTCCGCAAGGCGTCCATGTCCCAGCCGCTGATCCCCGCTGTCGAGTTGTCGGCTATTCTGAATGCCTGGACCTGCTTCGGCGTCAGTCCGTCAGCCCGGATGCAGGGCACGGCCTGGAGTTTGAGCTGGAGCGCTGCCCGATGCCGGGTGTGGCCGGCAATGATGCAGCCGGCGGAGTCAACCACTATTGGCACAAGGAAGCCGAATTCCTGAATGGATTTAGCAACGGCGTCAACGGCCGCCTGGGGAATCCGGCGCGGATTGCCCGGATATGGCTTGATTTTGGCTATGGGTAAATGCTCTATGGTCATTTTTTTCATCATATGGACCTCAAAATTAAATTTTACTTCAACGCATTATCTTATGACTACAGCGCAAGTGGTATCTCGTCAAACCCTCCAGAAGGACCCAAAGCTCTATAAGTCAACGACTTGTGACTTCCCTTCATTGTTTCGGTTTAATCACTTCAACAGTTCAATCACAATCAACGCGGCCACAATTCCGGCCAGGCCCAGGTAGGCGCCGGATAGGACGTATGCGAGCGCCTCCGCGGTGCGGTGTCGGCGTGCGGGCGCCGGTGCGGGTCCGGATGGGATCAAGTCCCGGCGCTGCAGGTCGGCAACGACTTCGCCCGCGGTGTATGGTGCTTCATGTTGGTTCATGGTCTGGTCCTTTCGTTTAATCCATCTGTTGCCATTGTGAACGGCCCCGGCGGGCTTCCGGCGGCAATCCAGCCTTCACGGTCGGCGTGAAGCTCGCAAACTTCCCATGCCCAGCCCCTATCTGCCCGGAGATATAGGGTGCGGCGGTGCATGGCCAGGCGCTCGGGACGTGGCCGGCTGCAATAGAAGTCAGCCAATAGGCGCGTTTCGTCCTCGGTGAACGTGGGTTCCCGGTCTGGTAGGGGTGGCGCTGGCTTGTCGGGTGGCAGGGTATTAATCGGATTAATCGGATTTATCCCTATAGAGTGTAATTTATGGAAAAGCTCTAAGGGGGTTAAAAGCAGGGTATTATTATTACCTCCTAATTGAATCCCCTCTCTTAAGGATTTATCCGATAAATACGATATATTGTCGGTTTTGGTCTTCATATTACCTCCCCGGATACGATTTTTCGGTTCACTTCCCAACTGCCAAGGGATTTTCGCCCTGGTTTGTTGCCTGGTGGCGGTGGTTCCCGGCGGATGATGTTCCGGTCTTCGAGGATCTCCATCGCCGGCAGCAGGTCGTCTGACAGGTCAAGCCCGGCTCCTCGCCGTAGATCATCGAACAGAACGCCAAGCGTGAACCTTTCCGGCCGGTTCCGACTGATCCAGCTATAAACCCGGCGCGCAAGTCCTATATCCCCGCCGGCGCCCAACTCGGCAAAAGCGGCTTTCGTATGTTCGAGGAAAAACAGCCCTAACGCCCAGGCCCCGGCGGCGGTTTCTGGTTCGATGTCTTTCGGCGCCTGCGGCCCGTATTTCATCAAGTGAAGCAGCCCTGCCATGCGGGCAACGGCCCCCGGCAACTTAGAAGCAAAATCGGTCATGTACGAAAGTTCCCCGTCCGGTGCCTGGGCTTTTTCAATCCGGTCGTGGTAGCTGCGCCATATTTCCAAGGCTTCGCCGTCCAGGTTTAGCCGGCGGTGCGCCTCGGGTTCGTCCGGGTCAAGTGGGGGTACTGCCAGCAAGTCATACATTCGGGTGGCGTATTGTTCGACAAGCTGGGCATCCATTGGCTTGTTTGCATAGGAGCGCTCTCCGATCATCCCGCTCGGCATTGTAAATAGGAAACGCGCAAGCAATCCCCGGCCCCGCATTTGGTCTTTCGCGGCCAGGTTGCGCAAGATTGTCGGCTGCGCCGTCAAGATACAGGTCAGCGCGGCGGTTCGCGCAAACTCCGATGGGCGGCCGCTGCGGTCAACTCGGATCGCGTCACCAGCATGGCCCTTCAAAAATATCTCTATATTCGGCCCGCCATTTTTCGTGTAGCGCCCGGCCATGATTTCAAAAATCAGCCCGCCTTCCGCGTCGGCAACAGCCATTCTCCCGCCGTTGGCACATAACAGGCTTGCCAGGTGTTCGGGTGAAATATCTCCCGCAATCATTCGCGGCGGAATGGGAATTTCGGTCAAGTTGGCGCCCAGGTCTTCCGCTTCAATGGTCAACTTTTGCCGTTCTTGAATATCATCGCAGCGCCCGGCCCGTTTGCGGATTTCAGTCAATCGGGCTTCCTCAATGGCGCGGCGTTCCGCTGCCCGTGCGATTGCCGGTTTTGCGTGCTGGGCCAGTTCGATTTCAAAGTTCTCGATGGGTGCCAGGCAGGCCCGGAAAGTGTCTGATTTCCGGCTTCCGGGCTCCATCAAGGCCAGGGAAAAAAGGTTCAGCGGTTCATCATGTGACTGCCCGATATACACGCGAAAACGCTTTGCGACGGCCAGGGCGACGGCTCCCAGGACAAGCGCGCAGGGTAGGGCGGTCGGGACTTGCTTCGACGCTGAAACATCTGCAACGAATAAATTGAACGGCGGGGGTAGCACGTCCACCGGGAAAGCTGGCAGATTAATCGGCGCGTCGAATCCGATGGGCTTTTCCCAGGGTTCGGGCTCGGGTGCCGATGCTTTCGCCGTAAGCCGTTCTATTTCTTGCCGGATTTCTTCTGGTTTCTGTCCGGGTCTGGCTTCGATAAAATTCACAATGTCGCCGCCTTCTGGCAATCCCGGCAACCGCACAATGCGGACACGCGCCGGCGGGTTCAATGCGCCCAGGATGCGCGTCACGTCTGCGGCGTATGCGGTGCTTGGGGGGTCGTTGTCGGGTAGGATCATAACGTCACGCCCGGCAAGGGGCGTCCAGTCCGTCTTTGCCGCGGCCTTCGATCCGCCGGCGGATGTTACGGCCGCCAGCCCGATCCCTGCGGCGGCGTGTTGGCAGCCTTCTCCTTCGACAATGAAAATCAGCCCGTCGGGTGATAGTGCGTCAACTGCATACGGCGGCCATTTGCCGGCGGGTGCACCGGGCGCCCATCCGGCGGGCGTGGCGTGGAATTGTCGAAAAGTCTTGCCGTCCGTTGTGCTATATCGCGCCGTGGCGCCAATCTTGTGCGGATACGGATAGACTGTCTCCAGCGTTGCGCCTTGTGGTGTGCATTGCTTGGCTGCCTGCTCTGCCGTTGTAAATGTCCGGGCTGGCCTGGCCGTGGTGGGCCGTGGCGTGTGTGTGGTCTTCGGTTCGACTATGCCAACCAGGGCGAAAATCCGCTTGCGGTGTTCGGCGCCTTCCGGGCCTGGGTATTTGATACAGCCAAAACGGCCGTCGGACTTAATCACCAGGTGCTCACCGCTGGCGTCGTCCCCAGTTTCGGCGCACGCTGGGCAACGGCCGATTGTTTTTCCGCCTGTTTGCCGGACTTTTTCCAGGCGGGTAGTGTCGAGGCCCGCGCTCACTTGGCGCCTGCAATTAACGCCGTCAGCTCTGACTCCCTGCAGCCACATGAACGCTTCCGGCCTGGCAGAAAAACCCTGGTCAGCGCGCCGCTATCAAATAGGTTCTGCACGGTCCTGACGGTCCGGTCCAGGCGGAGCGCGATATTTTTGTTGGCGACAATTTTATCCGCTTCGACAGGCGCCGGCGCGTTGGTCTGCTCGCGGATAAATTCGGCCTGTTCCCGCGCCGATAAATTACCGAATGTCATTTTTGCAATCTGGTAGTCTTGTTTCATTAGTTTTTTCTCCTTTCCTTTCAGATGCCGATTTCAAACGGCCGTTTGCCAAGCGCATTTGCGATTTTTTCAGCCGTCGCAGGGTCGGGCCGGGCGCGGCCGGACTCGATTCTTGTAATGAGCGCCTCTGTAACCCCAGCGGCTTCGGCCAGTTTTAGCTGCGTCATCCCGGGGATCTGCATCCGGACCAATTTGAACCTTAAATCTACGGCCATAACATTCGCCTCCTTTTGTAATTAACTATTCAACGTTCGCGGCCAAAAAAAAGCCGCAAGCAAAGACCCTTGTCCTTGTTGCGACTTTTATAACCGACAACTGCTATTTTGCCGTGTGACTTAAATCAAGATTTATTAGGGGGTTTTTGGGACAGAAGATGGAGGCGAAAAAGTAGTAATCCGGGGAAACCTCGATGGAAATCGCAAGGATTTTGGGAGAGAAGATAGAGGCGAAAAAGTAGTGCGAATAAGTTTTCGAAATGAAGTCTGCTCGCGGCGCGGGTCTATGGCATTGAAGACAGCGGACAAAAAATCATCAAAAGCACCAAAAGGCGTTTCGGCGGGTATCTCGTTAAAGTAAACGCTATAAAACATCCCCAATGTTTTGACAAGGTTAACGTCTGCTCTGTTTTTTGGGCGTCCTGCTTTTTTTGAGTAATTGTCTATTGCATTGCCGCCGATTTTATAGAGTGGTCCTCCGCGTTCTATTGCTTCATTACATGCTTCAATTAAAATATCAAACGTTTCTTTTACCATCAAGACTCTTTCTTTTGCTTGATCAAATTTGCGCATTTTTTCAATAAGTCCGACAAGCGTGGACGTATCAATAGAACAATCAACCAATGCGCGCCGCGTAGCAGGGCTTGATTTCTTCAAAGCATTGCGCAAGCGTTTAATCTCTGCGAGCATGTCAGTCCGGCCAGTAATGTTTTTGCGGTCGAAACGTTTGTAGTATTCCCATTTGCCCCAAGCTTCTTCAATATTCCGAAATAAATCAACGAACCTTTCTTTTGTTGTGCTGATGCGGTGTTTACTCAAAGCTTTTTCAATCGCGTCTTTCTGATCATCGGTCAGTTTTCTGTCAATGGTACTCATGGTTCCGTCCTTTCATTTTTTATTTCGCAATTTCCATCAATTCCTTTTTCACCTTGCCCCATGTCTTGCCGTTCAACTTCTCACCCAGGGCCCGGACCTGCGCCCTCGGGATGTCGGCGCCGTGGGCGGGTAGGGCTGCGGGCTGCTTGCCGTTGCTTAACTTCGCCGCAAGTCCGCTAATCATGGCCGCGTCAACGTGCTCGTATCCCTCCAGCATGGCGTCGGAGCTGTGGCCGGTGATCCTCTTGACGATCTCGCCCGGTATGCCGGCGGATAATGCTTGCGTTGCAAAGTAGTGCCGCAATGAATGAGCGCCATAAACGACAACCGCGCGCTTGACTCCGGCGCGGGTTTCTTTCGGCGTCATTCCGGCTCTTGTGAATATCGCTTGAATCCGTTTTGATACGGTAGCCGAATCGCGTTTATAGGCTTCGGCCAGCTCGGGGAATACCACGTTCCCGGCAACCATGTCACGGCGTTTCTGGAGCATGTCAGCCAGCGCCGGGAGTAGGGGAATATAAACCGTCTTGCCGGTCCTGGCCGTTTTCCTCGGGCTTAGGGTTATGACCTTGCGCTTAAAGTCAACGGCATCCCATCGGAGCATAACACCGTCAACCAGTCGCTGGCCCGTAAATCCCAGGACATAAAGCAAGTCGTGATAGTCGGCATCGCCGCCGGCCGTCAGTAGATTTTCAAACTGCTCTGGCGTTATGGAGTGGCGCCGGTGGGCCAAGCGCTGCGGGCGTTTCTTGCTGATCGTCAACCAGGGATTATCGGCGGCGCGTATCTGTTCTGCCAGGCATCGCCATACCAGGCGCAACAGTCCGATATGCTGATTGAATGTGCTGGCCGTAACCTTGTCAACCGTCAGCTTTTTTGCATAGTCGCTTGCGGTGCCGGCGTCAATGTCCCGCATGAATGTTTTGTTCGGGTGTTTTTTGGTTACCCAGGCGGAAAACCGTTTCCACGCGCTTTCATAACCTGACAGGGTTGCCTCTCCGCTGTCCGGTCGGTTGGTTGCGCGGTCGTATGTGGCCCAGGCATCTGCAATGGCAAGCGGGGGGTGCGCGCTCTCGTTAGCGGTTTGCGCTTCGTCTTTGGCATCGGCAAGTTTTTTCTGAACCAAAGTTAGAGCGTCCACTCTGCTGGTAGCCAAAAGCGGGCGCATAATCTCTTTTTGTTTTTCCTGCGCTTTTTCAAGGTCGCTGGTTTCCAGACTTTGGCATATTGTTATGACTTTCTTTTTTCCCGTTTTAGGATCAATTTGATTTGGGTCGGTGAAACGGTATTGCAGCCAATAAATATTCCCGCGTTGGTATAGGTGGCCGGTTCTGTGTTTCATTTAGTATGTCCTTTCATTTAGGTGCATTACCTGTCTATGAAAGGAAATATAAAGCAACACAAGGCATACAGTCAAGTAAATAAATCAATAAATATAATGGTCGGCAGCTGATTCCTAATCAGCAGGTCGCGCGTTCAAGTCGCGCCCGGGGTACCCCGGTTTCATTGCTTCTAAATGCCATTATTTGAAATACAAAATGTTTGCGCAACTTCTATGCAGAGAAACACGAAGGCAACATTAATGATGGCGCAACTGAAAAATGG
>Ga0207996_1001914_pt1 | contig 13515 bp, 8 predicted proteins | sample AntAceMetag02UKG_FD_184773 | JGI IMG/M metagenome (GOLD analysis project Ga0207996, IMG submission 184773) | Saline lake microbial communities from Ace Lake, Antarctica - Antarctic Ace Lake Metagenome 02UKG (SPAdes) (version 2) | ecosystem: Environmental > Aquatic > Non-marine Saline and Alkaline... | reverse complement strand
TATCAAATATGACATGATAGAAAGTAAAGCCAAAGCAATATTGTTGCCCGGATTTCAGATAATGGATTTAGGGTATCAAAAAGATAATACATATCTGGTGGTGCTTTCCGGGAAAGTACGATCTGGTGGTGTAATGACAAAAAGAGAAGACACCTTTTCATCCTTTATCTCCATGGGGAATGAAGCACTGGAGTCTGGTTATCCCCAAGAGGCTATAACGTATGCTGAGGAGGCAATGAAAATACCCGGGTTCGAGGGAAACAAAGATTCAAAGTGGTTAATTCAGTTGGCAAAAAAAGAAATTGCCCGCAGAAAAGCTGCGAAACTGGTTTATAACTCTGAGGACAACATATTAGTAAGAGAGAAGACTTGGTCAAAACAGTTTATAATTGATGAAAATAGTGCTCCTAAAAAATTAACACTAACTGTTGTAGCTTTCACAAAAAAGTTTGGAAGTGATCATGATTATAGCCAAGTTGCCTGGGGGAAACTCAATGATTACCTCTCAGATAATAATCCTACTCTTGCTACACTATCTGTCAATGAAGGTCATATAATTAGGAAATTAGCGATTAAATATAACGATGTCAAATGGGAACAAGGTTGGTATAACAAGTCATACAGCGATGCGGCTTGCTTTATCGATACCGCCGATATTAACTTCAATGGCAATACAGATCACTTCTACTTCTCGATCATTTTCTATGTACGAAGAATTAATGAGTGGGGTACAAATTCCGATGAATCAGAGATAGCTGGAGTTTTGATAGATAGTATTAATATTGAGAGAACCGACTTGGGTTTCTAATCAATCAGACAGATGACTCTGACCTTCAGGAATTGCTTGCTTAAATTCAGGAAACACAACTCTTAATTCTTCAAAATATTTTGTGTTTCATATTTTTAAGTGTAGTAATATCATCATGTTCTCCTAACTATTCACCACACCAGACCTCTATTCCGTTGGTGCTCCATGAAGGCAGGTGATTTCAGCCGTTAAACCACCATATCCCGTACATCTTTTTTTCAAATAGTCGGGTAATACAATGCTTTAATTGTTCATTTAATCACTAAATTTCTTAGGCGTCAGCCACACAATAATTGGAAATAGTATCATTGGAATTCCCATGCCAATAGTAAGTTGATTATATCAAAAACCCTCAATTATGCAATGAATACTGTTACTTTCTAAGCGTTTTTGGATTTCCCGCACTTCTTCGTCTGTAATTTTCAGTCCATCATCCATAAGATATTTTCTGCCGAGTTCTTCATATTTTCCTTTGCCAAGAGTATGATAGGGAAGCAGACGAACTGATGTGATACCCAACTTTTTACACAATTCGATCAATGAAGAAATATTTTCTTCAGTTGCGGTAATTCCGGGAATGAGAGCGATAGAGATTATGAGTTTTGAGGTGCCAGCAGTTGCTGCTAATTTTTCCAGGTTCCGAAGAATAGTCCTGTTGCTTTGTCCCGTGTACTTTGTACTGAGTTCTTCATCAAGGCATTTTATATCAAAATATATAAAATCAAAGTCAGAAATAAAATCATGAACATGTTCCCATTTAAAATTCCCACAGGTTTCCAGTCCGACTGAAAGTCCGAATTGCGCGCATTTATTTACAAAAGCTCTTACAAAATCTGCTTGAAGCAACGGCTCACCACCTGAAAGTGTAACTCCCCCTCCGGAAGAGAAGCTGTAGATCTTTATACTAAATCCGTTAGGTGTGTTGGCGGTAATAATCGGGAGTCAAAGGTTTAACCTTAGACTAATAGATCAAAATATAATGATATTTCTCTTAACCGGGATGTTACATGTTTCTGGATGAATAATTATGAAGATATTAAAAATAACGAAACATTAATGCTGTCGATCAAATTTTTTATATTGACAAAAAAATTGTTCATCAAAAATGAATTGAAAGATTTAATAAATCTCAGGATTATAGTAAATAATAAAATAGGGTAGTACCCATGAAACTCAAATTTTGGTTATTACTAATAGCTTTTTTGATTCCACTGAATCTGTTCGCGAAATTGACTATCCGTGTACCCAAAACAAATAATCCACCGATCATAGACGGCATCATAGAAGATGGAGAATGGGTAGAAGCTGCTATAGTTGATTCCTTTTACCAGACTTCTCCGGGAGACAACTCAGAGCCTTCGGAGCGCACAGTTGGGTATCTCATATATGATGATGAATACATCTACGTTGCGATGAAATGCTTTATGGAAGACCCGGGAAAGATACGACTATTCCACAGCACCAGAGATAAAATATATTATACGGACAGGATATTTCTGTACATTGATACATTTTTCTCTAATGCAAAGGCATACTACTTCGGCTCGAATGTTTATGGCGAACAAGCGGACGGTATCGTGATTGATGAGGTCGATACATCCATAGATATTCATTATGATTCCTTTGGTGCGCTTACGGATTACGGTTATTCTATAGAAATGAAAATTCCATTGAAGAATATCAAATACAAAAGTGGCAAAAATGTGAAATGGGGTTTCTTCCTCAGAAGATACATCGAAGAAAGAAAAGAAGAGATCAATGCGACACCTATTGACAGGAACAGCACGAATTTCTTTGATAATTATGGAATTCTCGTATTTGAAGAACTACTGACCAATCAAAATTTAAAGTTGATCCCATCATTCATTATGAGTTATAAAGAAGACGAAGATAAACAAGGGGGGATCCATCAGATCAAGAGAAAGTTTAAGCCAGAGTTGAATGTTTTCTATGAGCCGAACTCCTATATCACAACGACCATGACGGTTAATCCTGATTTCAGCACGATTGAAGTTGATGCCATGGGAGTTGATGTCAATACCCGCTTTCCTATATATTATCCGGAAAAACGCCCATTCTTTATCGAAAGTACCAATTCCTTTCAGACACCGATCACGATCTATCATACCCGGAAGATCGTTGACCCAATATTTGGCACAAAATTCTCGGGAACATATAAAAGAAATTACATTTTCGGTTTAGGCGCGATCGACGAAAATACTGATGGAGTACGATTCATTGATAATTATGCTGGGTCAGGGAATGCATATTTCGGTTTTTTGACCTATGATAATAAGGCGCGAAGCGGGAATGCCTTCATCAGAACAGCACTCGCTGTCCGTAAATTTAAGGATTACTACAATCTTGTAGGTGATGTTGATGGAGCACTTCATATCCTGAAAAATTTAAGCGGATATGCGCAGCTTGTTGGCTCAGCGGATCAAACAATAGATAAGATCTGGCAAAAAGGTTTTGGATGCTATGGTGAACTCACCTATGAAAATGAAAATCTGTTTGCAAATCTAGAGTTGAAGACGATCTCTAACAATTTCAAGGCGGATATGGGATTTATTCCTGAGAATGATATTCAATTAATTGAAAGTCATGGCGAATGGCACAAACAAGCTGCTCATGATGAGCAATTCGTCAGATTGTTCGAGATTGGATACGATGCATATATTAAATATGATCTTGAATTTTCATATATAAAAGAACACTATTTGAAACCATACACAGGAGCTATTTTCAATAATCAGATGGAAATCTGGACAGGTGTAGAATTCAAGATGGTACACTTTGCCGGAAAAGATAATTATATGTACATACCCTGGATTTCCTTTGAAACTTATCCCTGTGACTTGTTTGTTGTGGACATTGATTTTGCATGCGGAAAATATATCTGGTATGATATTAACGATCCACGAATTGAGCAATATAGAAAGTATGAACTTTTTATTAATTTAAGACCCACAAATAAAGTTGATCTCGAAATATATAGCGAATACCAGGAATTACACAACATCTATCACGCACAGGTGCATCAAATGATTTTGAAGTACCAGTTCAATAAGCAGTTCTGGATACGCGGTATCTTGCAATACAGCCACTCAAAAATTAAAACTGAGGACAGAACCTATACTACTTTGAATTTGTACCCGCTTTTTGTGTATAATCCATATGCAAATATCGCAGTTTACGCAGGCATCACTTCGTTGGATAATGAATCAAAAGTGAATAATCTGAAAACGTATGCTACGAAGAAGGACACCTATTTCCTGAAAGTGTCCTATACGTTTGATGTGTTTTAATGTAAACCACCCGCCTTCTTCCCGATACAATCGTGACTATGGCGTGGCAGGCGAAAAGGCACGAAAAGACACGAAAAAAATAATGAGATTGTAGGGGTTGAAGATATTCAGCTCCTTCTTTTATAATCTTAATAAAAAAGAAATCAGGCGCAGGTGCAGGGTTTACTGTAATAAAACACCTCTCCCTTTAATTCCCTCTCCTCGCAAGAGAGGGCAAGGGGGAGGTTTTAAATTATAATCCCTCAATTATACACTTAATACTGTTACTTTCTAAGCGTTTTTGGATTTCTCGCACTTCTTCATCAGTTATTTTCAATCCATCATCCATAAGATATTCCCTGCCAAGTTCTGCATATTTCCCTTTACCGAGTGTATGATAGGGAAGCAGACGTACCGATGTGATATCCAACTTTTTACACAATGCGATCAATGAAGAAATATTTTCTTCAGTTGCTGTAATTCCGGGAATAAGCGCAATAGAGATTATGAGTGTTGAGGTGCCTGTAGTTGCTGCTAAATTTTCCAGGTTCTTGAGAATAGTCCTGTTGCTTTGTCCCGTGTACTTTGTGCTGAGTTCTTCATCAAGGCATTTTATATCAAAATATATAAAATCAAAGTCAGAAATATAATCATGAACGAGTTCCCATTTGAAATTTCCACAGGTTTCCAGTCCGACTGAAAGTCCGATTTCCGTACATTTATTTACGAAACTTCTTACAAAATTTGCTTGACCCAACGGCTCGCCACCAGAAAGTGTAATTCCTCCACCCGAATTTGTGAAGTATTGGGAATTGACATTCACCTTACCAAACAGTTCATTGATGTTCCATTTCTTGCCGGCAATTCTTATAGCACTATTATTGCAGGCAGTCACACATGGTTTGTCTTTGCAGATCAAGCAGATATCTCTCTTAAAAGTGAGCATTCCATTTTCATCGAATGCAACAGCATCGTAAGGACATATCTCGATACATTTTCCACATTTTTTACAGAGAGCTTCGCTGTATAGAATTTCAGGGAAGTTATTCTGACTTTCGGGATTTGAACACCATCTGCACCGCAGCGAGCATCCTTTGAAGAATATGACTGTTCGTATTCCCGGTCCATCCTGAGTGGCAAAATCTTCTATATCAAAGATAAATGCAGAAGCATTTTTATCAGGCATGCTACAATTTTTGTTCTGTCCTGTTGATGATCTCGTTCTGGATGCTTTTTCCCAATTCGACAAAGAAGGCGCTGAAGCCGGCGACGCGTACGATCAAGTCGCGGTATTGCTCGGGATTTTCCTGTGCGTCTTTGAGCATTTTGCTGTCTACTATGTTGAACTGAAGCTGGAATCCGAGAGTGTCAAAATAGGTTTTGATAAGAGAGAGCAGCTTTCTCGAACCCTGTACACCTTTCAATGTAGAGGGCAGGAATTTCATGTTGTGCAAGCCACCCCTAATCTTTGTATGATCGATCTTGCCCGCAGAATGCAACACAGCAAGAGGACCGTTTTTATCGGTTCCGTAAAAAGGTGAGGTGACACCATCAGCAAGAGTTTCTCCTGCGTATCTGCCGTCCGGAGTTGCTCCGCATACTCTTCCGAAAGGAGCGTGTGTGCTAATAGCCAGCATGGAGGGATCGTAGGGTTCACCCAGGTAATTAAGCTGCTCGGACACGTAATCGCAATAGGTGTTGAACAGCTCTTCATAAATGACATCGACATAATCATCATTATTACCCCACTTGGGCGCATCAACTGCTTCTTTATGAAGGTCATCTTTATTTTTCCAATTCTCTGCCAGAACAGTGCGGAGTTCGTCCATTGTAAGCTTCTTTTCATCTCTTACAAGTTTTTTTACAGCAGACAGACTGTTCACTACGTTCACCATTCCCGAGCTGAGAGTTGTCGGACTTCCATTCACAATTGCACCTTTATCATCAAGGGATTTTCCTCTGCCGATACAATCTCGGACAAGCATGGAAGAGTAAATGAGGTTGCATGTATCACGGTGCGCTGCCATGACATAGTTCCAGTAGCGCTGCCAATTTTTTATGGAATTTCTTAGATGGAATTTATACGATTGAACCAATTCATCGTAGGTTTGAGGAATAGGAGATTTTTCTATAAGTTCGCCTGTGTGGGGATCAAACCCGCCATTCAATGCAAACTCGAGCACTTTTGCGTGGTTTATGAATCCTGCCTGTACCACACCGTAACTCATGCCTTCCATTGTCGGTTCCGTGCATCCTCCCATCGCGGCATATTTTCGGATGAGCGAGAGGGGAAGTTTGCTTTTCTGAAGCTCATGTTGAATATATATCTTCAAATTGAAAAATGCAGGGAATCCCACACCGGTTTTCACACATTCGATAGCTTTCAGAAGAAATTCATCAGAAAGAGAATCGTCATACCAGATCGAGAGTGTGGGCTGGGTGGTTTGGCAATTTATTGCGGATTGAAGAACTAAAAGAGAAAGTTCGTTGTCACCCCTGTATCCGTTCTCGTCCAATCCTCCAAGTATCATATTCTGGTAGAGATTTCCAGACCCGAGTCCCTCCCACGAGAATGAAGCCATATACTCGATCTCGGTCATCTTTACACGCAAAGCTTCGAGAAGTTCCAGTACTTCAGCTTTTGTGATTGAGCCCTTTTCAACATCTCGAATGTAGTATGGATACATATATCTGTCGAATCGTCCGGGCGAGTACCCGAGATGTGCACCTTCGATATGTCCGGCAAGGTAGATCAGCCAGTATGCCTGCATTGCTTCGTGGAAATTACGAGGACTATTTGCTGGCACATACTCACACATCTCTGCGATTTTCAGCAATTCTTTTTTACGCGCCTCATTCTTTTCAGATTTTGCCAGACGGCGCGCTTCTTTTGCATAATTTTGAGCCCATTTGATTGTTCCTTCCAGTGTTCTGATGCCAGCTCGCCAGAAATAAACTTTTTGAGCAGATTCGTAATCTGTGATCTCAGTTTCTTTTATAAGTTTTTTAGTTTTTTTAATAATGGAATCAAATCCTTCAGCAAGTGCTGTTTCAAAATCCAATACGTAGCGTCCTTCGGGAGCAGGATCATGAGGGGCTGTATAGAGCCCGGCTTTCCATCCGTTTTTGATATAATCTGCTTTATCGAAGCTGGGTTTCCAAAAATTGTCAGCAACATCCTGCATACATTTGCCCGACCAGTATTCTGAGATCTCCCGGAGAATTACTTTATCTTCATGGGTAATAATGAATTTTTTCCCGAATACTTCATGCCTGCCTTCAGAGGCGATCTTCTGTGATTTCTCGATGCCGCCCCCTGTTCCTATCTCCGTAAACTTTGCCTGGGCTTCCTGTTCTTCTTTATTAAGAGTTCTAAGGATGTAATTCGTAGCATAGTTTGCGTACGGGATAGCGCCACGTACAAAACGGGTTTTATTGCCTGCAAAGAGTTCACCTTCACGAATCATAGGAGTGAGATTCTCCATGGCAAAGGCATGACAGTGTGCACGTCTTTCGATTGAATTCATTCCGTCTGATTCTTTATGTGCTTGTGTGTAAAATTTCATATATTCGACATCAACCGACATCGGTTCTGAAAGGTAGCGATCTCGCATCGTTTTTACATTTTCAGTTGAGGGAGTTCCTTTTGTTTCTCTTGTATCATAGTGTGAGCATGAGCTCATATGTGACTCCTATATTGCTATTACTTCTATTGAGGTAAAAATAAATTCATGAAAAAACATGTAAATAATTATGTATTGAATGTAATAATAAATTTAGTTCCTTTGCTTTTATCGAGTTCGATGGTTCCTCCTATTTGCTCAACCAGACTGGTAACAAGTTGGAGACCGAGAGTTTGTGTTTTACGAAAATCTATATCGGCGGAGAAGGGATTGCCATCATTCGCAACAATGAATTCAGCTTGTTTAGCTTCCAGGTAATGCATTTTTACTGAGATCACACCGGTGTCTCTATCATTAAATCCATGCTTAAACGCATTGGTAATGAGTTCATTTATTATGAGCCCGCAAGGAATTGCCTTTGCAATATCGAGTGCTACTTCTTGTATATCCAGATCAAATGATATCTGACATGTTTCGTCTTCGAATCCACCTCTGAGTTGCCTGATGAGTGAAGTTATGTAAGTAGAAAAATCTATATGTGCAAGATTCTCCGAGCTATAGAGTAGTTTATGTACAAGGGCTATTGACTGGATCCTGTTTTGAGCTTCCTCAAAGATATCTCTTACCTTTTTATCTTCGATATTCTGCTGTTGTATTGCGAGAAGACTTGATACAAGGGCAAAATTATTTTTCACGCGATGGTTTATTTCTTTAATAAGGAGTTCTTTCTGCTCAATTTCCTGCTTGAGAAGCTCTTCAGCGCGTACCTGTCTTGTAATATCGCGGGAAGTTATTATTGCTCCTTCAGGAAATGGAGCGATCGTAATATGAAGATGTTTTTCGGATTTCTCACCCTTGCGATATATAGTGTTCGGGATGACTTTTCTTTCATTATTCTTGATGCAATTCATAAGAGTATTATACATCTCTATGTTGTGTTTTGCCGCATAATCTTTGTACAACACGTCTCCAATTTCAGGGACTCTGCTGCGATTTTCTTGTATAGAACTGTTATATCGTACAATCCTGCCGTGCTTATCAACGATAATCGTTTCAACGGGATTGTATTCAAAAAGCGCATTGCTGAATGCTTCATTATTTTTTATTTGCTCTTCAGTTTTTTTTCGATCGCTTATATTAAGAAGCACTCCCTGCCAGAATGTATTTCCATTCTCGAGCTTCATCCCCCTGCATATTGAGCGGACCCAGATAATGTTCCCTTCTGTGGATTGCATTCTGTATTCATAACTCAAGGGCTCGTTATTATTTAGGGCTTTTTCAGCAGCTGTCTGTAAGCCGTCATAATCTTCAGGATGAACATAATCAAAAAAGGCATTCGCATCATAATTGATATTTTTTGAAAATTCTTCGCCAACCATTTCTCGAAAACCAGGTCCAAGATAGTGCATAATGCGGGTTTTACCGTCTTTGCACATTTCATATATATAGACAGTTCCAGGAATGTTTTCGGCAAGTGTACGGAATTTTTCTTCACTCATTTCTCGTTCTTGCTCTTGCCGTTGAACCGTTTCTTTGAGCATTGATCGCTCAGAAAGCTCACCAAGGATCGAGAACAACTTTTCTTTATCAAGTGGTTTTTTTAAGAATCCCTTCACGCCAATATCGATCGCTTCGAGCAGATAATCCGGTTGAGGATAGGCAGAAAGCAAGTAGATGTGAATGTCCGGATTGTGCTGTTTGATCTTCCGAGCCATTTGCAGTCCGTTCATTCTCGGCATATTTATATCTGTAATGACTATATCGGGAGAGTGCTTTTTAAAGAGATCGAATCCCTCTTCTCCATCAATGGCAGAAAGGACATTTTCAACTCTGCGTTTTAACATTTCTGTCACAGAAAACAGGACGACAGTCTCATCTTCAACATACAAAACAGTTATCGGTAATTTTTCCATTTTCATCCTAGATAATTAGATTTATGTACGAGCCCAAATATTTGATTTGAAAACGAGGAAAGACCTTAAAGCTGTCAATATATTATTTAAAACCATAATTGCGCTTTATGTAGCTATTAGCGGTTCTTTCCAACTTCCTCTTTTATAGATCATATAAGCGATAATACTGCAAATGAAATTACTCACGACCATCGACCACCAAAGCGACTCATAAGGGTACGTTGAAAGCGGGAGTGAAAGGCGATAAAGTATTGGATAGAGGAAACTGTCCTTGAGGAATGCAATGTTGAGAACAGTACCAGAGAGAATGTATACAAGCGGTATTCTGATAAACCATAGCCGCCCGACATTAAGCAGCATGACCGGTTTTGTGTGACCTGCTCCATTAAAGGTGCCAATAAACACGAATAAAATACCGAAAATAAACGAAGCAATAGGTGTCACCTTGAACATTCTTCTGCCTACATCAACGACCTGAGGATCATTAATGAAGAATTGTGTGATGGAGCCACCAAAGAAATACACAAGTAAACTTCCAGTAAACATGATGGCGCACACAAGCAGGAATGCGACAGTGACACTTTTCTCTGCCCGTCTTATTTTTTGAGCGCCAATATTTTGCCCGATAATAGAAGCAAGTCCATTGCTGATTCCCATTGCAGGCATCATAAAGAAGCTGATAATACGATTGTTTATCGCATACGCTGCCATCACAATAGTGCCGAAAGAGTTGACAAATCCCTGGAGTATAATGAACCCAAAACTCGTCATGGACTGCGCAAGAGAGGCAGGGATGCTTATTTTTAATATTCTCATCAGCATCTCTTTTGCCGGCTTGATATCAGGTAATTTTGGTATAATGTAAGGAGTTTTTCTGAAGAGAAATATTACTGCAATAACTGCAGCGACACCTCTGGAGATGAGCGTTGCCCATGCCGCACCGACTGTTTCCATCCTCGGGAAAAATCCGATACCGAATATCATAAGCGGATCGAGCACTAGATTCAAACTCACAGAGATGATCTGAATTTTCATCGGAGAGATAGTGTCACCAAGCCCATGGGAAAAACTCTGGTATGAGAGAAATATAAACATGAATATCATACCCATAAGGATGATGGTAATAAACTGCTTAGCCAGAGCGAAGATCTCATCCGGGGTTTGAAGAAGGTGCAATATATCATTTATAAGGAGAAATCCAATAACAATAAACAAAATCGAAAAAATTACCATGATCAAAACAAATTGACCGACAACCTCTTTCATTTTTTCCATTTTATTAGCACCCTTGTACTGGGCGATCAGAGAAGTGCCTGCAATTACAAAACCAAAGCCGAAGGATGAGAGGAAGAAGATCAGGGGGAAGGCAAGTCCTGCCACAGAAACAGCATTCCGAGCATGATCACCCAATTTTCCAAGCCAGAAAGCATCTGTCAGATTGTAGAACATTTGTAAGAAATTAGAGAACATGATTGGTAGAGAGAGCTTCACCAGGTTTTTAACGAGGTTTCCGCGTGTAAGATCTATTCCGGTAAATGCCATGAAATATAGATATTCCTACTTCATAGAAGTATTGATTTTTGAAATAAAATGGTCATCAAATAAGGCGGGTGCTATAAATTTTTCACGACAAGATCATATACGGTATCGACAGGAATTGCCTTCACACATTGATTATCTTTGCATGTTGTTTTTCTGTGATTGAATGCACTCACGCACGGACTGCAGCCGAAATCAGTATATAAAGCATGACAATTCTCTCCGAGAGGTCCATATAATTGTGGTGTTTCCGGTCCGAAGAAAACGATATTTGTAATAGGGGTCAAGCTCGCAAAATGAGCAGGTCCGGAATCATTGGTTACAAGCACATCGGATATGTTGAAAAGATCGATTATTTCCCGCAACGTAGTTTTATTTGTCAGATCGATTATCCTATCCGGAGCAACGTGCCGAATAATCTTTGCATCATTTGATGCCTTATTTACTCCCATAATGACGATAAATGTGTTCTCCAGTACGGATAGTCTTTGGGCAAGTTCGGTGTATTTTTCAAGGGGCCAGGCACGGATGGGAAGTATCCCTGCATTCGGATTAAATATAACCAGCCTGGAGGTCTCATTTATTTCAGAATTTTCCTCTTGCAATTTCGAGAAAATATTTTTTTTTGCTTCATCGGACGATGCAATATGCGGCACATGGGGGATGTCTTCAATGTGTTTTTTAAGTTTTGGATATTCTTCATGAGGAGCTGTCAGGGAATATAAAAGATTATAAAAATTATATGAGATATGCTGATGCGGATTGTAGGTTACCCGGTGTGTGAGGAAATTTCCACGATAGAGACCTTCCATGTGAAATTTAAAATATCCTACACGATTATGTGCGCCGGAGAGATACGATATGATGCTGGTCGCGCGGGAAAAAAGTTCCATATCAATATAGGTATCAATATGGAGCTTATGAAACGTCTTTAATGCAGAAAGAGTAGAGGAAACAAACCTTGAAAAATTCGAACAATCTATGGTAAGAACATTTTCCTCAGGAAGAGCTTCTGTAATATACACACTTTCTTTGTTCTCCTCAAATATCAGGAAATAAATAGCGGCGTCCGGGAAAAGTTCCTTTGTCTTTTGTAGAACTGAATAGGCGAGTATTGCTGACCCCATTTCTGAAAGCTCAACAAACAAGATATTTTTTGGGTGAACCGGCTTTTTCAATGACGGCTTGAACAATGTGCGGATTTTATAGAGAATAGTAATAACCGCACACATGGGAATTCCAAGCCACTTATCTATTTTTCGAATATGCTCAACATCCATTGTTCTGATCCTTGTCCATTGCTTCGCCCACTTTCTGAACTGCAGTGTATTTGGTCAAATTTATTTACAAAGATATTGAACACATAAAATATATCAAAATTATAGAAATATTAAAAAATAATGAAAAATTGCAAAATTATCTTCACCGACCTCGACGGGACGCTGCTCAGACACGATAGAACTATAAGCACAGAAGACCTTGCAGTTCTCGAAGAGCTAGGGAATAGAAACATTGTGCGTGTGCTCGCAACCGGCAGATCGCTTTATTCATTAAGCAAAATATTTGAAGATGATTTCCCACATTTTGATTATATCATTTTTTCCTGTGGAGTGGGGATCATAAACTGGAATACAAAGGAAATACTCTGCTCTCACTTTCTTTCAAAGGATGAGATCGCAAAAGTCAGGCGCACACTCGATCTTCATAATATCGACCATATGATACACAATCCGGTCCCGGAAAATCACAGGTTTCATTATCAGAAATTCAGTACGGAAAACAATGATTTTGATCGCAGGTTTTCTTATTATAAAGACTACGGTTCACCTCTCTCTTCGGAAGAAAACCATATCGAAAAAGCGTCACAGATTCTCGCAGTAATACCGGAGGACGTCGAAAAATTCGAAATGCTAAGAAAACTGCTGTCTGATCTGAGGGTAATAAGGACGACCTCTCCCATTGACCACAAATCTCTCTGGATAGAGATATTTCCGAAGAATGTTTCGAAGGGGCATGCTGCCGAATGGCTTTGTACTCATCTTGATATCTCCCAGAAAGACACCTTTAGTGTTGGAAATGATTATAATGATATTGAGCTTCTCGATTGGACTGCACACAGTTATGTCGTAGAGAATGCTCCGATCGAGTTGAAAAATAAATACAAACGCACCGCATCAAATCAATGCAGCGGCTTCTCCAAAGTGATAAAGGAAATATTTTAACATGAAGGACAGAAAAGAACTCCAAGGCATCACGCGAGATATTGAACGACAGTTTACTGAAAAAATAATTTTATAAAGGGCTATAATGAAGAAGATTACTATAATTTTAATTTTTATGTGTAT
>Ga0207996_1001913_pt1 | contig 13521 bp, 12 predicted proteins | sample AntAceMetag02UKG_FD_184773 | JGI IMG/M metagenome (GOLD analysis project Ga0207996, IMG submission 184773) | Saline lake microbial communities from Ace Lake, Antarctica - Antarctic Ace Lake Metagenome 02UKG (SPAdes) (version 2) | ecosystem: Environmental > Aquatic > Non-marine Saline and... | reverse complement strand
AGCTCTTCTCCCCTTTGTCGAAATGGCCTCCAGATCTCTTCGTTCTTCTTCAGTAAGTGTGACTCGGTATCTCGGTGCCATAATTGTTCTCCATGGTTTTGGAACAATTATAACACGTCACGTTACAAATACGAAGTATTATGTTTTACATTGTACTAGTATATGTCCTTCAAGATAGTTCCAGGCTTTTCTTGTAAGTGATACTTTTTCAAAACCATTCGCCAGAGAATCAACAGACAAAACATAAGCACCATTCTGTCGTTTCATTACCCCCAACATTGCAGGAACCTGAGCCCTGCGATAAAGGAAATCAAGTGTTTTATCCTGTGAGACACGGTTGCCAAAAATAGATATCTTTTCGTTCTTGTGACGTATCCATTGAGAAAATTCATCACACTCAGTAATGAGAAACCGACCCTGTTTTATTGCAGCCAAGGCTTTGTAAATCACTTTATCCTGTTCAGCATCAATCAATATAACATCGACCTCAGCAGCTTTCTTCATAGATTCCTTGCGTAAAGAGTCAGTTTTAAATTTAACGATCATGGCAATTTTATAACCACTGAGCGAAAGTGCAAGAGGAAGAAATTCAACAGCGCCGAAATGGCCTGTAACAAGTATTCCACCTTTTCCTTGTGCAGCGGCTTGATCTAGAATGCCTTTGTTTTGTATAGTGAGTCTTTTGTTCAGAAATTTATGCATTTGCGCAAAATTTCGATGTCCCATTAGTAATTTTTCAAGATAATGTTCAAAGATACCACCAAATGACCTCAGTGTGTTCCAGTAAAAATGTGAAAAAGTTAACTTGTTCTGTAATATATATTTGAGTGATGAACATATTTTTATTCTGTCTTTACCCTGAAAAAGAAAATATAAACTACCAAGAAAGTAGAGATAGATTCTAAGAATATAAACAGGACAAATACGGGTTATCCAAACGTTTATAGGAAGTTGAAAAAATTGACTGAGTCCGATGCCTGAAAAGTAAGATACCATTTTCATCCGTTATTCCTCCAGTGAAAAAATAGATAAAATCTTGCTTCAATCTCTAGTTGTTGACATAATTGGTATGCAATCTATATTTAATAGTAGATATGTAATTTTTGCTAAAATTACATATAAAATATGATCTGTTTCACTAGCAGGTTCACTCTGTGCAATCACAATCTTTAAATCTTCAAGTCTTCATCAAAAGACCTTTGCACATAACAGCACTAATGGTACGAAAATAATACAAATAACACCATGACGATAGCCAGTGATAAAATGTAAAATATTCAATTAATTATCTTAGTCGTATTATTCTTAAATTCGATTATATTCTTTACGAACATGCCTATATTACACACCTCTTCGGAAAAACAGGCCAAAAGCATTAGCTATTCACCATTTTCCCAAGAGCAGCATCATATTAACTGCATCAATTCTTTAGCTGTTATAAAATACGTTGAAGAGCATGCACCAAGCAAACTTCATGCGCTACTTGAAGAGTTAATGCCAGAAATGGGAGGACTTCAAGAAGTTAAGGGCTTTCTGTCGGATCCTAACAATTGGATCCCTTCAAGTCTTATGATCCATCTTTTCAAAAATGCAAAGACTGTCTTGAATGATGAGGATGCACCCTTTCATATTGGATACAATTCTGTCTTGAAAAAGCGATATGGACATATCCAAAAGATTTTTATCTATAGCCTTGGTAATCCAAGCCAGGGCATAAAAAAACTGCAGAAATTAAACAATCATTTTAACCGGACAAAAACTGTTGAAATTGTCAGTCTCACTCAAACCTCAGCAACGATCAGGCTACATTGGGACAAGAACCTTCCGCTACACATAGATTTTTGCCATTATAACAAAGGAATTTACCAGGCTAGTCCCACCATTTGGGGCTGTCCACCTGCTGAAATTATTGAAACAAAAAACTTTTTTGATGGTGATGATTACTGTGAATATCACATAAAGTGGAAAACACTGGGCAGAATAAAATCATTCTTTTTAAGACTGCTCACAGCAGGAAAGGTTGTCCATGCAACCATCAATGAGCTTGAATTAGATAAGGAGCTACTAAAAGAAAAGTACCATAATATAAACACATTAAACAGACGCTTGAAAAAGAAAGTTGAAGAGATGACTATTCTGCAGGAATCGAGTACAGCCATCTTGTCCACCTTAAACCTTGAAGATCTGCTGGATGTAATTGTTTCAAAGTTGATGGACATAGCCGACCTGGATAGAGCCTGTATTTTTTTGGTAGACCCAAAGACTTCGACTCTAGTCCTTATTCATGCCTTGGGCATCGATAAAGCACTAATTTCTCAGTTTAAAGGATATGAAATCCCATTGGATAAAGTGGATAATATCATTGCCAGAAGTGCTCACAGTGAAGATCCGGTTTTTGTCGAAAATGTTGATATTCTATCACTGAATCCTAAAAATCCGTTTTTGAAAATTCTTAACCCAAAAGCCTTTATCCTGGTTCCTCTGAATGTTCGGGGAGAAATAATCGGAATTATGGTGGGAGATAATAGCAAGAGTCAAGATTTTGTTTATCAAACGGATAAGCATTTTCTGAAAAGCTTTGCTAACCATATTGCCATGGCTCTGGACAACGCGAACCTATACAAACAACTACGAACTTCGGAAGAGCGTTACAGAGAAATTGTTGAAAATGTTAATGAAGGCATATGGCTACTGGACAAGGATGGAAATATACAATTTGCCAACAGACGCCTGATAAACCTGCTTGAACATGATGAACTGGCAGGAATGAATATTTCCCGGTTAGTAAGAAAAGATGATGAGGATCTTCTCCTGAAAAGTATCGAAGATAATTTAAATGGTAACCCGTCAAAAATGGAGGTGCAGCTCAAAAGTGCAAGTGGTGAGCATAAAACGGTCCTTTTGAGCAGTGTTCCCATTAGGCATGAGGATTCGTTTTCAGGGTGTCTGGCTATAGTGACAGACTTAACAGAGAAAAAAATTATGGAAAAACAGCTGCTGCAGACGCAGAAGCTTGAATCCATCGGGACAATGGCTGGTGGCATTGCTCATGACTTTAATAACATACTGACAGGAGTTCTTGGTTACACCGCCATGCTTAAGATAGGGCTTGCTGACAACCACAAGATGCGGGAATATATTGATATTATAGAAACATCATCCCTTAAAGCAGCTGACCTTGTTCAGAAGATGCTTGCTTTCAGCAGAAATAGTAAACCCTCGGACAATGCATCCACATCCATTATCTCGGCCATTAAAGACTCCCTCTCTCTTGTACAAGTCTCATTACCGGATACAATCCAGATAATACTCAACCAGGGTGACGACTTTCCCCTGATAAAATGTGACTCAACAGAGTTGCAACAGATTATTCTCAACCTGTGTATCAATGCCCGTGATGCGATGCCGGATGGTGGTTCCATAAGCATTACCACTAAATTAATTCCACAAAAAGAAACAATACAGCTTCAATCAGAATTAGAAATTAATAATGGTGATTATATCCTGCTTACAGTCGCGGATACGGGCACAGGCATGAGTGAGGAAGTACAGGATAGAATGTTCGACCCTTTTTATACCACCAAAGAGGTGGGAAAAGGTTCTGGCCTTGGTCTGGCAATGGTGTATGGAATCATACAGAGCATTGGCGGTGCTATCCAGGTGGAGAGTAAGCCCGATAAGGGAACAGTTTTTAACCTCTATTTTCCCCTTGCCCCGAAGAAAGAAACTTTCAACAATTAATCATCAAGTTGCCAATCAACGCCTGCATAGGCTCCATGGTCCTCATCGGAAACACAAAACAAGCCTGTCGATTATTTCCTCGCTGGAGGAGGTGGACAGGTATGTCTACTGGAAATATTCTGGGAAGTCGTGCCATTGTATTCCTATTTTTCTCGAACGTCTGGCCCCGCTTGGTGCCGTGGCCATCGGGGGCCGTATTGTTGGAACTGTTTTGACATTACTCTTTATCCCTCTTATCTTTATCCTGGTGATGAAGGACAGTCCTCAGCAGGCTACGAAAAATCTACCCAAGGATAATGCAGAATGTTTTTTATAGATAAGCCCTATGTTTCATATTTTTTTAAAAAGACTGTCAGGGATCATGGCATCCCGGTTGTTGCAACAGAGATAGCGAAAGAGATCGGTTTGTATGACGGTACCAAAATGATCAGTGAAGAGCGAGCTATTGAAATGGCTCAGGAGCAGGACGATCTGAGAATTTACACAACATCTGAAAATGCAATCGGCTGGTTGGCAAAGAATGTCCCCTTCAGCGATCTTCCTGGAAAGATAGAATTATTTAAAGATAAAGTGAAGTTTCGAAAAATGACGCAATCAATTTTTCCAGACCTCTATTTCAAAGAGGTGCGGGTGGAGGAGTTGCGAGAGCTGCAGTTGGATGATATTCCGTTGCCATTTATTATCAAACCAAGCGTCGGCTTTTTCAGTATGGGCGTCTATAAGATTGTGAGTTGTGAGGAATGGCAAGACACCGTCCAGTTAATCCATGCGGAAATAAATGAAATAAAGGATCTGTATCCAGACGAAGTGCTGGATACCAGAACATTTATTATTGAACAGTGTGTTAACGGGGAAGAGTTTGCCATCGACGCCTATTATAGCAAAATTGGTGCGCCGGTAATCTTGAGCATCTTTCGTCACACCTTTTCATCCGATACCGATGTCAGTGATAGGGTCTACACCACATCAAAGGAAATTGTTAAAGATAACCTTGCAGAATTTACTGATTTCGTGGGGAAAATTGGAGAAGTGGCAGATGTGAAAAATTTCCCGGTCCATATTGAACTGAGGCGGGAAGAGGATGGAACACTGCTGCCCATTGAGGTGAATCCCATGCGTTTTGGCGGCTGGTGCACAACCGCTGATATGACCTTTTGTGCCTATGGATTGAATCCCTACCTCTATTATTATTTGCAGCAACAACCGGATTGGGAACAGTTACTCCAGGAAAAAGAGGGGAAACTCTTCAGTCTCATCGTTTTGGACAACTCAACAGGTACAGATGGCAGTAGGATCCAATCCTTTGATTATGATAAGCTGCTGGTGGGCTTTGAAAAGGTGTTGGAACTCAGAAAGATTGACTATAAAAGCTATCCTGTCTTTGGCTTTTTGTTCACTGAAACGCGCAAGGAGAATTTCTCCGAGTTGCAATATATTCTGGATTCAGATTTAAAAGAATTTATAAGGACTGAGTAGTCGCGTAAAGTGTACATTTTATTGCACCCTACAGAAGCGTTTTGTTCTCCTTAACTAATCCACGGTCAATGCCACCGGTGCCACTTGCAAATCCCTACCATGTGGAGTAAATTTCCCCTTTCAAATTATATGATACGAGAGATGAGGATTACAATAGTGATCCTCTTTATGTTATTTTATTGAAGGAGAATGGGTATGACAGCTGTAATCACAGAAGAAAAAGTGGCTCAGGCGCAGAAGACATGGGGTGAAGGAATTGTTGCAATCGGCAAGGCGTTCACCGATAAAGGTGATTATGTAAAGGCTGCCGAAAATCACCTCGATGTCTTGTATAACTTTCAGGCAGGCAAGGTACTTTTTAAACCCACTAAGGCAGCAGATGTGCAGTTTCGTAACGATAGAGAAAGTGCCCTCTCGTATTTCGTGGGCGGAAACGATAAGTTTCCTGAAGATCACGGTTTCGCTATCCATCCCTGGACCAATGTTCGTTTTGAAAATGTAGGTACATCTATTCATGGTGACTATGCTGTGGCCATGGGGAACTACTTTTTTACTCAGATCGATGGTACAGAGGCCAAGGTTGAGTACACCTTTGGCTATAATACCACCGAAGATGGAAATTTGAAGATCAGTCTTCATCACTCATCCCTTCCGTTTACCAAATAGCGTACGATACAGATTCCTGAGTCATGCCGATTTTTCGTCGCTGTGACTCAGGTTTTTTTTATTTATAGCAAAGCCTTATTTGATGTGAATGAAAGGCATTGTGTTCCTTTTTGCCTAATTTCACTGGAGAATCAGCAATGACCATAGTACAGGCGCTAATCCTTGGTATCGTTCAGGGATTAACAGAATTTATTCCCGTTTCCAGCTCCGGGCACCTGGTACTTGTTCCCCACCTGTTAGGGTGGGAATTTGATCATTCACGAGCTTTTATTTTTGATGTTCTAGTTCAGTGGGGAACACTTTTCGCTGTTTTTATTTACTATCGTAAAGATCTTACCGACATTGCTGTGGAATTTGTCAGCACTCTGTCCAAAGGAAAACCCTTTGCCACGGAAAACTCACGTATGGGCTGGTATCTGATCCTGGCAACCATACCTGCGGTTATTGTTGGCCTACTTGCTAAGGACCTGATTGAGTCTGCCTTTGCAAATCCAAAGATTACAGGACTTTTTCTTCTCCTTACCGCTGTTCTTTTAATTGTCGCAGAGATTTCCGGAAAGCGGAATCGTAACACTCAGGAAATTGCCTGGTTTGATGCTCTGTGGGTTGGCTGTTCTCAGGTTCTGGCCCTGCTTCCCGGTGTATCCCGTTCGGGTGCTACCATTGCAGGTGGTATGACCAGAAACCTTGATCGTTCCTCTGCGGCCAGATTCTCTTTTTTGATGTCGGTACCTGTTATGCTTGGTGCCGGAGTGCTGGCCTTTAAGGATCTTTTTTCCCTGCAGACAATGGATGGTTTTCTCCTGCCCCTCTGTGTCGGCTTCCTCGCTGCTCTGGTTTCAGGTTATCTGGCTATTCGCTGGCTAATCGCGTATCTGAGCAAACATTCCCTGTATGTTTTTGCCGTGTATTGTTCGCTTGCGGGATGCTTGATACTCTTCTTTTAGTTGATACGTGTGGATGATGCTTTCTGTCTCAGGACTAACCAAGGTTTTTGATCAACAGCCTGTCTTTTCCGGATTTGATCTTACGGTGACCCAAAATCGTTTTGCTGTGCTTATTGGTCCCTCCGGCTGCGGCAAGTCCACCCTATTTGATGTGCTCACCGGGGTAACCGGGGCCGATAAGGGGCGGATAGTCTGGCAGGATACCGAGGTTGCTCATCTTGGAGATCTGGCGGCTTATATGCATCAGAAGGATTTGCTGCTGCCATGGTTCTCTCTGCTGGAAAATAGTCTGCTGCCTGCCAGGACGGGAGGGGAGGATCTTCCAAAGGCAAGATCACGAGCCATACAACTGTTTTCCAGACTTGGATTGGCTGGCTATGAAGAGCATTTTCCGCATCAGGTGTCTGGGGGGATGCGGCAACGCTGCGCTCTGGTACGAACGCTTATGTTTAACCGCGATCTGGTGCTGCTCGATGAGCCGCTCTCGGCACTTGATGCTATTACCAGAAAAAGTCTCCAGTCCCTGCTGCTTCTGCTCCAGAGTGAGTTTGACAGAACTCTGGTTATGATCACCCATGATGTGGATGAGGCACTACTCCTGGCCGATGATCTTTATCTGCTGAGTGCAAAACCCATGCGGATTCTCGAGAAAATCGTGCTCCATGGGGATAAACCCAGACGATTCGATGACCCCGAACTGCTGGATATAAAGGCTATTATTTTGGAGAAGCTGGAGGGAGATATTGACAATGTCCCGTGCTAATATTTTGGCTCTTGCAATACTGGTTTTTCTTTTTGGCCTGTGGGAAGTCGCTTGTCGAGTGCTTGCAATTCCTCTTTTTATCCTGCCACCTCCTTCAAGTATTGCTGCCACTGCCGTGCTCCAGGCTCCCTTGATCCTGCCCCATGCGTTGACCACCGGCCTGGAAATTGTTTGTGGCATTGCTCTGGCCCTGGCCGTGGCTATCCCCTTAGCCATGGGAATGTTTGCCTGGCCCTGGTTGGAAAAGGCGCTCTCTCCTTTTCTTGTGGCCTCTCAGGCAATTCCGGTTTTTGCCTTGGCTCCCCTGCTGGTGGTGTGGCTGGGATACGGGATGGCAGGTAAGATTCTCATGGCCGCAATCATAATTTTTTTTCCCATCACGGTCAGCCTCTTGGAGGGGTTTAAGGGCTGTGATCGTGAATTTCGGGTTCTGTTCCGTCTGATGGGAGCAGGGTTCTGGCAGACCATGCGTCTCCTCTACTGGCCCTGGGCTCTGCCGCATTTTTTTGCGGGTCTCCGGGTAGGGGTGACCGTGGCAACCATCGGAGCCGTAATTGGCGAATGGGTAGGCGCTCAAAGAGGCTTGGGATTTTTAATGATCCAGGCAAATGCCCGTTTAAAAGTGGATCTGGTCTTCGCTGTTATTCTGTGGCTGTCTTGTATGGGGCTGCTGCTCTGGTACGGCGTTGGCTGGTTGGAAAAGAAGAGTATTCATTGGAAAAATAACCAACAAATCTTAGAGTAGGACATCGACTTATGAAAAAACTAGTATCTCTAATCTTTATCGTCTGTGCATTTCTTTTATGTGCAGGTTCTGCCTCGGCCGGGAAGTTGACCCTGATGCTGGACTGGTTTCCCAATATTGATCATCTTCCTATCTATGTCGCACAGGAGAGGGGGTTGTTCAAGGAGAAGGGGCTGGAAGTGGAGATTATTTCGCCTTCCGAGACGGCCGATGGCCTCAAACTTGCTGCTTCCGGAAATGTGGATATGGCAGTCTCCTATGAGCCTCAAACGATAATTGCAGCATCGGTAGGCCTTGATGTGAAGGTTGTGGGAAGGCTGGTGGAGCATCCCCTGACCACGCTTCTTTTTCTTAAAAGCGCGCAAATCAAGACCCCCAAAGATCTGGAAGGAAAGAAGATCGGCTACACGGTTCCCGGACTTATGGATGTGATGCTTAAGGCCTTTATGTCCATTAACGGAGTGAAGAACTATGAAGCTGTGAACGTGGGATTTACCATCGTACCTGCATTGGTTGCCGGGCATGTGGACGCGGTGATGGGACCTTTTAAGACCTACGAAACAGTGACCATGGCTCACCAGAATCTTGAGGCTGACTATTTTGAGTTAGAGAAGTGGGGAATCCCGGATTATGAAGAGTTGATCTTTGTCTGCGGGGCCAAGACTCTGGTGCAGAAGGAAGAGAGTATCAAAGGATTTATCGAGGCCGTAGAAACAGCAACTGCCTTTATGCGTGAGCATCCAGAGGAGGCATTGAAAACCTACCTCAAGGCTCTGCCCGAGGCTGATCCTCGTATTGAAACCGATGCTTTTCATCTGACTCTCCCCTTTTATGCCGCTCCTGGTGTCTCAGATGCTGCGGCCTGGCAGCGCTTTGCAGATTTTTCTCTGGAGCATGGCCTGATTGACAAGCCAGTCGTTGCAAAAGATCTGATTCATATCTGGTAGAAGAGTGGAGGCTATGAAAAACTATTACAGGGCTTTGAGTATTGCCGGATCTGACAGTGGTGGCGGAGCAGGGATACAGGCTGACCTGAAAACATTTGCAGCACTCGGCTGTTATGGTATGTCGGTGATAACGGCATTGACCGCCCAGAATACGGTGAGTGTGACGGGGATCCAGGCAGTCCCTCCGGAATTTATAGCTCTGCAGATGGATGCAGTTATGACCGATATCGGAGCAGATGCGGTAAAGGTCGGGATGCTCCATTCTCCCGAGGTGATCAGGATCGTTGCCCAGTGTTTACAGCGCTATGACTGTGAAACCATTGTTCTGGATCCTGTGATGGTGACCAGAAATGGTGACAAGCTCCTCCAGGACGATGCAGTACAGGCCCTGAAAACGCATCTATTTCCCATGGCTGCTGTTATTACTCCTAACCTTGCGGAAGCCTCGATACTCCTTAGCAGGGATGTAACAGAGCGCTCACAAATGGGTGATGCCTGTCGAGATCTGGCGGATCTGGGGTGTGATCGGGTCTTTCTTAAAGGAGGAGCCCTTACAGGTTCTGTCAGCGTGGATATCCTCTACGATAAACTGACTGGAGAACTGTTGGAACTTGAAAGTCCCCGAATTGATACCCGCAACAGTCACGGTACCGGGTGTACCATTTCCTCAGCCATTGCCGCCTGTCTGGCCAAGGGAATGGAGCTGTCTGCTGCAGTGCAGGAAGCCAAGGCATATATTGATGGGGCACTACAGGGCGGTGCCGATATAAAGATAGGTGCTGGCCATGGGCCGGTGCATCATTTTCATAACTGGTGGAATGTTTGAAAATGTAGTAATAAAGTAAAAAAGACTTGGGGGTGCCGAAATTTTGGCTGAGAGTAAACCCCTTGAACCTGACACTTGTAATCAAGTCGTAGGGAAAGTTGGTGGAATCGTGAAAAGTCTTCATCTGCTTCGTTGTAGCAAATTTTCTATGATTACGACGTACTTTGGTACGCCGAAATCATAGTAAGTTTACGAGCCTCGCATATGAAGCTTTTGACGATTCCATTAAGATTGGAATATGTAAAAAACTTCCTTCTGTGTTCAGTTCTGAACATCTTTCCCTTTTATTGTCAAAAATATCCACAGTTTAGCGCTGAAAACTGTACTGTTAATTTATTTTTAATCAAAAGAGGAATGATATGGACACCGCAGAAAAACTTCCCAGCTCCGAAACTATTACCCGCGCACCTTTTGCCAACTCAAAAAAGATCTATGTCCCTGGAAAACTCCATGACATCAAAGTGGCCATGCGTGAAATAAGTGTGGAAGATGATGCGATTCAGGGACCCGGAGGATGTGGTTCGGTGGTAACGGTCTATGATACCAGTGGCCCTTATTCCGATCCGGAGGTAGAACTTGATGTACGTAAAGGCCTGCCCAGACTTCGCGAAAAATGGATTGTGGAGCGGGGGGATGTGGAACAGTTGGATGATTTGACATCCTCCTTCGGAAAGGAACGGCTCTATAATTCAGATCTGGACCATCTTCGTTTTAAGCATGTGAAGAAACCCCTTAGAGCCAGGGCAGGAAAAAATGTCACCCAGCTCCATTATGCTCGTCAGGGCATTATTACTCCGGAGATGGAGTATGTCGCCATTCGCGAAAATCAACGTATTGATGAGTTACAGGAAGAGCTGTCTCAGCATCCCGGGCAGAGTTTTGGGGCAAATACCCCACAAACTCATATAACACCTGAATTTGTGCGTGATGAAATTGCCTTGAGAAGGGCGGTGTTGCCCTGCAGTATAAATCATCCGGAAGCTGAACCCATGATTATCGGCCGGAATTTTCTGGTGAAGATCAATGCCAATATCGGTAATTCCGCTATTACCTCGTCTATCGAGGAAGAGGTGGAAAAAATGGTCTGGGCCACCCGCTGGGGTGCAGATACGGTAATGGATCTTTCTACCGGGAAAAACATTCATGAAACCCGGGAGTGGATTTTGCGGAACTCTCCTGTACCCATTGGGACCGTTCCAATCTATCAGGCCCTGGAAAAAGTTGATGGCAGGGCTGAAGAGCTTACCTGGGATATATTCAAAGATACTCTGGTTGAGCAGTGTGAGCAGGGGGTCAGTTATTTTACCATTCATGCAGGACTGCGACTTCACCATGTGCCCATGACGGCAAAACGGACCACCGGTATTGTGAGTCGTGGCGGTAGTATCATGGCAAAATGGTGTCTGGCACATCATCAGGAAAGCTTCCTCTATACACATTTTGAAGAAACCTGTGAGCTGCTGAAACAGTATGATGTCGGATTCTCACTCGGTGACGGTCTGCGTCCAGGTTGCCTGCAGGATGCCAACGATGAAGCCCAGTTTGGTGAACTGGACACATTGGGTGAATTGACCGAACTGGCCTGGAAGCATGATGTACAGACTTTTATTGAAGGTCCCGGTCATGTTCCCATGCATATGATTAAGGAAAATATGGAGAGGCAGCTGGAGGCCTGTGGTGAGGCACCTTTTTATACCCTTGGACCTCTGGTTACCGATATCGCGCCCGGCTACGATCATATCACCAGTGCCATTGGAGCTGCCATGATCGGCTGGTATGGAACAGCAATGCTCTGCTATGTGACCCCTAAGGAGCACCTTGGTCTGCCAGATCGTGAAGATGTTCGTGAAGGTGTGGTTACTTTTAAGCTGGCGGCCCATGCTGCGGATTTGGCCAAGGGCCATCCCGGAGCACAGTACCGTGATAACGCAATATCCCGGGCACGTTTTGAATTTCGTTGGAATGATCAATTTAATCTCTCTCTTGATCCTGAAAAAGCCGTGGAGTTTCACGATAAAACCCTGCCCCATTCCAATGCCAAAGTGGCTCATTTCTGCTCCATGTGCGGCCCGAAATTTTGTTCCATGAAGATATCCCACGAAGTGCGCGCCTACGCCAAGTCTTTAGAAGCGGAGGCGCAGGCTGCCGTGGAGACGGGGATGAAAGAAAAGGCAGAGGAGTTTGTCCAGTCTGGTTGCCAGATGTACCAGAATGAATAACAGGGATTGAGAAAGTCAGACCTGCTAGCTGCTTATTTTGCTTCCTAGCATCCAGAGGAGCTGCAGGCTGATAAGGGCGTAGAACCCTGCAGTAACATCATCCAACATGATCCCGAAACCGCCATGGATATGTTGATCAAACCACGAGCAGGGAAAGGGCTTGAGTATATCGAAAAAGCGGAAGAAAAGGAAACCGAGTATCCATGCTACCGGGTGATTCGGGGCAGCAATCAAGGTGATAAACATGCCGACAAACTCATCGATAACAATGGGACCGGCATCGGCTTGATCGAGTATCTTTTCTGCAGACCCCGCAAGAATACAGCCAATCACAAAAATGATGCCTATCGTGCCAAGGTAGGTTGGAAGGGGCAGGTTGCGCATGAAAAACCAGGGCACCAGGGCAACAAGAGATCCCCATGTGCCTGGGGCTTTGGGGAGGTTGCCGCTGTAGAATCCCGTGGCCAGAAACATGATGATCTTGTCCATTAGTTTGTCCGTGAATTAATTATATAGTATTTGATTTAAGGTCCGGGGCATTGGAGAAAATTCCAGTGCCAGGACCAGGCATGCAAAAAAGTGATTCTTTTTAGACCTCAGATAAGAATATAGTTGCAGTAGTGGATATGTTCATCTGTTTTTTGCTACTGAAGAGAAAAATATTTTTTACAATGTGTTACATTCAGTAACGACAGACGGCTTAAAGGATTACAACGATTCCCCCAAAGCCGGGCTGGCTAATTTCCAGGTCCGTTTCCAGTCGAACCACCATTTCCACCACCTGAGTTACCACTTCCACTACTGTTCCCTCCGGAACCTCCGGAACCTCCGGAACCTCCAGAACCTCCAGAACCTCCAGAATCACCGGAGTCACCAGGACTGCCGCTACTGGAATCGCCACTTGAGTTGTTACCAGTATCGTCATCACTCTCGGTATCATTTCCTCCACCTGATCCGCCGACACTGTCAGCAGGATCCTTTCCCTCCTGGATAGCGATCGAATAACTTTTTGCCAAAGATTCCATTGAACCCTGTGCGCCATAGGATATAAATGTATTACGCATGGGCCTCTTGCAAAATAGAAATCCAAAGAATACCGACATAACACGCTGAAAATATTGAGCTTCATTGCATTTTGTGGTATTGTTTTGTACCACCAAAAGCAAAACCAAGGAGAATGCAATGAAGCTC
>Ga0207996_1001912_pt1 | contig 13526 bp, 16 predicted proteins | sample AntAceMetag02UKG_FD_184773 | JGI IMG/M metagenome (GOLD analysis project Ga0207996, IMG submission 184773) | Saline lake microbial communities from Ace Lake, Antarctica - Antarctic Ace Lake Metagenome 02UKG (SPAdes) (version 2) | ecosystem: Environmental > Aquatic > Non-marine Saline and... | reverse complement strand
GTGTTGGGAAATATATTACATCACTCGCCACTCAACTGAAACAGAATTATGACCTACATAATAAAGTAGCGATCACCTACTCTCTTGATGATCTGGTCATAAGTATTGAGATATTAGATAGACTTGGACTGATATTGAATGAAATCATAACTAATTCGATAAAGTATGCTTTTGAGGGAAGAGATTCTGGGATCATACATATAGAAGTAAGAGATACTAAAAAGGATATTGAAATAAAGATATCAGATAATGGAGTAGGCATTCCCCGAAAGTTTAAAATTCATGAGCCGGCAACCCTTGGTCTATCAATTGTCGATATGCTTACTCAGCAGTTACAGGGAACACTGAAATTGGACAGGGAAAATGGAACGAGTTTTATGCTGAAAATACCGAAAGAACATATAGAATAGAGAGTTCCGGCTTCATCTCGATTATCGGGATTATGCCGCGACAAGAGAACATGGAGTGAAGAGAATTTGAAAAGGATGTTAAGTCATTAAGTCATTAATAGTCATTAAGTCATTAATAGTCATTAGGTCATTAGTAGTCATTAGGTCATTAAGTCATTGGGGCAATAAATTAGGGAGTTAAATTATGAAATTAGAAGAATTGAAGGTTTATCAGGAATTGATGGAAATAGCAGAGGATATCTGGCAAATTGTAATTGGTTGGGATTATTTCGCCAAAGATACCATTGGCAAACAGCTGGTGAGAGCAATTGATTCTGTAGCTGCCAATTTATCAGAGGGATTCGGTAGATATCATTATAAAGAAAATAAAAATTTCTGCTATTATTCCAGAGGATCGTTATATGAATCAATTACATGGCTCACAAAAGCACGAAACAGGAATTTAATTTCAGAAAAGGAATATGATTTCTTATTAGTATTCATTGATAAAATCGCCATCAAATTAAACAATTATATAAACTCAATTGGCAAAAAATCATCAAAATGAAAGTAATGATAATTAATGACGCGAAGCAAGTTACAATCAATGACGCAAAGCGAATGACAATCAATGACGCAAAGCGAATGACCATTTCTCTGAGACGGAATATTAACGCATTCTGAACACCACTTTCGTACACCTCATGTGTCTGATAATTTATAGGCGAGTTAGATAAAATTTCTACATATTCTTGACACGATTTTATTATGTGCGCTCAATCCATACAATCATTATCGGCAATTTTGCTGAAATATTATATGAAGGAGTAACGATGGACGAACAGTTATCAATTGGTAATATTATTTCGAACGGCTTTTCCTATGGATTCAAAAATATCCTTAATCTACTCGGAGCAATCATCTTGTGGCTCGTCACTATTTGGATACCTTATCTCAATATCGGAACAACGATCGGTCTCGTAGGACTGGTTGTGCATATGAGCAAGGGAGAACCTTTTTCACCAACAGTTATTTTTGATTCTAAGTATCGAAAGAATTTTGGTGAATTTTTCCTTTTGGGCGGCTTTTTGATGATCGGTATTTATTTTGCTTCGATGCTTATGATCATTCCCGGTATCGTTTTGCAGGTTGCCTGGGGACAAGCATTCTACCTTTTCCTTGATAAAGGTATTAAACCACTCGGTGCACTGAGAAAAAGCAATGAAATCACCTATGGCAAGAAGTGGAATATCTTCCTCGGAGAACTGATCCTTATGCTCATCGTTGGTATTATCTTTGTCATTCTCGTCACGATCTTTAGTAAAATTTGGGGATTCCTCGGTGGTCTCTTTACCTTTATTGGTATTGTTGCTGTTATTGCGATTGCAATGGGAGTGAAAGCATATATTTACAGCGTACTTTCCAAGGGAGTCGAATCTGAAGTTGAAACTGCATAAGTAGAATTTCAGTAAACAAATTTACAGAGAGGAATGAAAGTTCCTCTCTTCTCTTATATGACTATTACCCACCTTATCTTTGATCTTTCAGAGGTGCTTATTCGGGGACTGATCGGCATCGAAAATACACTCGGAGAACTGCTCGGATTGCAGTCTGATAATTTACTTCATTCATTTGGAGGAAACGATCTGAGGGCACTTTGCAGGAATGAGGTCACTGAGGATGAATATCTCAAGAGAATCATTGCAAAGGAGAAATGGAATTGCTCATTACAAGAGTTGAAAAAGATAATCAGAGATAACTTTCATATAATTATAGGAAATATGGATGAGGTTATTCATAAATTATCTAAAAATTATACACTCATTCTTCTCAGTGACCATGCGCGGGAGTGGATAGAGTATATTGAAGAGTATCATAAATTTCTTCAATATTTTTCATATAAGAGTTACTCTTTTCAAACTGGGAATATCAAAGATGATATGCAATCCTTTGTGAAGCTCTTGTCCGATCTGGATGTTGATCCGGATGTATGTGTTTTTATTGATGACAGAAAAGAAAATGTCGAGACAGCGGAGCGTTGCGGTATTCATGGGATTGTGTTTACAGACCGGAAGCAACTAGTGGCTGAACTGAAGAATTTCGGGATTATAGTATGAAGCAGGATCCCATCCAAATTCTCACAGACTTGTATTATTCAGGAATACAAGCGGTTGACCCGTACATTCTTGTTCAGCAGCATATCAGGTTGGAAAAAAATACTCTTATTCTTCAGAAGCACAATGACTATATCCTGTATAATCTTGATGAATTTGATGAAATACTGGTTATAGGTGCAGGAAAAGCAAGCGAGCAGATGGCAGCAGGCATACATGATATTTTGGGTGATCGAATAAGTGGCGGATTGGTTGTGACAAAATTTGCACATTATCCGCACGTTGGAAACATCCACATTCTTGATGCGGGGCATCCTTTGCCGGATAAATGGAGTGTCGAATGCGGCATTGCGCTGCAAGTCAAAGCCCATCGGGCAAATGAACGGACTTTATTTATTTCACTCATTTCAGGGGGAGCTTCGTCATTGCTTGAAGTGCCGCGCATCGATAAAGTCGGTAATGTCACTATAGCACTTACGCTAAATGACATTATTGCTACTTATGATACACTCATCGGTTGCGGTGCTTCGGTCGACGAGATAAACTGTGTGCGCAAGCATATTTCCATGATAAAGGGCGGATATCTTTCTGCGTGGATGTATCCTGCAACAGCACTCAATTTTATTCTTTCTGATGAAGAACTCGACCGCATCAGCGTGATAGGCTCGGGATTGACCACCTATGATGAGACCTCTTTTGAAGATATGCTCAGGATCATCGAGAAATATGATCTGAGTGAGAAAATTCCTGAAAATGTGATGAGAATCGCTCAATGGGGAGTAGATGATAAAATCCTAGAAACACCTAAAACCAGTAAGCTGGTTTTTGATAAGACAGAAAATGTCATTATTGGGAATAATGCAATTGCTTTGAATGAAATCGAGAAGAGCGCCAAATCGCTCGGATTTCACGTAGAAAGAGTTGCTGATTGGATTAAAGGAGAAGCGCAGGAAGCAGGGCGGAGATTATTTCATAAAGCATTAACACTCAAGCAAGAGAAGTCTGCAGATAGACCACTCATCTGCATTTGTGGCGGGGAAACAACTGTCACAATACGCGGAGATGGAAAAGGGGGAAGGAACCAGGAAATGGCGCTTGCTTTTCTGGACGAGATGAGAAAATTCAGCACACGAGCAGAAGGTATGTATTTTCTTTCAGCCGGCACAGACGGAGATGACGGACCCACTGATGCAGCCGGAGCATTTGCTTCATCAGAGATTTTACATACGGCAAAAATGATGGAACTCCAGACAGGTGAGCATCTTCGCAGAAATGACTCGTATACGTTCTTTGATTCGTGTGGTTATCTCTTCAAAACTGGTTTTACAGGTACAAATGTATGTGATATACAACTGATATTGATCACATAATTGCTATATTGTTTAATGTCCAGAATCATTGAATATCTGAGAAAAAATCGGGGCTTTAAAATAAAGATTTAAAATTTAGCTAATATATTCTTTAAGTCTTCGCACAAATTATTGCTTTTAATACATATGTTAAAAAACTTGTCGTTAGAACATTCTCTGTTTCTATGTTTTGAACAAAATAATATACCAACAACATGGAATATTTCACAAATTGTTTCAGAGTTTTGAGTATTAAAAAGTTTTAGTGAATTTACGCTAGCGTTTATTAACTTTGGACGGAGAAGTGAATAGATACCTTGACCGCCGGCAGATCTGTAGAACTTATTACTTTTCTCATAATTATTAAGGATTTTCTGGATTTCGGGTTTTAACGGATTATCATTATTCCAAGTTGAAAAATAACGAGCTGAATATTTCTTTCTATGAAGATAAAACCAATATTCAAAACATGGTTGGGATCGAATGACATGAAAATTTTGTTCTTTCTTGGATAATCTATTGAGTTTCTGTAATTTTGTTTTATATTTTTTATTTATATCCAAATCTATTAATCCGAATATAAAATCAAAACTACCGTCAGAGATTAAATCAACAGCTTTATCATAAAGAGAATCAAGACTCTTCCCTTCTTTTGGATAAGTGGTAATATGTACTCTTTCGGTAATAGATAGCTGTTTAAAGTACCATGCTTCAGTTTCCCCCTCTGAAATTATCGCTATTGAAATTCCCTCTTGTCGTTTACTCATCTTTCACCTCGCGATTAGGGAGATAGGAAGATCCAATAAATGGTTTGGCTCCCAATTTACCAGTCTTATAAGCTTTATAATAATTTAGTGATGACCGGATGTTTATATCCTTTAGTGAGTACAAATCAGTTGAACCATCCTCACGTTTCTCTGTAAACCATACTACATCCTTTCTAAGCTCGTCTGTGTCCTCAAGTAAAGGATAATAATGTGAGGTAAAAATCAGTTGAGATTTTTTTGTGTTTAGCATAAAAGTATTAATGAAATGATACAATAAGTCAGGATGAAGGGATGATTCAAGCTCATCAATGTTTAATATGCCGGGTTTATCTATTAATTCGGTTAAGACACCTGATAGTCCAAAATATCTTAGTGTACCCAGTGATTCTAAACTACTTTGTAATTTGTAGATTTGTTCTTTGCTATCTTGAATTATTAGATGTTGGAAATATAGGTTTAAATTAACCAGTTCATTTTTATCGCCCATTCTTCTTTTCATGATCTCATACAAATCAATATTTTCATCTTTTAAGCTTTCAACCATTTCTTTTGTGATCTTAAATTCATCAATAGTTGTATCACGTATGTTGAGATCAGCTTTTTCAAGTAGATTGATAAGAAGTTCCTTATTAATCTTATCTTTGTGTAATTTTGATTTAACGTAATCAGTTAATTTAGTTCGTGGCTCAATAATAGGATTTAGATAGTTCTGAAACCATTCTCGAGTTTTCGTTAGAATTTTAATCTGCAAACTTGTCTTATTATATCCCGATAAAATTGTCATATTGGGTGGTGTATTGCCGGCAATAGTCCTAATATCAACTTCATCAATATTAAATTTGTTGCCCGGAACTAAAAGTACTTTTCCGGTTTTGTTGTCTGTAGTTCTGTTAAAAAATTTAGCTTTATTGGGTGCAAATATATGCAAATTTTCGCTAAGTATATATTTATCGTTGAACTCAATCCTATAGGAGAATTTATCTGAGTTTATTAAAAATTCAATTTCAAAAACTGTAGGTAATTTTTTTGAACTGGAATCAAATTCAAATGGTATTTGTTTTATAGCATCATTTTTATTTAAATTATCATTCAATACAATATTACGAAATATATCAAGTGAATGTAATATATTAGATTTACCTGAAGCATTAGGTCCGAAAAGCATTGCAATCTTCAAAATCTTATATTTCCCAATCTCTTCACAAAAAAAATTAAAGTGTTTGTCTTTACTAGTTGCTATAAAATCTAATACTACTTCATCCTTAATTGATAAATGGTTTTTTATTTTGAATTTAAGAATCATTTTAATCTCCCGCGGTGTTTTTACAATCAACAATAATTATGCAATAAACAATTTAAAATTATGTTGATGTCAATAATTTTATCGCCAATTATGCAAATTAATTGCATTTTATGCACATAATCCATGTTGCATCATATTCTAATTTTCCGGTAAACTAATAACAAAGAATTATCCGAAGATGTCAAAATTATTATGATATACAACTGATCCTGATCACATAATCCCGATTTTTTTTAGCTCCTTCACCATTTGTTTATAACTATTCACATGAATAGTTTTCATTCCAATATGCTCTGCAGTGACAATATTTTCATAATTATCATCTAAGAATACTATTTCCTCAGGTAAAAGCTGCAAGTAATCCAGGACGCATTGGTACGCGCCGTGTTCGGGTTTGCGAAAACCTATTTCATTTGATGAGAATATTTTTTCAAAGTAGGGGAGAATGGGGGTGCACATTTCATGCCACATCGGCACATGGATTTCATTGGTATTGGAAAGGGCGACAATTCTGTATGATTTGCTGAGTGTCTGTAGAAGTTCTGGAATATTCCTGCGAAGTTGTATGAGGATGTGTTTCCATCCTTCATCAAAATCATGCTCTGATATATTTATATTAAGGCATTCCATTACATGAGTTCTAAATTTTGGGGGACTGATCTCTCCACGCTCAAACTGTGCATAAGTATCGTCAAAGGGAAAGGCGACATATAATTCCATGGGATTAGTACCACATACCTTTGCCCAATAATCACAGGTATTTTTGGGTGAAATATCAATGATAACATTCCCAAGATCAAAGATAAGAGCTTTATATTTCTGTGAAAACATTATTTACTTTTTCTTTTGAATTTAAATAGTCTCGGATATGCTTTCAATCTTGGATGAAAGGAATATTTTTTCTTTCCCGGTATCGCCCATTCGCTCAGCACACGTAAATCCTCAACTGTGTAGAGTGCATTCTCATTATATTTCTTAATAGCAGTAACGACACTACGAATTTCTTTCCTCTGCACAGGAAGAAAGATGATTTCTACCTTGCCGGCATTAGCTTCTGCAGGAACGTTTGTGACACGATAGCCTAGTCCGCGAAAATGACTAATGAGCTCATTTGCATTTTTTATGGTGATTATTCGAACAAGCACAATGCCCATTGCAAGCTTTTGTTCAAGGAAAATACCGACAAAATTTCCCATTGCAAATCCGCCTGCATACGCAATATAGTTTGTGATATTTGTAAGATTTTGCATGACCTGTCCAATGACAATAAGCCAGATAAGTACTTCAAAGAATCCGATGATTGGTGCGAGGTACTTCATGCCACGATTGACAAAAATGATTCGAAGCGTGCCAAGAGAAACATCAAAGATACGTGAAACGAAAATTAAAAGAGGAAGTAAAGCGTAAGAAAAGAGTCCGGATTCCGTTAACATCAATATAGTAACCTTATTTCTTTTAGGTAACTGATTCTTTCATTTATGATAAACTCTTTCCGCCGATGCCGAAGTTTTCGCGCGGGACTTCGTCTATACGGACATAGATATATTTTTCATTTTTTTCAGTAATTTCAGCCACAATCTCTGTCAATCTTTTAATCAAAAGCTGCTTTTGCTCCTTTGATAGTTCCCCGGCATTCTCAAGTGTGATGATTGGCATAATAGTTCCTTAATCTGTCTGCTGGAAAGCATCGAGATCAGCCCATTCTTTGAGCAGGTCATCTAATGTACTCTGCAATGATTTTTTCTGCTCATAGAGTTCAAGCAATTTTTCGTAATCTCGTCCATAAGCATTAATGTCTTTTTCAGTCTGTTCGATTTGACATTCGGTTTTTTCGACTTCTGCTTCTATATCCTGAAGCCTTCTCAACCTGCTTTTCTCTTCATTTGCAGCTTTTCTGCGTGATGCATGATCCAGTTGCGAGATCGGTTTCGCTGTTGTTATTTTTTTATCCGTATTTTCTTGAGACTTATGAATTTTCTTTTTTCTATAGAAATCATAATTACCGGGATATTCATATAGTTTATGATGTTCGAGCTCGAGTACTTTATGGGCTATTTTGTTGATAAAATATCTGTCATGGGAGATGAAAAGAATAGTGCCTTTATAGTCGAGTAGCGCTTCTTCAAGCATTTCCATAGAATCGATATCAAGATGATTTGTGGGTTCGTCCAGAAGCAGCAGATTCGGGTTTTCCTTCATGAGTACACAGAGCTGGAACCGTACTTTCTCACCTCCGGACAGATCTCCCAATCTTTTAAACACATCATTTCCAAAAAAGAGAAATCGTGCAAGAGCTGTTCGAGCCCTGTCTTCCTGCATGGGAAACTTTCTTCGATAGGCATCGAACACAGATTCTTGTGGATTTTCAAAATTCACTTCCTGCTCAAGGTAGCCGACATTCAACCTGGAGCCCAGTTTCACTTCGCCGGTATCCGGCTGTATCTCATTCCGAATGATCTTGAAAATAGTTGTCTTGCCTGTGCCGTTTTTTCCGAGAATGCATATATGTTCCTGATAGTACACAAACAGATCAATTGAATCCAATAAAACAAGTTTGTCATAGGATTTAGAAACTTCAGTGAGTTTTATTACATCCTTGCCTGAACGCTGCACAGACGAGAGGTCAAGCCCCATTTTTTTTGCTTCAGTTGGTCTGTCTACTCTATCAAGCCGTTCAAGACGGCGTTCCATGTTCATTGCTTTTTTGAACATATCAGGATTATCTGTTCGTGTTCCCCAATCCCGGAAACGCTTGATGGCTTCTTCCATCGCTTCTATCTTTTTTTGCTGATTCTTGAACGCAGAAAATTGTCGTCGTATTTCTTCTTCACGAAGCTCGATATACTTTGAATAATTGCCCTTATATGTTTTTGTTCTGCCATTTTCCAGCTCTATGACCTTTGATACAGTTGCATCCAAAAAATAGCGGTCGTGAGCAACGATGATAGCGCTTCCTTTATACTGTGAGATGAAATCTTCAAGCCATTCGATAGATTCGATGTCCAAATGATTTGTGGGCTCGTCCAACAGCAAAATGTCGGGATGATTAAGAAATATCTGTCCGAGCATCACTCTTGTTTTTTCTCCACCGCTCAGGGAATTATAATCCCGATGCAGCATCTGGTCTGTGATCTTGAGACCGGTGCATACTTTTTCTAGTTTGACATCGATATCGTATCCTTCGAGATGCTCAAAACGTGTGAGAATTTTTTCATATTTTGAGATTAGTTTTGCTTGAGCACTTTTATCTTTTGTGCCAGAGATGCGTTGTTCAAAGATCCGAAGTTCATCACGAAGATCAAATATATGCTGGCAGGATTTTTTCAGTACTTCGATAACTTCAGTGCCGTCCGGATAATCAGGAATTTGCTCGATATATCCGATGGTGGCGCTCTTTGCAACACTGATTGCTCCTGCATCTGCATCTGTAGCGCCGGTGATCAACCGGAAGATTGTTGTCTTGCCGCTTCCATTTCTGCCGATAAGACCAACCTTCTCACCTCGAATAAGATCGAAGGAAACGTTCTGGAGAATTTCATACCCTCCAAAGGATTTTTTGACCGCGTTCAAACTAATATCTTTCATCTCAGTAAAAGTAATGTAGGTTATTGAGAGGGTCTGTCAAATCTTAAAGGTCATAATGAGAATTTATCCATTCCTCGAAGCTGTTTTCACATGATATTATCCATTCGTCATGTGTCAAATACCATCGAACGGTGGAGGTGAGATCTTTGATAAAATTGTGAGAGGGTTTCCATCCAGTTTGTGCCTGTATTTTTGAACAATCCATCGAATAGCGCAGATCGTGACAGGGCTATCTTTTATAAATGTTATGTATTTTGTATAATAATCTTTCTCTTTATTTGTATGAAAAGCAACAATTTCGCAGAGCAGGTTCACAAGTGTAACATTATCGATCTGATTTTCCCCGCTGATGTTATATACATCACCGGTTTGTCCATTTTCCAATACTGCCAGCAATGCTTTACAGTGATTCTTCGCATAGATCCAATCACGAATATGTAAGCCGTTTCCGTAAATTGGTAGTGGTTTTTCATTCTTCATATTGAGGATCATGAGGGGAATGAGTTTTTCCGGATATTGACATGGCCCGAAATTGTTGGAGCAGCGGGTGATAAGAACAGGGAATCCGAATGACTCAAAATAGGATTGAGCGAGAAGGTCTGCTGCTGCTTTTGATGCTGCATAAGGTGAGCGTGGCTTAAGAGGAGAATCTTCTGTAAATTTCTCGTCTCCGTCAAGCGGTAGAGAGCCGTACACTTCATCAGTGGAGATGTGGAGAAATCTTTTAGAATTCCATCCATCTTCTCCCCAAGATTCTTTTGCAACTTGAAGCAGGACAGATGTGCCAAGTACATTTGTTTTCATGAACTTTTGGGTGTCGACAAAGGAGCGGTCTACATGAGATTCTGCAGCGAAATGGATTACAGAGTCAAGCTCATTTTCTTCAAAAATACTTCGTACAAGTTTGTGGTCAGTAATATCTCCTTTGATGAAAGTGTAGCGAGTGGGATAGTCTTTCTCAATATCTCGTACGTTCAATTCATTTCCTGCATATGTGAGTGCATCAAGATTCAGTATTGAAGAGGAGTTGCTGTTTTTAAGCACATGTCTTATTAAATGTGAACCTATAAATCCGCAGCCACCTGTGACCAAATAGGTTTTCATGAATACTCCGCTGAAAAACTTTCAGGGATTTCCGATTTTGTGAAATTATTTGTCAAGAGTTTGGGATGACAGGATGTTATTTAATAAGAGGTAAGCCATAATTTTTTTATACAATAACTCTTTTTATTTTGTTTTATTAACCATTAAAAGATTACTAAATACTTGACATTCGATTTTGTCTAATAAGCTCACACAATATTTCAAATTATTTCAAGGAGTACTCACATGAAGAAAGTACGATTAATTCTTATTATTTTACTTCTCATAACAATTTTTTCATGCACAAAGCATGATATTACATTCGTTACGATCGGCACTGGCGGTGTCACTGGGGTGTATTATCCCACAGGCGGTGCGATCAGCAGAATGGTAAACAAGCGCTTCAATGAATACGGCATCAAAGCAACGGTGGAATCCACTGCAGGGTCCGTGTATAACATCAATTCTGTGCTGAGCGGAGATCTCGATTTCGGTATCGCTCAATCGGACAGACAGTACCAGGCAGTTAAAGGATTATCCGAATGGGCAGAAATCGGACCACAGGATAAACTTCGCTCTGTCTTTTCAATACACCCGGAAGCAATTACGCTCATTGCAGCTGATAAAAGCGGAATCAGCAGAATAACCGATCTTGTTGGTGCGCGAGTAAATCTCGGCAATCCCGGTTCGGGTCAGCTCCAGAATTCCAGGGATGTACTCGGTGCTTTTGGGGTGAGTGAAGAAATGCTCAAAGGTGAATATGTCAAAGCAGTAGAAGCGCCAGGGCTCGTTCAGGATGAACGCATGGATGCATTTTTCTATACAGTTGGACATCCGAATGGTAATATTAAGGAAGCTACATCAGGTCGTATAAAAGTGCACATTGTTCCTATCGAGGGTGCTCCCATTGATTCATTGCTGGAAGCTTTGCCCTATTATGATAAAGCGATCATTCCTCATGCGTATTATGAACTCTCAACCAATATTACCGATGTGCCGACCATTGGTGTAAAAGCCACATTGATCACTTCCGCAGATGTTTCCGATGATGTTGTGTATGCCTTCACCAAAGAAGTTTTTGAAAATTTTGACGAGTTTAAAACTCTTCATCCAGCTTATGGGACACTCACAAAAGAAAGCATGCTCAAAGGACTTTCTGCTCCAATCCATCCGGGAGCGTTGAAATATTATAAAGAAGCAGGTTTGACTCAGCATATTAAACCCGAATTAATCCAAAATAATTAGAAATTTTAGTACGGTAATGTAGTTAAGGTTGTAATGAGTATCGGCCGTTTGAGTTGACATCTAATTCCCTCATAAACCCTTTTTGGAGACACTATGATAATAATGAATTTAGTAAAGAACTGGCTGATTATTGTAGGAGCGCTGATCATGCTCATTTCTTTATCTCCTATACAAAAACTCAAGCAGCAATTACCGGAAGGAGCGCTTCGAGGCAAATGGGATATGCTAAGAATGCTTATCCTGTTCTTCTTTGCCGGTTATGTGGTTTTTGTCGTTGCACAATGGAATGTATATGTCGATGCTTCCGATCTTATCGTTCCTTTAGTTTTTTTCTTTGGCGCCATTTTTGCCCTTTTGACAAGCTCTCTTGCAGTGCAAACAGCGCGCGATATTTTACGGATAAGTACACTGGAGCAGGAAAATATTACTGATCCACTAATGAATATTCATAATCGCAGGCATTTTGACAGACGTCTCACAGAAGAAATGAATCGAGCTCACCGGTACGCTTCACCTCTGGCTCTCTTTATGATCGATATCGACCATTTTAAAAATGTGAATGATTCTTATGGTCATGATGCAGGGGATAATGTATTGAAAGAATTTGCAGTTTTATTGCAGGATCATGTACGCCGAACTGATATTGTTGCCCGTTATGGGGGGAGAGGAAATTGCCATAATTGCGCCGGAAACCACGCTGGAAGTGGCTGAAGTTTTAGGAGAACGGCTCCGTGAATCAATTGAGAATGCAGTATTAGCACCCCCCAATGAAGAGCATCCGGATATAAAAGCAACGATAAGTATTGGCATTGCAGGATTAGAAAATGTTATGGCAAATAATGAGAGATTCATCCAATGTGCAGATATTGCATTATACGATGCAAAAGAAGGGGGAAGAAACCGTGTGGTGGTATACAAATGTACCCAATCAGAAAGTGTGTAGATGATGGAAATTATCTCTATTCACGAAGAAAATGGTATTATTTTTGCAGAATGTGTGTCCGCTGAAAAACTGATTTCTTCAGAGCAGGATGCAGTCGACCTGATAGGGTTGTGTGGATATCATCAAACCAACAATCTGCTTCTGTATGCCAAAAACATTGATGCAAGTTTCTTTGATCTCAAATCGACCCTTGCCGGAGCTGTCTTGCAAAAATGCATGAATTACTATATGAGAGTTGCAATGATTTTGCCCTCCGATATCGAGCATAATAAACGATTCAGAGAAATGATTCTTGAGACAAATAAAGGAAATCATTTCAGGTTGTTTGAGAGCAGAGCACAAGCAGTGGAGTGGCTTACACATGGATAAAAACGCTGAAGTTCGATTTGAGATAAATAATGAAGTAACCGCAAAAGAACTCATTGAAGTGTTTGAAAGTGTCCAGTGGCGAAAAAGTGAAAAGAACATCGTTCAAGCATTTCAAAATTCCTATTATATCACGGCATATGAAGAAAATAAGCTCATTGGTTTTGCACGAGCAATTTCAGATAATTGCTATTACACTAATATTTTCGACGTGATCGTACGTCCCGAATATCAAAAGCAGGGAATTGGTAGGAAAATGATGATGATGCTCAGAGAACGCTTCAAGGGTACCTATTTCTTTTTAACCTACACTGAAGGACGAAAAGAATTCTATGAGAAATGCGGCTTTCAAGAGAATAACCGGGCAATGTGGATACATATT
>Ga0207996_1001908_pt1 | contig 13541 bp, 17 predicted proteins | sample AntAceMetag02UKG_FD_184773 | JGI IMG/M metagenome (GOLD analysis project Ga0207996, IMG submission 184773) | Saline lake microbial communities from Ace Lake, Antarctica - Antarctic Ace Lake Metagenome 02UKG (SPAdes) (version 2) | ecosystem: Environmental > Aquatic > Non-marine Saline and... | reverse complement strand
TCGACTAACATATATTTTATCCTCCTCGATCATTAGGTAAAGCAGGGCGAGGGTGAGGCAACCCCCACCCTGCCATCCGGTAATTAGCCGGACTGTGTTTATAAATTAAAGACCATACTCGGAAGCTCTGTACAGCAAGTTTCCGTACACGGTCCCCACTGCCGGAGTTGTCGCAGCCGCTACTACTTTGGCTGCAATGATCCTGTCATCATCCTCATCCACGTCTATGCTGTCCAGGAAGGAAATGAGGTCTGCCCTTGCAACACCCCCAGCCTGTGCCACGGTTTCCGCGGTCATAAAGTTGGAGTTTGCGACGATATCATCTTCGTCGTCGTTGAGGATGCCTACCGTCAGGGTGATAGCCGGAGTTGCGCTTGAATCCTCCAGATCATCTGTCGCCAGCATGAAGTCCACCGGCATGCAGCCGGCCGGAAGGATCGCCAGACCTATAAGATCGTCTGCCGCCAATAAAGCGGAGACTTCATACTGTCCCGCACTCACATAGACCTCACCCGCGGAGTGTGGAGATGCGGGCGGCCTGCCTGATTTTACGTTTTCGCTTTCTTTGTAACTCATGCTCTTGTCCTCCTTATCTATTTTTTGTTGTGCCCGCTCTCACTTAGGGTTTCGTGGCCGCTGTGTCGATTGCCATAATCCCGTAATCGAGACCGTTAAAAGTGACCTTCTTCATGCCAAGGATAGACGACGTGCTGATGATAAGCTGGTTGCCGTTATCCCTGGTCTCTTCGTGCCAACCGAACCGGAGTCCGGTACCAGGTGAACCAAACGCTACCACCATGGCCTGCTCACCGAGGAACAGCGAACGAGTGGCTTCTACAGCTCCACCAGCACCATAATCGGTAAACCGGATGCAGGCCTTGTGCTGCTGAAGGACTACGCCGTTGTGCATACCGAGGGATCCGGTGAATATCGGGCTTTTGCGACCTTCCGCAGCCGCAGCCGCTTTCTGCATAGCCAGCCAGCCGGTAGATCCGGTATCCTGCCGCAGCTCATAGACCTGATACCCGTCACCGACCCAAACGTAATGCTCTTCGCCATTGATCTTGATCGGCTGGATCTGCGGTATCACCTGCGTGCCACCACCCATCATCTGAGCATAAGCAACCGCTTTGTCGATCAGGCTGACGGTCATCTTGTTGGTCGCTTCCACGTCCCTCTTGGCCGTACCATTCGCAAAAATGATATGGTTGCTGTCCGGGGAGGTGAACGAGTTTCCGGCAAATCCGGTATAGGATGTGGGGTATACATACTCCGTGTTGGTTCCACGGGCGCCTGACGCATACATGAAGCACAGCTCGTCGAATACCCGTGCCCACCACTCAGACTGACGCTTTCGGGCGACATCTCTGAGTTTGTGAATGGTTCTTTTCCGGGTCATTTTACCGCCGGAGTTGACACCGCCCCTCATCTGATCGATGTAGACGGAATCGCTGTAGAACTGGAGTGCTTCTTCCTTGTTCTCAAGGATGGCGTCTCCTTCTACCGGTTGCATGGTAAGCTGCATGGACAGGTCGAACGAGATGTTCTCGCCTGCGTCGCTTTCCAACTCTGTTAATCTCTGAAGGGGCATGGATGCGGCTTCACCGTCACCCATTAACTTTCTTCCCCAATAACTCTTGCGCGGCGTATCGACAGCCAGGAACGCTGAATATTTTTTGACCGCCTTTGCATCGCCAACACCAATAATAGTTTGACTCATGATTCCTTCCTCCTTCTTGGTTTTTTTGTTACTCCTGTTATGTCCTCTTTCCGGCTGTCGATTTGAACCAGTTGGCTATAATTGAACCATTGGACATTAAAAAAGGCCACTGCCGGGGATTAACCCGATAATGGCCTTTGCTCTCGTATGTTGATTGAGAATTAAGCTATATGTATGTACTTCTTATTTCTTTAGCAGTCCCTCCAGCTTCTTCTTTCCTGCTGTTATCAATTTAAGGGCTTCAATGATCTCCTTATCCCTGGACTCTTCCGGCGTTTCGTGTCTTACAATTAGTCCACCTGAGCTGCATTGTCCCAAGCCAACCGTAAGAGTGGAAACTTCACAGCATTTCTGATGAGTCACTTGTTCTTCCCTTTCCTTGTCTGCTTAGGCTTCGCACAGCCTCCCCGGCCTGCGTTCTGACCGGTGCCACCACCCGTTCCATTCCTTACTGGTTTTCCTTTTTTAGCCATTTGCCTTCTCCTTCATAAGTTTAATTATCTTACCCCACCATCCGCCTATCTCTTCTTTGAAAAGAGAGCCCCAATACACCACACACCTATCGCCTTTTGCGACCTTAAAGTATTGTGGACTATGCCCTCCGGCTTCAGACGCTTCAATCTGGTCTGCAAGCAGCCGAAGGCTTTCTACCTGAACAGGCCACCACTTCTCGTCGTTAACCTCGTCATTCTCTATTATTATAACCATTTTTCTTGCAACCTTAGCCATTGCGTGTCTCCTCCCCACATCCCGCAGAGCACTCGAACTGACCGGCAGCCGTGGCGGTGGTATTTTGTCTTTAATGTCGTGGCCTCCATACAGACCTGGCCAAGCCTCAGAATGTAAATGGTAGGCCTTTATGGACCTGGAGGGATTGGAAATAAGATATCCGGCCCTCATGATCTCGTAAGCGATTCTTCCGTCGCAGCCAAGATGCCCCAGCTCAAAGTCGCTATAAATACCTTGCGGCACACCCTTGAAGATCCAGGCGTCCTGACTCCACGAATGTTTCAGGAATACAGGGCCATTGGGTGTGATGTCCCATCGGGTAAGTACATAACTCTCAGCCGCTTTCATCCTTGCCAGGCACTCCAAACTCTCGTCAAAGAAGATGTCGGAATTTGCAAGTATGTTTATATCATCCGGGTATTGCTCCATAAGCTTAAACCCGTCGTTATATCTGATCCTGGCCCCGATATACTCTCTCTCTATCTTCGGGTGAAGCGGGTGTGTCGGTATCTCAGCGCAATCGACGATCAAGTGGACTGCACTGATAAGGGGATTTGCAAGATTGTGCGCCAGACAAATAAGATTGTCGTTATCCCTTACGTCAGATCCCGTGCTGTACCAGCTTGTGAATAGCCGTATTCCCATCTAATCATCCTCCGAATAAATATACATGCCCCATTCCTCAAATCAGGGAAGTCGTGTAGCAACTCCCAGTTTGGATCTTTCACCAATTCGTGAAACACTTGATTGGTCTTAAAGTCCTTATGGTAGTCGTCCAGGAAGAAGCACTTGACCCTGGGCTCCAGCAGATTAAACTCGCTGTATCCGGTAAAGGAGCCGCCGTCTATCAGGACAGAATCAAATCTGCCCCTGTAGACCTCCAGAAACCCTTGCTTAAACCTGCCAATGCTTTTCTGGTCAGACTGATACCATTCATAAACCAGCTCCCGGGGGAAACACTGCTTGTCTATCTTATTGTAAGGTGACTCCCACACATCGGCGTCAAAGTCCTTCACAAGCCACTGGGCGTTACTAATGCTGCTCATCCCCACCGGTACTGCAAAGTCATGCTCTTTCACCCTTTCGCACAGCGCCTTGAGCCTGTCGTCGTTGGTCTCAAGACAGTAGAGTACCCGTGGATCTTTGAGCCGGATCATCCCCTCAATAAAGCACTGAGTAGAACCGGACCCGTCCCAGGCGCCTATCTCCAGATTGACCCTGAAGTTATATCGTTCCACCGTCTCGGCTATTGCTCGTCCGAACGGATCTTTTAGAGTTATCTCACCCATTTGACTTCATCCTGTAAATCATTGTCTTTGTTTGGCCCCAGTGGCCCTCGATGAGCCTGCTTATCGGCTGGGGGAACTCCGTCTCTGCCTGCAGCTCTCTCCAATGCTGCAATATATTCTCATGGCCGGTGTACCAATCGTTCTTGAACTGGACATCCTTCTCATAATAATAGGCGTAATGCTCAAACCTCTGGAAGAGCAGGATTGTCTTCCCGTTGCCATCTTGCAGCTCAGGTGGTTCGTGAGAGAAAAAGGTGTCTTTTCTCCAGTCCCAAAGCCTGCGGATCGGGTGTGCAAGCCCTTCTCCCCATTCTCCGACGGCCATCAAATCTTTTCCCACATAGCAGTTACAGAGAAACGTCCCTGTCTTCGCGCCCTGTGCTACCAGCTCCTTTTCGGCCGCCTCAATCTCCGCCTTGGTCCATTGCTCGTCTGCATCGATCTCCCACACAAACGCATGATCTGTGAGACTGTTGATCACAGCAGCGGCCGCATTCACCATCTTGGTCTTTGACTGCCACGGTCCAGAAGGCAAAATATGTATGAGGTTCTTATGCCTGGCTTTCAGCTCTTGCAGGTACTCTGTTGTGCCATCGATCGAGCTTCCGTCTTCATTGCTATAGTGCGCTGGCACTCCGGTCTTACACCAGCTTGTATCTCCGTTGCTCTCGCTTGCACCTTCCACGACAACCCAATAGTCAAAGGTGTCCAGAAGGAACTCGGCATAATTGTTATGCTTCAGGTGGTGTAACCCGTTTAATATTATGGTAAAGGCGATCCTCATGCTGTCGGCCTCACTATGTTCCAGTTGTTGGTCAGGATGGTTTTTGCCCATTGCCGGTTACTCAAGTGGTCGTAATAGAACTTAGTTTTTGAAGCGCAATCCGGGATAACATCAATGAGGTTGCATAACGAGCTGTCTATGCAGTGTATCTCACGCGCGTGAAGAATGACCTGATACCAGTCGAAGATGTTATAATCGTCAATCGGCTCGAACAACACCTTGTCTGCTATATCCATGGGGATATTGACCCTCGTGCCCGACCGTTCGTGACACAAGACATAGTCAGCGCCATGCTTGGCTACAATCAGCTTATAGAGAGCATCTTCTCTATCCTGCAGTCGTGTCCACCCGATCCCCCACCTTTCGGCCACCGGGACGTCGGCCAGATAGTACTTGGCGTTAATGAAGCTCTGCCAAGTGAGTCTCGTCCTCGTCCACCATTCGTCAACACTGGTGCCCCTGATAATTCCAAAGCTGAGGTCGATGACCTGGTCATATACGCCTTGATGGCTCTCAACCGGGGTACAATAGTCGATGTTTCTAAACAGTCCGTGGAACTTCCTGGGACATAGCCAATCAACCGTACTGCCCTGCCTGAAATACCAGTATGCTATCGGCAGGCAGATAACGATATCTCCGAACTGCCCGGGCTGATGTATGAGTATTCTTTTATTCATCCCTGCAACCCCAATTCTGCGATCTTCTCTATGATGAACCTCGGGTCTACAATATGCACGTCCTTGCTATACTCTAACGACAAGAACCCCTCTTTGTCCGAATAGTCTTTATAGACATCGAAGCATGTAAACCCTTCCAGCTTGCACATTTCTTTGATCTCGTGGTTCATACATTCGTGATATTTCTTCCGGGTCTCGTCGCTCCCCATGTATGGATACTCGAGGTCTTCCTGCGTCTCGTGGCTTGGCGGTGTTACCATGCAAATACAGGTCGTTACACCTAACGCAGCGTAATGCTGCTCGATCATCCGGTTCACTGTCCTTGCATAGCTTTTAACCAGCCCTTGAATCATCTGCCGGTATGAATCATCCTCGTCGAATTTAGATATCTGGCAGCGACAATCAATTTTCCCCAGGCAATAAATAACAGCGTCACCATCCTTGAGGTCGATCTGCTTAAACGCCAGGACATCATAGGCATCGTTCCCGAAAGCGTATAAGGTCAGTGGTCCCAGCCAGCCCGGCACAACACCGGGGATCTCTCCCCATCCTACAACCGCGTGGCTATCTCCGAAGGTATAGATCATCTACCCATAACCTCCCTGTAAAGCGCCTTGATCGTCGGTATCTGGCTCTCCATGGTAAACTCACCCCTTACCTCCAACACCTTCTTCCGGTACTTCTCATTGTCCCCGTATATCTCCGGGATGTCATCCATCGAGTTCACTACAACCCCAATGCCAGTCTGCATCACAAACTCGGCACATTCATCAGCGTTGAGAACGATGATAGGAATACCGGCAGCCATGTATTCGAACAGCTTATTCGGGATAGTGGCGTCATATTGACTGCACGGCTCTACACAACCCACCAGGCCCCAGTCATGCCGGGTCAGCTCTCGGAGCATCAGGTTGTAGGGCAACCGACTGATATAAACGGCACCCGACACCAGGTACTCATACATATACCGGTTGTTCGATGAGTAGATCGTGAATGGTATCCTTGCCTTTGTCAGACTCACAGCAAGCGGCCGGTAGTCCAGATAGGCGAAGGGACCCGGATCAGGAACACCAGCTGGGAACGCAAGTACGCCGCCCTCATAAGCAATACCTCCGGTCCTTGGCATTTCCCCATCAATAAACATCGACTCAAGACACATGCTCTGCACAACTGCCCGTGGCTTGTCCTCCTGGATCCTGTGATAATCCTCTGCGATTTGCATGCACGCCTGTGACGGGAAGATGTACGCATCAGCTACCTTCATAGCCAGATCCTCATCCGGTGTGGATTGTCCGGTACGGATACAGCCCAGGTCGTGACAGTCATAGACCAGCGGTATCTCCGGCCTTATCGACTTGGCCCGGTGTACTATCCAGTCCGGTTCATTGTGGACATGCATCAAATTCATATCCAGATTGCGGAGCTTTGCTTCGAAGGTCTCCCCTGAGTTGAACTTGGTCACTGAAGACAGATGTGCTTCCATCTCCGGACTCGCTATCTTCCGGGTGAAGAAATCAATAGGGACATCTGCGTTCATCAGCGCCAGGCCTTCCTTTACCATTCTGATACATCCATGATCTGATATTGATAATACGCCCAAAACAGCCTCCTTATTTCTTTTTGTCCATCGGTTTCCGGAAGTTTGCGACCTCGCGTGTCGCTTCGGCCTTCTCTTCCTGCTCCTTGGCCATTGCCACCGCTCGTTTACGGGCAGCGGCCAGGCGTTTCGGATCATCCTCGATGATCTTAGCTTCTGCTAAGGTTCTGACATCGTCCTCTTCTCTCCATCGTCGGTCTTCCGCTGTTAGCTTCATGCCCTTTGTTCCCCCTGTAGGCACTTCTTGTATTTGTGCCATGGCCTTACTTTTCCTTTGCATATGCTGCCATATCTGCTTCGGACATCTTACCCATTGCTTCTTCCAGGGCCGCACCTTCCAGTTTATCAAGGTAGGCAAACTTTCCAGCAGAAGAGATATTCTCCTCAGCGGCTCCAACATCCTTCAATGTGAGGGGCGCCTTCCCCTTTGCCTTATCTGCTGCTATCTTTTTGGCTGCTGCAACAAGCCGAATCTTCTGAGCTTCCGGCGTTTCTCCCTTGTTTCGCAGGGGGATCAGATAGGATATCTCCTTATATGCTTTCTTCAGGATATCGTAGTTCCCCATTGTTGCTCCGTCTTCACTCTGCAATATGGTGTTGACCTCTTCAGCAAACAGTTTCCGGATTCTCTCGTCATTGCCAACTTCGGGATGTATGCCTAAGTAATGTTCCTGTGCCCCCACCCATTGAGTCTGTACTGCGCTTTGCTGCATACCGTCAGACACTTTCATCGTGACTTCGAGCGTGGTCTGCTCCTTTTCCAGAACCTTCTCCTCGGCATAGACCGCCTCTTTTAAGGTGTCGTACTCGTCAACATCGATTTTTCCCTCGTCATATTGAGTTTTAATGTCAGCCAGCTTCCCATGTACCGCCTTGACCTCTTCGGTTATCTCAACAATCCGGGCTTGTGCCGTCTCTTTGTCTACCAGGGGAACTGCCTTAACAGTCGTGGAAACGTCGATTACCTCCTCTTCGTCCTCGTCCTGAACTCCCCCTTTGTCCTTATCTGCCTCTTTGGTGGCATCTGCCTCAATCTTGACGCCCTTATCGTCAACCTCTTTAGCAGCAGCAGCCTCTTTTTCTGCGCCAGCATCGCCTTCATCAACCTCTCCAGGCTTTCCAGCGTCTCCAGCCTCTCCCTTGTTGGTGTCGTCAACACTCCCTTTATCATCGGTCTCAAGAAGTCCCTCCTTTTCTTCTTCGCTCAGTCCTGCCAATTCCTCATCAGTGTATTCCATTCTTATTTTCCTCCCTTCGGTGTTTTCTCTGTTTTCATTGTCTGCCTCTCCCCAACCTCGATCTGGTTCAGGGTCTTCGCCTTCTCTATCTGGATCTTGTCTTTACTATCTCCAATCTCTCCCTCGGTCTTGGCCGTCTCTGCCCTGACCTGATCAATCTGCGCTATTGTTTTCTGAGCTTCGGCTTCGGTCTTATCGATGATGGCCTCTTCTTTCTCGAGCAGAAGTTCCTGTGCTGCGTCTGCGATCCTCTTCTTCTTGTCTTCCTCTTCCTGCTGTGCCTTTAGCCTGGCTTGGTTCTCTGGATCATTCGGGTCTGCGTTCGGGTCTTCCTGTCCATTCATGCCCCTGATACGCTGTACCATCTCTTTGCTGAGGCTTTCCGGTATGTCATGAAGCTCTACAATCAAATCCAAGAGGTTAAAAACTACCTCTGGCGGGAGTTTGCCGGCCAAATCAAGCACAGATTCCACCATTGCCTGTCTCAAGGTGGCATTGTAGGCCTGCGTATCAACCACAAAGTCGGCCTTACGCGCCGTTATGTCGTTTATGTTCCCATCCTTGTCAGGGGCATTGACTGTCATAAACTCCTGCTGCCCTCTGTCCCCGGTTATACGGAACGTCTTTTCATCAGGCATAAACTGTTCGATCAACGACAACTCAATCTCTCCGGCCATCTGCACGCCAAATCGGTGATTGTCGAATACCTCCGCTCCTATTACATGGCCTTGGTCCTGCCGTGCCTGTATCGCTCTCCCTGATGTTGCATTGGTCTCTCGCCCCATGTTCTCGTCGGTAACACCACCAACCTTCTGAATAGCAGCAGCGTCTTGCTCCATGAGCATAACGTGTTCTTTTGCAAGTCCAACGTGTTCATCAAAGATGACGCTCGACCCTCGCTTCTTCCTGATAATGCCATCGGGCCGGTGAGCTTCGTCGTAGAAATTATCCCAATCATCCGTAGCGTCATTATCAGCAATAATCCTCTCGCTTGACAGGAGATGCAGCGCCCTTGATCTGCGCTTGTTGAGATCGTCCTGGAGACTAATGAGATTGCGCACAGCTCCATACGGTTCATTTGTGCGTTTCTTCCGATATGCCCACAAGGGAACAAAGGGGAACCGGTTATGGTTGTAGGGAGATTCCGCATCCTGCAAAGGATAAGGCATCCCTTCCGCCCACATCATGCACCTGACAGTCATAAGCAGCGCATCGTAAGTAGACGCATATTCCTTTTCCACCATGTCTGCCATGGGACCGTTCTCAGCGTCATACGGGGTATTGTTGAGCGTTCCGAGGTCTTTTCCGCCCCGGATCATCGTTTTCTTGGCCGGGATTTTATACCAGCACTCTACGAGCCGGATACGGGATCGTTTTGATGTGTGGTAAGTAGCATCATCGTTGTCGCCGTCTCCGCCTTCATTTTCAATCGTTATTTCACTTTCATCTATACCCACTTCCGTATAATCGGTGTACGTCTTTGCAGTCATGGCCGCGGCCTTGAGTGCCGCTGCGTGTTCGGGATACATTGCTATTGCTATATCAAGATCAACTATCTTGGACCTGATCTCAAACCGAGCGTCAGACAAGTCCATCTCAACCGAAAGCGGGTCGTACCACATGCTCCGCCAATCTTCGTATCGGTAATAGGTTGGTTCATCTTCTTCGTCTCCGCGTACTCCCAGCTCGAGCCATCCCAAACCGGAGATAACCTCATCCTTAAACCCCCGTGACCGTGCGAATGGCGCCCGGTTGACATCAGAGTTATATTTCATCAACTGTGTTTTAGCTTCGGCGCCCTTGGTATCGTCCTGAGCCCGAGGAAGGACACTATAATCAATCCTGGTGCGCTTCTCGGTACCAACAGTCCAATCTATGGCCGGCTTAATCCTGTTATCGGTTATTGCCTTTTGCCCGCGAAGCTCCAAAGTCTCTTCATCGTCCGGATCCCACTGGTCGCCATCGTAATTGTCGTGGTCTTTGAGTCGCAGGAGCCTTGATGCACGCTGTCCCGACTTGGCTTCGCGCCACCATTCTTTACACCTGCGGAGTTGAGCAATAGCCTTGGCGCCTTTAAGGGGATCATCCTCTTTCAGCTTGGCTTCTGGATCCACTCCCATGTCTTTGGTGATCTCGTCGTCAGTCGGCCCTTTCTCATGCTTGCCTTCGACGCTATCCCATGCGCTTGTTGCTGTATCCATCGTGTCCACCCTATAGAATTATCAGGCCGCTTTCCGTAAGCTCCGCGCTTCTGCGTTGCCCGTTGATTATAATCTCCGCCTCGCCCACTATCAGACTGTCCGCTTTACTCTTGCTGTCTGGTACTGCATCCATCATCTCTACAATACCGTCCTGTATTACTTCTGCCAGCTCTGCCAGTTGTCGAGTATTCGGGATCCCCAGGTCGAACAGGTCCCACACCTGAAGGCAAATCCCCATCATAAACTGCGCGAAGTCCGGGTTATGCTCTTTGGTGTATCTCCAAAGGTTCTTTTCCTGGATAACAAACCGTTTACGTCTGTTAGATGTCCGGACGTTCTTCGGAGCCAGGACCAAGACTACCTGCTCGTCTCCATCGATCTCCATCAAATCCAAGTATTTTATGACTTGCCCTTTTGCCATCAGTCTCTCCTTAATTCAGATAATCCCGCCAACTGCGTGCCTCTGGATGAGCATTGAGGTATTCCAACTCCGTCTTGATCTCAAACTTATGGTTGCTTACAAACCTTAAAGTCCCGGAAGTCACCAGCCTCCGTGGGCTTAGTACCGGCTTTCCCCCGACAGATCTGAACGTAATCCCCTGTGCGTTCAATACTCTGCGTGCTGATATTGGTGTAATCATCTTATATCGCCATTGCCGATTTCGGCCTGTTCTTGAATCCTGTTGACCCTGTACCAACATTGGGAAGATACCCGCGTGCTCCCGTTCGCAGGCTGTCTGCACCATGAGAGGCGTAATTATGTAAAGGCAACTGCCTAAAGCCTGCCAGCTTCTCGTCCCATTCCCTTTGATACCCATCCAGACAAGTAATAAGCTGGGCACAATTCTCCTCGTCTATCCATGTTGTAGCCAGAAAGCGCCGAGTCTCGTCAATCCCCTCCATCAGGTCGCCACGTTTGACCACCATTGTTTTGGAACCAGGCATCAGTGATTGAAAGACCTCCAGCCGTGATTTGCCGTCTTCCCTGGAATAATCATGCACATTCATGTCATGCGGGAAGAAGTGCGTGCCGTAAACATAGCCCTTCTCCTGCAGCACCTTAACGTAATGGCCCATGGATTCGTTGAAATCCTCGTGATAATCTATCAGCCTGTTCTGCAAGCCAACCCTCTGATGAAATATAATCGCGTTCTCGTCGCCCCGCCCCAGATCCCAAAACGTATTGACGGGGATGTCCATCTCCATCGGGATGATGCCAATCCTCTTTTGCTCCCGCATCCGGGTCATCTCACGGGCGTAATAAGCACCCTTGAGAGCTACATGGAACGGTTCATCCGGTGTCGATGGAAACTCCCGGAGCATCTTATCGCCCTGCTGCCGAGACTTGAGAGCGTACCAGGCACGCTGATTAAGAGTAAACTTCTTGTCAACCTCGCCTTCAATCCGGTCCAGGTACTCCCTTTCTTCTGAAGTAAATGTCACTAAAGTAGTATCGTGGTCAGTCAGGGTATTCTTAGGGTCTTGGAACCACGGGATGAAGAGGAACTTGTAATCCATCTGTGTCAGCTCCCGTCCTTCCTTCTCTATGTTCCTTGCGGTTTCACACATATCGTAAAAATCCCCATGTGCCCCTTCTGCTGTACTTTCTATCCAAACGATCTCCCCGCCATGGATGGCATTAAGAGAGCCCGTAATGATCTCTGTTGCCTTGTCGGGAAAGTTTGCGCATATCTTACCGAACTCGGAGACATGGAGCCTCTGAATGGTTGCCGAGCGCATAGACACCCCAACGAAAATGGACGAACCGTTAGTAAATGCCAGCTCTGTTTTGCTGTCTGTCGTAAGTGCCGCCTTCTGCTTGATATAGTCAGGTAGGTTTTTGTAGGGATATTGGATCTTCCGTTTGAAGATCTTTGACGCATCATCTTTATTATGGCCGATGATCCCCGCTTCCAACGTATCTGTAAAAACACAATCATCGAGGTAGCAGATATCGATCCATGTCGTGCCACCGAACTGCCGGGCCTTGAGAAGAAGATTGAGATACCATTGATTATTCCAGAGCCAGCGCTGGTTATAGTTGCATTGAAACCGGACCTTCTGTCCATGTTCGTCAACAATCCAGTACAGGTGATTGATACGCCACCATTTCGAGTGCATAAATTGAGCATACTGGTTTGGATCATGCGGTATATCCGGGTTATGGAAAGCCATAAGGTCATCAGTGGATAGCAATAAATCATCTTCACGTTCCTCTTTGGGCAAATCATTCTCCATCTTCCGGTGCCATATCGTTGTGGTTCCACAATGTACCTGGCTTGTAGCCTGCCGCTATGTCTGCCATGATCTTTCCGAAATCGACCATGCCCTCTTGATTCCCGCCCTTGCCGACGTCCTCAGTCTTATCTGTAATCAGCCCGTAATGACGCATCAGGAGTTCCAGAGCCTTGAGTTTGGGGGAGAGTTTGAACTTGACGCTGCTGCCGGCCAGGGTGACACTCTCTGAGACCTCATCGATCGCGGCTTCTATCTCCGGAGTCATGTCATCTGATGATTTCAGGATGACTCCCCCGGGACTGAAGGTCAGATAGTTTGACATACGAGAAAATGCTATAAAAGAGAGTTCTTCACGGATCTTGTCAACTAATTCTCCGCTGGCTTCCCTGGCTATTTTCTCACGATTCGAAAGCTCTTGGGCTATCATAACATTTGATAACAACCTTGCGGCTGCTGCCTGTGCTGTTGCCCTCTTCTTAACCCTTGGATATACTTGAAGATAAGCTTCTGTTCCGTTGAAGTTTAACTCAAGATACTTATCGACGAACAATAGCATCTTCGCTGTCAACTTCTTAGGCTTGCTCTTCTTCTTCGATTTTGTCACCGGCTTTCCTTCCCTTTGTCTTTTTCTTCGGCGCCTCGGGATCCATAATCCCCTCAAACGACACAAGCGCCGTTACCCTCCGGTTCGCCAGTATCGCCATTTGTGCTATGTCTGTTTCCTTTGATTCAAAACAATCCAGCTCAACACGAAAGCCGCCTGCAGATTTTAACGTCTTGCATCCGACCACCTGGGCCGTTATCTGGACATCCTCACTCATTCTCACCTACCCAGTGCTGAGTTTTACGGCGACTCCCAATAGAGCTATTCCCATCGGGACCACGATAAACCACAACCATTTGACCTGTTCTTTCGGACATTGAGCTATATGCGGCACCATGAAGTCATCCCACTTACCCCACAGGGTAGTGGCATTCTTCTCAAGTTGCTTGAGTCTCTCGTCCTGCACCGCTATGGTGTTAATTGCTTCCACAATCGCGTCCAGCTTCTGTTCAATTTTGTCTAAT
>Ga0207996_1001904_pt1 | contig 13560 bp, 8 predicted proteins | sample AntAceMetag02UKG_FD_184773 | JGI IMG/M metagenome (GOLD analysis project Ga0207996, IMG submission 184773) | Saline lake microbial communities from Ace Lake, Antarctica - Antarctic Ace Lake Metagenome 02UKG (SPAdes) (version 2) | ecosystem: Environmental > Aquatic > Non-marine Saline and Alkaline... | reverse complement strand
GTAGACGGAATGGCGAGGACGTAGCTCATGGGAGGGGGCTAGGGGTTGACGTTCACGGTCCAGCCGCGAGAGATCAGGGCGTTTCTGGCGGTGATGCCAGCGCCTGTTGGAGCGGCGTTGGTGCCCAATGACAAGACATTACTTAGTTCAAGCGTTCCATTTGACGTGCCGTTTGACTCAATAGATATAAGGATATTGTTGACAGAGGTGGCAGTCAGGGCACAGTCGTTGAAGGCCATCGTGAAATCCGTACAGGGACAGCCGTTGAATACACCAGCTGGGAAGTCTGCTAAAGCCGTGCATTCGCTCCATGCGCTTACGAACGTGGTCGCATTACTCGTATTAATCAACGGGAATGAATTAAGGCTAGTGCAGTTCGCCCAGGTTGAGGTAAAGTCAGTGCCATTACTCGTATTAATCAACGGGAATGAATTAAGGCTATTGCAGTTTTTCCAGGCTCTGGGAAAGTCAGTGACATTACTTGTATCAATCAACGGGAATGAATTAAGGCTAGTGCAGTTCAGCCAGGTTGAGGTAAAGTTGGTCGCATTGCTCGTATTAATCAACGGGAATGAATTAAGGCTAGTGCAGTTCAGCCAGGCTAAGCGAAAGTTAGTGCCATTGCTCGTATTAATCAACGGGAATGAATTAAGGCTATTGCAGTTCCGCCAGGTTGAGTCAAAGTTAGTGCCATTGCTCGTATTAATCAACGGGAATGAACTAAGGCTAGTGCAGTTCCACCAGGTTTCGTTAAAGTAAGTGCCATTGCTTGTATCAATCAACGGGAATGAACTAAGGCTAGTGCAGTCCCGCCAGGTTGAGTTAAAGTTAATGCCTTTACTCGTATTAATCAACGGGAATGAAGTAAGGCTAGTGCAGTTATTCCAGGTTAAGGCAAAGTTAGTGCCATTACTTGTGTCAATCAACGGGAACGAATTAAGGCTAGTGCAGTTCCGCCAGGTTTCGCCAAAGTTAGTGCCATTGCTCGTATTAATCAACGGGAATGAATTAAGGCTAGTGCAGTTATACCAGGTTAAGGCAAAGTTAGTGCCATTACTTGTGTCAATCAACGGGAATGAATTAAGGCTATTGCAGTCCCGCCAGGTTTCGCCAAAGTTAGTGCCATTGCTCGTATTAATCAACGGGAATGAATTAAGGCTAGTGCAGTTCAGCCAGGTTGAGGCAAAGTTAGTGCCATTACTTGTGTCAATCAACGGGAATGAATTAAGGCTATTGCAGTCCCGCCAGGTTGAGTCAAAGTTAGTCCCTTTACTTGTATCAATCAACGGGAATGAACTAAGGCTAGTGCAGTACCACCAGGTTGAGGCAAAGTTAGTGCCATTACTTGTGTCAATCAACGGGAATGAATTAAGGCTATTGCAGTTATTCCAAGCGCCGCTAAAGTTAATGCCATTACTTGTGTCAATCAACGGGAATGAAGTAAGGCTATAGCAGTACCGCCAGGCATAGCTAAAGTCAGTCCCTTTACTTGTGTCAATCAACGGGAACGAAGTAAGGCTATTGCAGTCCCGCCAGGCTTGGTTAAAGTTAGTGCCATTGCTCGTATTAATCAACGGGAATGAATTAAGGCTATTGCAGCTACTCCAGGTTAAGCGAAAGTTAGTCCCTTCACTTGTGTTAATCAACGGGAACGAATTAAGGCTATTGCATTCCCGCCAGGCCGCCTGAAAGTTAGTCCCTTTACTTGTGTCAATCAACGCGAATGAAGTAAGGCTAGTGCAGCGAGCCCAGGTAAAGTAAAAGTCAGTCCCTTTACTTGTGTCAATCAACGGGAACGAATTAAGGCTATTGCAGTCCCGCCAGGTTTGGCTAAAGACAGTGACATTACTGGTATTGATGAGCGGGAAGCTGGTAAGCCCTGTGCAGTTTTCCCATACACCTAAAGTGTTATTACTACGCCAGTTAACAACCCCAGGCCAGCCGTCACCCAGTACAGTAACTTGACTGAAATCAATTAAAGGGAAAGATGTTAAGTTAGCACAAGATGCCCAAGTAGAGGCAAGGACAGTTGCGCCTCCAAGTTCAAAGCTGGAACTTACTGATGCGAGGTTTGAGCACTCCCTGAAAGCCGTAAATATATTGGCAAACCGCGCATTATCTGTAGCACCTACTCCAGTAATTAGATTTGCGCTAGCGCCTTCATCAAACCAAGGATGGATACCTCCTGCCAGCAGCCCATAGATTGTCACTTGGTACTCTCCTGCAGTAGCGTATGTATGAAGCAAGGCTGAAGAGCTTGATTGTATTGTTTCGTCGCCATCCCCCCAATCCACGGCATAGCTTGACGCAGGCACGGTAATTACGCGAACTGTGTAGTTGTCGGTGAAATCAACTTTGGCTGCCATTGACAGCGTGAAATCCAGATTACCTGGTGTTACCGCTTCAGTGTCAATGTCCAGAATCAAGCTGCTTGTTCTCAGCAAGCCAATTCCTTTGTGCTGATCAATAATGTTGTCATTCATGCTGTCGGCCAGTTACGGGTGTCACAAAGCCAGCGGGTGCCGCCGTCAATGGTGCTGATAACGAACAAGTAGGTTTGACCTGCTGTTAGGTTTGGCAAGATGCCGAATACGTGGCGCAAGCTCGCAGGGAACGTGAGAGTGCCGCTTGTATAGACAATCTGGAGGCTAAAAGAGAATCGACCAACAGCTGGTGGATTGACAAACGTAAAGGTCAGGTTGCCAGCCATGGCTCGGGTGAAATAGTTACCCAGTTGGCAGTTGATTGCAGTACCACTTCCGAGGTCAACAACATTGCCCCTGGCGGAGCCATTCAGGAACAGATCAAAATCGGGGTCATCATCTGCGTTTATCCCTAGCCTGCGCAGCCTCACTTCAGCGGTCGCATCACCAATAACAGGTAGGTATGGGCCATCATCAGTCAGGAAAGTGGCCCCCCTGATGTCAAGGCTATTTGTGACGGTTAAATTGCCAAATGTTGGATTCGGGTCAAATGCAAGCGGAGCATCCAGCGGCCCACCTTGAATGTCATTGACCGCAAGGATCGCCCCAGTCTGAATGTTCTCCAGTCCTCGGGGGGATACCCTGTAACCATCTTCATTTTCTCCGGCGGGTACTACACGGCCCCCTGCGGTGTTGGTGAAGTAGTAAGAAAACCTGTTTTGCGCTGATAGCGGCTTCTGCGCAATAGGCAAGGCTTTGCTATAATTTCCCCATCCAGACCACTCCCAGGTATGGTTGCTGAGACGCAATGTGCTCGGGCGGCGGAACTCCAGCGGCCAATTGGCGCGGCCTGTAGCAGCCCCTCCAGATGGGGCCGTGGGAAAGTCGGTGGCCGAGGTCGGATCAAGCTGCCGATCAGCCTCCACGCGGGGCAGGAGCGCGGTGTGGGCGTTGGCATCGCTGAAGCCCAGCGCCCGCAGGAAGGCATGGAGGCCGAGATAGTCAGGGCCGGAGCGGTATTGATCACGGACAGAGCCGGAGCCAGTGAAAATCGTTCCCCAATTGATTCCCAAAGTGGTGCTGATAACTGCTGTGTCGGTGTCGGTGTCGAATACGATCGGAAAACCCTCGGCGCCAGCAATGCCCTCGGGGATGAAGCCTGATTGCGTGTGGACATGCGTTTGCCCCCACCGGTCTTCTGGCGGTGGAGTGCCTACGGAGTAGCCATCCAGCAGGGCCATCCACTTTTTGTTGGCGTAGGAGACTATCTGCCCAGCCCTGTAATATCCGCCGTTGGCGTAGTTGGCGGCGTAAGAGCCCTGCTGGACAACAACGCGGACGGCTAGGTCAATCCCCGAAAGGAATGTCTTGCTTGAGCTGTAGCAAGTCAGAACTTCAGTTGTGGCATTAAACAGTGCCCCTGCTCCCGTCCTGGACGGGTCAGTTTGCAGGACCAAATTTGTTTCAGGGATGCGGCTGTTGGCAGTATTGCCTAGTACCAATTCAGCGCGGCGTTCGCTTGTGGTCCTGATGTCTACCAGGCGGCGCACATAGACACGTCGCCCAACCATGCCCACGCCATCGGCTGGGAAGTTGTTGCCACCGCCTGTAACAAAGCCGATGGTGTCAGGGGAAGCCGGGTTGAACGGCGATCCATTCAGCGTAGCCCTGACTGGATCAGTGAGATCCGCAGGGGTTTCGCACCATATTTGAGTGCCAGGGGCGAGGCTATAGCCTGACGCCTCAAGTGATGTAATATCAGCCGGCCCCTCCAGTATCAGAACGCCATCGTCAGTAGAAACCTCCGAAACAGTCCCGATAAAGATCCGGCGGATGTTGTTGGTCTTGACTGAAGGCGTCAGCGGTACTGATACTGCACTTGTGTCCCAGTTCTTATCTTGCGGGAAGGCGGCAGACTTATAGCCAGTTGCCAACGCCCCACAACCACCAAACGAGTTGTTTCCGTTAGAGCTGGTGATCTCCCCGCCAGTATCAACAAGGTTGTGGTAGTTGGTGCCAATAGCGAAGATGCTGACTTCCTGAACAAAGCCATCATTGATGCAGGTTATGTGCCGGGAACTACGAGCAAACTTGGCGCGGGTATCATTGGGATCAGCCGCAATCAGGGCGTCGTAATCCGCTGGAGTTACCCAGTTGCTGCCGTTATAAACCTCCCAGGAATTGACGTCGTTCTGTTCGCTCGTATTGGTGAACTGAGCGGTGACAAACGATTTCAGGCCACCCAACTTGGCGCCATCCCAAAGCACTCCGCCACGGCCCCACTGAGAGCGATTGGCGCAGTTCAAGATATAAGGACTTGCCCCCACAACAGTGTCCCATGACAGCTGTGGGTTGCCGGGGAATGGTCCCACGGTTTCGTATTCGGTTGGGCGGGTTACCACCAGCGCCGGGTTCAGATCGGCCACGGTGCCGAACGCTGCTAGGGCCTTGGCGTAGAGGGCATCTAGGGCGGCGGCGCTTGCCGGGCCAGAGCAATAAGCAAGGTGATCGGATTCGTTCTGCCCCAGTTTGTCCTGGAACGTGATCTCACGGAAGTAGGCGCTGGTGGTAACCTGCAGCAATGCCACAGCATTGGAGTAATCGGCAGCCAGGTCAGCAGCCGGCGGCGTCCAGGAGGGTCGGATGACACACTTGCGGTAGTCGTTGCCTGAAATTGACGTGTATCGAGGTGCGATAACGCCCCCACCAGCTGGGTTGAAATTGATCAGATCGGCTTTCGTAGGCGTGTAGCCATCAGTCCAAACCGTGGGCGTACCAGTTGGCGGTTCTGTGTAATAAAGGTGCTGTGCATCAGACAGGCACACACGAACGCAATCAACCTGCGCGGCAGCCGATGCGAACGTGTAGTAACTCCTGGAGGTGATAATGACAGCTTCCAGCAGCGCTCGGTTGATGGTGCGGAATGGCCGGTGCGCGCTGTAGCCGCAGGTCATCTGCTGGTTGCTGATCCTCTTCAGCTTCTGGTCAATGATCTGCTGATCAGTGCCCGTAGTCTCGAAGCTGTTGTAATAGCCAGCTACAAACTGATCACTTCCGATGAACGGGTTGACGTAAAGGGTGAAGGGGGCCTGCAACGGGTCTATCGATTCCCCTGAACCCGGCGCGACGTTCGCATCTCCAACGAGCTGGCGCAGCAGATCCGCCATCGCTGCAAGTTGGGGTTTTGCCCTGGCCTGACCGCTGGGGCCAAAAGCGTTGAGAATCCCCGATGCGGCGTTCGCCAGACTGATCCGGGCCATGACCTGTTGCTGTTGACTTCAGGCTAGGCCAAGCTCGCTATCGCCAAAGGATGGCTCCGATCAGCGACAACAAAGCGGATTCCACCAATGCTGGCAAATTGTCCGCGCACCTTTTTGGTGTCTCCTGTCTGAGTGCTCAGGCGAACATTCGTCAGCAGCACGTCCATTTCATAAAATAAGCACTCTTCCTTGATGAAGCAGACGCCATTGCTGTGTCCGCGGCCGCCATCGGCCACCAGGAAGCGCACGGTGGCCGATGCGCCCTGCTGGGTCAGGAGCTGCAGGTGCAGCATCTTGGCGGCCACTGTGATGCCAGGGGCGTAGGTGTTGGACACCTCGCCCATGAAGCTCCCGGCACCGCTTAATTGGCTGACGGCCACCGATCCAAACGCTTCGCCGATCGCCGCTTGATCCAGGGCCCCGCAATCCGTTTCCAGATCCCAACCGCTCAGATCCGCCATCACCTTCCACCCGCGGGTGTCGGCTTCTGCCGCAGCTTCTTTGACAGAGGCCGGCAAGGCAATCAGGTCGCTGAGCAGTGACTCTCTCCACTCAGGGCGCTCTACGGATGCCGCGGCCTGCAGTAGATCGCTCTGGTAACCGGGTGCAGTGGCAAACACGCTGATCACCATGGCATCAAAGCCGACAGGGAACAGCGGGATTCGACCCAGGGCCTCGCCGTTCACGGCGGGCACCTCCAGGCTGTAGAAGGTGGCCTGCTCCAGGTCATTGCGATGGATGTAGGCGCCCAGCTGGGTGGTCAGGCCGGTGGTGCTGGCATCCTCCCAGAAGGGATCGGCGTCGTCATCGCTCCAGAATGGGCCGGTGTCATCTGTCCGGTGCAGGGTGGCGGGCCCAGCGGGGCCCCCTGCGGTGCCCCAGAAGGTGTGGCCATCCGGGGTGTTGGCATACCCAGTGCCGGAGACATCGAACGGGAGGCCGAGGGGTGAAGAAAGCAGGACGTGATCGCCGTTCCAGAAGCCTTCCGCGTCCATCCTCAGGCGCACGATGGCGCCGGGTGCGGTGATGGCTTCATCAGTGATTAGGACCGGCTCGGGCCAGGTCCGAGAGAACTGGACGGTGCCAATCTCGCCGTCAATGGCCACCGATCAGAACCTCCCGCTCAAATCACCTTGAACAGCGAGCTGCATGGAGCAGTTGATGAGCTCGCGCACTCGCACCGGTGTGCCGAGGCTGACGCTGATCACCTCCATGGTGAAGTCGGCGCGAGTGTTGCCGCGCTGCGTGACGATTCGGAGCGTCTCTACCTCCTCATCATCGTTCCAGATGGAGTTAGCCAGGGCCACCCCTGCGCTGTTGTCCGGGTCGTAGATGAAGGTACAACTGACCTGGCTTTCGCGCAGGCCCTTGGCGGAGGTGGCCGCCTGCTGACCCACTCCAGTGGTGGGGAGGTTGTCCCGGCTGACGCTTACAGACGCATCGGTGAGCTTCCCGACCAGCTGCCCGTTGTAATAGACATCGGACTTGGTGGTATTGCGAACGCCCATCCGTAGCCCTGTCACCCTGCTAAGAGCAAGCTAGGGCCCCGGTGAAGCCTTACGGGCTGTTCTGCAGCCTGGCCTCCAGCATCACGGCCAATGAGCAGCGGCGGCGGTAGGTGAGGGACATCTTCGGGGTAGGAGCTCCCTGGCCGACAGGCCAATACCAGCTCTGCCCGGCGGCCGTGGTCAGGCTTTCAATGAAGGTCACCTCTTCTGGACCGATGCCAGCAAACAGGATCGCCGGCAAGGTGAGCGGCAACACGCCAGACAGGCTGCTGTTGAAGGTGGCCAGGATCAGCTGAGCCGTTGCTGTTCTGATGTTCCCAAACTCAAGATCGAGCTGGGCGCCGCTCGCCACACTGGCCCAGAGCCGTTGATCCTGAATGCCGTTCTCGCTTCCGCTGCTGGTGACCGGATGGCGAGGCATCAGGAACCCAAAGCGGGTGGGTTCGACAGCAGGGAAATCGATCGCCATCAGCCTCGAATCACCCAGGCATCTTCATCGTCCCAATCTAGGGAGATCAGCAGGCGCCCTTCATCATCGGTGGGCATCAGCAGGGCCTCGATCCGCAGGCGGCCGTCATCCGTGGGAGACACCCGCATTACCCGGTAGGTTCGCACCTGGGGCGGCGCGGTGCGGGTCCAGTTGATGCCCACCGGTGAGCCGGTCTTCCCTTGGTCGGTAACGGTGAGGGTTTGGATCGTGGGGCCTGGCAGCGTGATCCCGTCCCATGCCAGCACTTCGTAGGATCCATCCGCCAGTGGTTCGGTGGCGATCAGCGTTCCATCTGCCAACACGGCGCCGTTGGAATAGAGCTCATCGAGCACTTCGTCGTAAGCCACGGCGATATGGTCTTCTGGGCTGATAGGGCGGAGCAGGCCAGAGTAATTTGTCTCGAAGCTGATCGGATCACCCACCAGCCGGCGCCAGCGGATCAAGAACTTCATTGCGTCGAGCAGGTGCCACCGGTTGGTGCAGCTGTCGGTGATGTCGAGCGGCTCGATCGGGTCGCTGTCGCTGCCGGAGGCCTCCCGGATCGTGATCTCTCGCGCTGTGGCAAACATGCCCGGCGCCTGGATGTCATCGTTGGCCCGTTCATCGCGGTAGGCGCCTGAAACCTGGATCGGGCGGCGCTGGTCGTCGTCGCTGGTTGTTGATTTGAAGCTGCCGGGCTTGATGTTCGCCGCCGTGAACAGGTCAACGATTGGCACCGGGTCCCAGGTGATCGCTGGCTTCCAATAGAACTGGCCATTGAGCTCATAGAAGGCGAGCAGATGCAACGGGGCCTGCTCAGCTGCCCACCCTCTCAGGTTCTCTGGGGTGCCCAGGGTGCCATCGAAGAAGTAGCGGCGATCGAAGCACCATTGAGCGGCCACCACAGAGCTGGGCTCGTTGATCTGATCAGGGGCAACCTCCAGGCCGCCGCCAAAATCAGGGCTTAACGCAAGAGTGCGAAACGCATCTGGCAGCAGATGGCTGGGCCCAGCTGTTTCTTCGAGGTAGCGCTCAGCGCTGTGCCCGCCGAGCAGCTGCGCAGAGAACTGGCCAACAGAGCTGAACTCGAGGGAGCTGCGGATGGAGAGGCCCAGCCCGGCCAGGTTGCGGTAGCTCGGGGCGACGGCGTTGGTCTGGATGACGTTCACATAGGCGATTTCATGCTCCGGGCCCACGGATGCGCTGGTCTGGATTTCGTCGTAGACAAACACCTCCGCCACCTTCGCCCACTTATCGGTGAGGGCGTCTTCATCGCTCCAGCCAATGCCAATGTCCGTTTTGCCCAGCAGCGGAGCGCCAACCCAGTTCGTGGCGTTGCTGATCCGGCCGGTGATCACGCCCGTGCCGGCCGTCGAGAGGCTGATGGATGAACCGCCAACGGTGGCGGAAACGAAAAACGTTGTAGCGGTAACGCTGTGAACAAAGTATTCGGTATCAGCAACGAGAGGGGAAGGAAGGGTGCCGGTCGAGTCGAACTCGATTGGGGTGTCAACCGCGGGAACGGCCGGGCCTCCCACCACCGTGAAAGGGCCGGCCGAAGCGGCGGTCAGCGTGAACGCATCCACCCATTGGGTGCAGGTCATTCCGCTGCTGCTTCCGCCCACGCTGACCGGGACCCAAGAGCCGCCATCTGTCTCTGAGACAATGAACCTAGATCCAGTCAGGGCTACGCTGAATGGATAGACGTTCAACCCGGCTAGCCCTGCCACCAACGCGGCTGCGCTGAATGGATAGCCGTTCAACCCGGCTTCCCCTGACACCAACGCGGCCACCCAGTAGGTGCGGCCCGTTTCAAGCTCGGCGGGGAGAGTGCCCGAAAAGCTGACCCGGCTTCCTCTCCGCGGTACAACCGTGTTTTCTGGGACACTCAGCTCACCCAAGAAGGCGATGCTGGTTGGCGCCAGCTGAAATGAGCGGGTGCTGAGCACACGGCTGCTCCCGCTGTCCCCGTTGATCAAGGTCAGGGCGTCATCGCCGTTGTAGTCGTTGCCTGCCTCCGTGATCGTGATTGCCAAATCATCAAAGTTGCCATCAGTGGGCACCACCACCGTGGCTCGCGAGTTGGTTGCCTCCCCGTCCTGCAGGATGACGGCATTGGTATATGTCCCAGGCCTCCCGCGATCGTTGTTGGTCTGCGTTGTTAAGCCGACCAGCGAGCTCCGTTCGTTGGGCTCAATGGAGTCGAGGGAAAAGCGCTCGACAGAACGGGTAAACGGTGCCTCCCCGGTGTAGGTGACAGCAACCGCGCCATCAGTAAAGCTCTGCACAGAGCTGCGCCGGGCGTCCAGAACCGCCATGCTCCCAGCCTGTGCCCCTGATCGGATCTCCCAGCCACTGAGCGGTTCAATGCGGTATTGCCAACGGGCCGCGCTGGGCATCTGCAGCCGCAAATAGTTGTACTGAGGCTGCTGGGTGAGGCCGCGCACCCCGTAGATCGTGGGCAATTCAGTGAAGGTCGCCCCGGCCTCTGCCCGATACGAAACACGAAAGAACGAATATCGTTCCTCACTGAACGAACGGGTGCCGGTCTGGAACGATGAGATTTCAAGCTTGTCGCCTGATCTCAGGATTTCCCCCTCTCGCTCACCGCCCGCCTTTTTGTTGATCTCGCGCAGGCTGGGGATCTGGCGAACGTTGGCGAAGCCCTGGCCGCGAATCCCTACGGTGCTGCGGAAGCCAATCTCAATCACCTGGGCAGGGCGAGCCAGGGTGAAGTCAGCTATGGCGCAGCGATGCAAATGGCCCCGGCTGGTGCCGGTCGGGTAGCGGGGCCCTGGATCAATGCTGGCCCAATCCCAATTATCACTTTCATCCGCCACCCGCGGCTCTGTTCTGCCTCCACTGGTTGATGGATTGATTTCGTTGTCCGTTGTCTCGTTGACGATTCCGCCGCGAATGACCCGGAACAGGCAAACCATCTGCTGGCCACCTCCTACCGGCTCGTTGTCGGCGTCGCTCACAAAAACATCGGCGCTAGGAGTGCGAGTTTCCAGCACCGCCAGGCAGCTGCCGGCCTTGTAGATGTCGCCAATAAGCAGGGCGTCATCTGCTGAACGCTGGCGGCTGCTGATTGCCACAGCCACGTCCGAAAATGTCTCGCGATGAGTCTGGTCGCTGTCTGTCTGGGAGCCGTCGAATTGGAACTGGGTTTTTGCGTCGGTGGTGTTCGACAGGAGATAAAGGAAGCTGTCGCCGATCTCCAGGGTGGCGGAATTGCTCACCCAGCCTCTACTGGTGGTGGCGATGCCGCTGCGGCCGCTCCACATGCTCCGAGCTTTCCAGAGCGCGCCCAGGGCCACCACGTCGTCAGTTGGATCAAGCCGTTGATTTCCGTCATTCCCAGAGGGCTTGGCCGTCATCACTCGCGTGGGCCGGAGCTGGGGGTTCACCCGATAGCCAAGGCCGTTGGCCACGGTGGCGTAAAGGCCGAAGGAGGTGGACGTGCTGGGCCGGCCTGTTGCGCAGGCATCCGGCAATATGGCATTGCCGAGGCTGCCCAGCTGAAACACGTCCGCACCGCCGGCATTCTCTACATTGCCTAGATCAGCAGAGGCCAGCCGGCCCGCCACTCGATCGGTGCCAAGGATGCGGCCTCCACCCGGCCGGCTGTAGATCGTCAGGCGCGCCGCGGCCTCGTTGGCCCCGTCCGTGCCCAGGTCGTAGGAGCGCAGCGGGTTGTTGCCGAGCGCAAATCCTTGCGGGTCAACGCTGGCGATCGGCGCCTCCCCCAGCACGTAGACGCCACGGAACAACTGAGAGCCGCCGAGGCTGAACATCTGGGACCAGACCAGGCCCGCATTGATCCGAATGCCCCCGTAGAAGCCTTCAGGGCGTCCATTCAGCGCGGGAAGGAACTCGCGGCGGGCGAACGTGACGGGAATCACAGTGCCGAGCCTGGCGACCTCCTGGGTTGAATCAAAGCCAGGGCGTGGAGAGTACCGGCCGCTGTCGCTGATCGTGTCGCCCTGCCGCTGGGTGCTCCTGATCTCTCCAGGCCGCCGCTGCTTTGGAGCCAGCAGCAGGCTGAGCAGGGTGTAGCCGACCGACAGAATTGTGGTCACCAACGAGATGACCGCCAGTGTTCCTGAGATCGGCTCGCAGACCACCAGGGGCGCGGGAGCTTGTGCCGCCGCCTGCCAGCGTTCGGTTTGGTATTGCAGCAGTTGCTCTGGCGTCCATCCCAGCAGCTCGGCCAGGTATTCGTCACCAGGGAGCGGGAGGGGATGTTTCATGGCTGGCCCTGCAGTGATGGCGTTGGATAGAAGCGACACCAGCGGAGCACGTTCGCTGGATCAATGGGCCGCCAATGCACCCCTTCTTCCCGGGAGCAAGTGAGCAAACCACCGGCCACGCAAATGCCCAGGGCGATCGGGGCGCCGCCGTCCAGCTGCGCTATGTCCAGGTTGCAGCCACCCTTCACCCGATAGGTGCCGAGCTCCAGTTCATCGAGCACTTCATCCCAATAGCCGCGGCCGGCGGCCACGTACCACTGCCGGTGAATCCGTTCAGGTCGAGGGGCGTCATGGAGGGCTAGGACGGCGAGCACCAGGCGGAAGCAGTCTGTGCCGCCATCTCGATCAGGGTCGGCGTTCCATTGCCAAGGGAGGCCAAGGTAGTGAAGCCAGGGCGCTGTGATCGTCATGCGATAAACAGGGAGCCGGTATCTGGCACCTGGCCAACCAGTTCAGTGCTGAGCCGGCGGCGGGGGGCGTCGCCACGCACGGCGTCCAAGGGGCTGGTCAGCTGCACCCGGATGGAGGCCTGCCGCTCGATCGGCCCCAGCCGCCAGTTGTGCCTGGACAGGAGCCGCACGTCGCTGCCGGCGACAACATCGACCACCACAATATCGGCGCGGATCTTCCAGGCATTGGCCCGGGCCTCTGCCAACACGTTGAGCGCGAGCTGATTCCGGTTGACTCTGAGCTCGCCTTGTGATCGATCACCGCCGCGGGCGCCAGCCGAATCGCTGATGCGGAATCCCATGAAGACGTGATCCCGACCGTCGTAGCTGCGCAGCTGACCAGCCCAGAAGTTCTGCCAGGCGTAACCCACCTGTGGGGTGCCGCTTGCATCCACGAACACGATGTAGGCGCAGAGCTGAACGGCCATTACATCCCCAGGGCGCGCCGAACGCTGGGGTTGTTCTGGATGCCGGTGTAGGCGGACTCTCGGCCGGCCTCGGCGGATTCATTGGCCGCCTGCCGCACCTGCTCCACCGTGGCGTACTCGACGCCATTGATCACCTGGGTTTCAATGCCAATCTGCAGCCGGCGGGCGCTGGCCACGTCGCTGCGCTCTCCCCCGCCGGGCCTGATGAACGGAACGCCGCTGCGCTCTCCCCCGCTGGGCCTGATGAACGGAATGCCAGGGGTTGCGGGTGATGCGGAGTTTCTGACGGTGCGAGCGAACGGAACGCCAGGGGTGCCCATCCCCAGGGTTTCGCCTGCCACTTCTGCCTTGCCGCCCGGGGCGCGCTGAAAGGGAACACCAAGCGCCTGGCTCAATTGCCGGTTGCTGGTGACCTTGCCGCCGGAGCGATTGAAGCGCACGATTTCAGGGCCTCCTTCCCCTACAAGGTAGTCAAGGCCGTAGCGCGCCTCACCGCCACCGGCAAAGCCGGCGGTGAACGGTTGAACACCAATCGGAACGATGGAATTAAACGCTGCTGCGCCAGCTGCCGCCCCAGCGCTCTGAATGCCGGCACTGATGCCGCCACCCAGGCCGCCGGCCAGCGATGCCAGCTTGCTGACCGTGCTGAAGGCCTGGCTGATGCCACTCACCCCACCAGCGGCACCCGTGCCGGCCGCAGCGGCGCCGATGGCCGCCGCTGCATTCATCAATGCACCAGCCGCGGTTACGTGAGCACCGGCAGCGTTTTG
>Ga0207996_1001903_pt1 | contig 13561 bp, 9 predicted proteins | sample AntAceMetag02UKG_FD_184773 | JGI IMG/M metagenome (GOLD analysis project Ga0207996, IMG submission 184773) | Saline lake microbial communities from Ace Lake, Antarctica - Antarctic Ace Lake Metagenome 02UKG (SPAdes) (version 2) | ecosystem: Environmental > Aquatic > Non-marine Saline and Alkaline... | reverse complement strand
CTGTGCGGCGGGCTCATCCGCCTTCTCACATCAGCCTTGACGGCCTCGCTGTATCCGCGCATTGGTCATGTCCTCAAGCCCCCGGGTGTACTGATGAGAGGGGTGACAACTTTCTTGAAACCGGGGGATCCAGTATTCATTGGAATTAACTCTAGCAGAATCATATCCTTCGCAGCGAGTCGGCCTTGTCCTTGAAGTTCCCCAGCAGCAGCTGCAGATAGGTGACCTTGCGCAGCTTGATGTGGGCGGTGAGGCTCATGCCCACCTGCAGGGGCAGTTGCTGGCCACTTTTGAGCTTGAGCTGCTGGCTGGCCAGCTGGATCGCGGCTGGGAACCTATAGAGATCCCGTTGTTCTTGGGGATCTGGTGCAAGGGCATCGGAGCCTACCCGCTTCACAGTGCCTTCGAGCACGCCGAAGTCGGTGGCGGGGAATGAATCGATGCTTAGGTCGACAGGCATGCCGGCACTCACAAAGCCAATATCATTGGTATCGATTTCCACATTGGCCTGCAGTTTGTCAAACGGCACGATCTTCATGACCGTTGTGGCGCTTTGAGCGGCAAAGCCCACTGCCGTGGGTTTGAGATCGAACACCACCCCATCCACAGGTGAGCGCAGCTCTTGGTGGCGCAGGGTTACCCGGGCCTCCGTCAGACGGTTCTCCAGATCAGCCATCTCGGCGCGCACAGTAGAAATTTCGCCACTGAGCTGCTCCATCCCCTGCTCGAGGATCGCCTTCTGGCGGAGCCTATCAAGCCGAGTCTGCATCAGGCGGCCCTGGCTTTCCTGCACCTTGTTACTTTGCTGCAGGTACTGCAGTTCCGCTGAAGCCCCTTCCTTGGCGAGGCGTTCGAAGCGACTGAGGATTTCCCTGTCGAGCACAAGTGTCTGCTCAAGCATGGCCACTTCCTCCGTATTCATCTGCAGGTAACGTGACAGCTCTTGTTGTTTGAGGTTGAACTGTTGCTGCTTACGCTGCAGTTGATCGCGCTTCTGCACCTGGGCCTGCAGCAGCGATTTCTGATTCTGATCGCTGGTTTCGGTATCAAGTTGCATGAGGATCTGGCCGGCCTTCACCTGATCGCCATCGCTCACCAGGATCTCTGAGGCAATGCCGCCCACGGGCATCTGAACCTCCTTCACCGCTCCAATCGGCTCAAGCTTCCCCTGCGCCACCACGATTTCCTCAGTCTGGGCCAGGGCCAGCCAGCCCACCCCGAAGGCGGCCGTGGCCATCAGACTCCAGAGGGTCAGCCGCATCCAATGGCGGCTCTGCTGCAGCACTGTTTCATCGTGGCTCGGAGCTACGGCCCGTTGCTCGATCGCTGTCTGGGCCTTTTGCAGCAATTTCATCAGCCTGCCTCCTGCTGGCAATAAAGGGCGTAGTAGCGACCGCGTAGTGCCATCAACTCCTCGTGGGTTCCGGTTTCCACCACTGCCCCTTGATGCAACATCACAATGCGGTGGGCCCGCCGGATGGTGGAGAGGCGGTGGGTGATGAAGAACACCGTGCGGTCTTGAAGGGTTTCGATCAGGTTGTCGCACACTCGCCGCTCAGTTTCGTAATCCAGGGCGCTGGTGGCCTCATCCATCACCAGCAGCTTCGGGTTGCTCAGCAGCGTACGGGCGATGGCGATCCGCTGGCGCTGGCCGCCGCTAAGAGACCCTCCCCGTTCACCCACTGGGGTGCTGTAGCCACTGGGCAGTTCCATGATGAAATCATGGGCATAGGCAATTTTGGCGGCCCGCACGATTTGATCGGTATCCGCATCGGGTTGGGTGAGAGCGATGTTCTCGGCCACCGTGCCTGAAAACAGCAGCGGATCCTGCGGCACGATACCGATTTGGCGACGAAGGGAATAGAGCTCCACTTTGTCGATGTCGTAGTGATCGATCAGCACCCGGCCGGAATCAGGGCGGTAGAGCCGGGGCAGCAATTTCATCAGGGTGCTCTTGCCACTGCCGCTTTGGCCCACGATCCCCACGAACGTGCCCTGGGGGATGTGCAGATTGATGTTCTTCAGCACTGGCGGCGAGCCCATCTGGAAGCTGAAGGTCATGTCCTCGAATGTCACATCGCCATGCAGCGGCGGCAGGGGAATCTTGGCCTGGTCGGCTTTGTCTGATTCCTGGGGGGTGTCAATCACGTCGGCGAGACGCTCAAAGCTCACGCGCAGTTCCTGGATGCTCTGCCAGATGTTCGAGAGGCGAAGCAGTGGTTGGGTCACGTAGCTGCTGATGATCCGGAAGGCGATCAGCTGACCCAGGGTGAGTTCGCCCCTTAGCACCATCGAGGCCCCCACCCAGAGCACCATCAGCTGGGAGAGCTTCTGCAGCACCTGGCCGGTTTCGTTCAGGGCCGTGCCAGTGATCGTTTTCTCGAAGGTGCGGGCAATGTACTGGCCGTAGCGCTCCTGCCACTTCCAGCGACTGATCATCTCCACGTTCTGGGCCTTCACCGTCTGGATGCCGGTGAGCACCTCCACCAGATGGCTCTGGGTGCGGGCGTTCTCTTCCGCCGCCTGGCGGAACTGGCGGCGGAAGAGCGGTGCGCCTAGCAAGGTGAGGCCGATCTGGATAGGCAGCACCACCAGCGCCACCAGGGTGAGCACCCAGCTGTAGATCACCATCACCACGATGTAAATCACCGAGAAGGCGGCATCAAGGATCGTTGTCAGGGCCTGGCCGGTGAGGAAGCCCCTGATCTTTTCCAGTTCGGCCAGGCGCGAGCCCAGCTCCCCCACCGGCCGTTGATCGAAATAGTGCAGCGGCAGGCGCAACAAGTGATCGATCACCTCGGCGCCAAGCCGTTGATCGATCCGATTGGTGGTTTCGGTGAACAAGAAGGTGCGCAGGCTGCCCAGCACCCCCTCCAGCAGGGTGACCACCACAAGGGCGAAGCCAAGCACCTGCAGGGTGTCGAGGCTGCGCTGGCTGATCACCTTGTCGATGATCACCTGGATCAGCAGCGGGTTGGCCAGGGTGAAAAGCTGCACCACGAAGGAGGCCATCAGCACCTGCAGCAGCACGCCGCGGTAGCGCGAGATCGCAGGCAGGAACCACTCCGGCCCGAAGCGCTGCTCCGGCGTCATCGTGGAGCGCTCCATCACGAGCAGCTCGATGCCCTCGGGGAACAGCTCTTCGAGCTGCTCGGGGCTGAGTTGAACACGCCCTTGCTCCGGCGAAGCCAGCGTAAGGCCGCGGCCCGTGCTAGCAATCGCTACTGCAAAGCCGTTCTCCCACGGCAGCAGCGAAGGCACCTGCAGGCGGGTGCCCATCGAGGCGGGGACCTTGGCGGCGATTACGTGCAGTCCCAGACTGGCGGCCAACTGGCCGCAGAGCATCAGGTTCGGCGCCTGGCCACGGCGCAGGCTGTCGCGGAGCACCTTGTCGATGGCGTCGCGGCGGAAGGGCAGCTTGAGCTGCCGGGCCAGCATCTGGAAGCAGGCCAGGGTTGATTCCACCGGACCCTTGCCCTCGATCAGGCGGAACCCTTCAAGCGGATTGTCCTGGCCCAGATCCAGGTGGCTGAGGGCCGGCAGTTCCGGAGCCAAGGCCAGGGACGATTCAGTGGGTGGGGAGGCTTGTTTATCGCCACCGTTGGCCCCAAGCACTAGGGAGGCAGGCAGGCTGATCAGGCGCAGGCCGAAAGGGGGGCGCGCCACCGGTGGCGGGATGCCGGGGTTCACCACCGTGCCGATCTCAGCATCGGCCGTGTTGGCGCTGGCCAGAAATATGACCCGATCGGCCGGAAACTGCTCGTTTGCCATTGCGGCGGCATCCACCAGTTGGGCCTGCTGCACCGCCACAGCAAGCACGCGCAGCAGGGAGTGATCGCTCTGTGCCTGGCGGTTCAGCACCGCCATCAGCAGTGCCGCCACCTCGGCTGGCCACAATGTCGTGTCGCACCAATGACGGAAGCTTGTCTCACTGCCGTAGAGATCCACCACCAGCTGATCGTTGATTCGAGCAGCGATCACCTCGCCGGCAGCTGTCACCTCTTCAAAGGGAGCGGCCCGCAACAGCGAGGACAGTCCCACCAGATTGCCCGTACCGAGCTTGGCCAGGGTGTTAAGACGGCCGCGCTCGCGGCCCAGCAAGCGGCACTCTCCCTGCAGCAACAGATACACGTGGGCGGAGAGCACCTGGCCATCCACCAGCGTTTGCCCTGGGCGAAAACGCAACACCTCCACGTCCGCCTCCAGACGGCGGCGCGAGGTTGCACCCAGCCCAGAGAAGGCGGGATGGGCCAGTACCGGTGCAATCGGCGCCTGGGTCATGCTTGAACCGATTGGACGCCCGCGCCCTGTTTGCAAAGTTCGCTGATCTTACGCGTGGCCTCCTGCTGCACCCATTGGTCCATCAGTTCGGCAGCCATCTGCAACGCAGTGGCCTCATCGAAGCTGGCGGGGGTATAGCTCTCGAGGCGGACCACCAGCCACCACTCGCCGATGGCGAAGGGTTCGAGCAGCTGCCCTGGCTGGCTCGTACGCAGCCGTTCCGCCAGGTGTGGGTGGGCCTGGGTGAGCGACACCGGGCCCACCACGCCTTTGGTGGCTTTCTCAGAGCCTTCCGCGTATTGGGCCGCCAGGTCGGCGAAGTTGGCTTCACGGCCAGCGATGCGCAGGTAGAGCTCCCGGGCCAGGAAACCGTCCCGAACCCGCAGCAGGCTGTACACCACTCGATCCAGTTGATTTTTGCGATTAAGGAAGTGGGCTTCAGCCTTGGCTGAGAAACGCTCCCTGCAGTAGAGGCGCATCCGCAGCGGCAGCTCGGCCAGGCGCACCAAGTCATCTTGCTGCAACCCCTGAACCCTGAGGTACTCAGCCTGCGCCGCTTCGTTCTGCAGCCCGGCCTGCTGGCGAAAAGCCTGCACGGCCTGCTGTTGCTGCTCCTCGCTGAGGGGCTCTGCTCCCACGACCTCTTCCACCACCTGGCGTTGCACGAGGGAGCGCAGCAGATTGTGGCGCTGCAGCAGCTTGAGGGCAGCCGGGTCCAAAATTGGGGACTCTTGTTTCATCGGGGCGACCTTAGGAGGCCCTAACCGGATTGACCAAGGGCCCGGCGGTGATGCATGCTCGCTAGAGCAGCGATGAAGCTGTTACGCGGATGTAGCTCAGTGGTAGAGCATCTCCTTGCCAAGGAGAAAGTCGAGAGTTCGAATCTCTTCATCCGCTTGAATCGCCCAGTCGGTCACGAACCAGCAGGGTCTGGGTGTGGCCACAGCTGAAGCCCAGTCGCTCGTAGAAGCCAGCTCCCCGGGTCGTCATCAGATAAATCCGCTCGGCCCGCTTGATCGCCGGAGCGCGCAGCAACTCCTCCACGATCCTGCGGCCCAGCCCCTGGCCCTGGCTGCCTTCCGCCACCGCCACGTCCCAGAGCACCGCCCGGAACACCCCATCGCTGGTGGCCCGGCCGAAGCCGATCAATTCACCGTTTCGCCAGGCACTCACCACGGCGCTGCTGCCGCCCAGCATGCGCCTGAGGTCCTGGCGGCTGCGTCCGCATGCCCAGAAGCTGTGGGCATCGAGAAACTGCTGCAGGGCGCCAAGACGCAAGAGCAGCCGCAGCTTCAGCGGGCCGTGAGCGATCAGCCGGATGGTGGCAGGGGCCGACGCAGCTTCAGCAGGGATTGGGCGGGCGGGCATGGCGTTCCAGGGCCGGCTGCCATCCTCAAGCCTCACCGGCCAGCCTTATTCCTGGCTGCCGCCAGACGCTGTCCCGGGGCCGTCTGTAGCGGGCGGTAGCGGGCCCAAACCCCTTGCCCTGCCTTGCTTCTCGCAAACAGACAGTGGTTCAGCGGTGATAGGCTGATGCCAACAAGGTGGTCGTTGCAATGCTCAAATTCCTGTTGGGTGATCCCAATGCCCGCAAGCTGAAGCGCTTTCAGCCCCTGGTGTCGGACATCAACCTGCTGGAGGAGGAGATCGCCCCCTACAGCGACGACCAGCTGCGTGGCAAGACCGCCAGCTTCAAGGAGATGCTGGCGAAGGCTGAATCCCCGGCCGGGCAGCGCCAGCTGCTCGATGAGTTGCTGCCGGAAGCCTTTGCGGTGGTGCGCGAAGCCGGCAAGCGGGTGCTGGGCATGCGCCACTTCGACGTGCAGCTGATCGGCGGCATGGTGCTGCACGAAGGCCAGATCGCCGAAATGAAGACCGGCGAAGGCAAAACCCTGGTGGCCACCCTGCCGGCTTACCTCAACGCGCTCACCGGCGCCGGGGTGCATGTAGTGACCGTGAACGACTACCTGGCCCGCCGCGATGCCGAGTGGATGGGCCAGGTGCATCGCTTCCTCGGCCTCTCGGTGGGGCTGATCCAGCAGGACATGCCCCCGTCCGAGCGACGGCGCAACTACGGCTGCGACATCACCTACGCCACCAACAGTGAACTGGGCTTCGACTATCTGCGCGACAACATGTCCAACGACATCGAAGAGGTGGTACAGCGAAGTTTCAACTACTGCATCATCGACGAAGTCGACTCCATCCTGGTGGACGAAGCCCGCACACCATTGATCATTTCAGGCCAGATCGAGAGGCCCCAGGAAAAGTATCGCCGTGCAGCCGAGATTGCCGAGCAGCTGTTGCGGGCCGAAGGAACCTCCAAAGACGGGATTGATCCCGAAGGGGATTATGAGGTGGATGAGAAACAGCGCAATGTGACCCTCACGGATGAGGGCTATGCCAAAGCAGAAGAGATGTTGGGAGTTCAGGACTTGTTTGATCCTGCCGACCCCTGGGCCCACTACATCACCAATGCCCTCAAGGCCAAATCTCTGTTTGTGAAGGATGTGAACTACATCGTGCGCGGCGAGGATGCCGTGATCGTCGATGAGTTCACGGGTCGGGTGATGCCTGGTCGTCGTTGGAGCGACGGCCAACATCAGGCGATTGAAGCCAAGGAAAATCTGGCGATTCAACCGGAAACGCAGACCCTTGCCAGCATCACCTATCAGAACTTCTTCCTGCTCTATCCGCGTCTGGCCGGCATGACCGGCACCGCCAAGACCGAGGAAGTGGAATTTGAGAAAACCTACAAGCTCGAAGTGACCGTAGTGCCCACCAACCGCACCCGCTCACGCCTGGACCTGGTGGATCAGGTCTACAAAAATGAAGCCGCTAAATGGCGCGCCGTGGCCGCCGAAACCGCCGGTATCCACCGGGCCGACCGGCCGGCCCTGGTGGGAACCACCAGTGTGGAGAAATCAGAACTGCTCAGCGCCCTGCTCGCCGAGCAGGGCATACCCCACAACCTGCTGAACGCCAAACCGGAGAACGTGGAGCGGGAGGCCGAGATCATCGCCCAGGCCGGACGGGCCGGTGCAGTCACGATCGCCACCAACATGGCTGGGCGCGGCACCGACATCATCCTCGGGGGCAACAGTGATTACATGGCCCGTCTCAAATTGCGTGAAGTACTGCTCCCCCGCCTGGTGCGCCCAGAGGAGGGCCACCTGCCGCCGGTGCCGCTCCAGCGCGAGGCCGCCAGTAGCGGCTTCGGCGCTAGCGGCAGCGTGCCTGCCAATGCCAGCTCCGAAGCCCGCGCCATCGGCGCCCTCTACCCTCGCGAGCTCACCGCTGCCACCGAGCAATCACTGGTGGAACTGGCCCGGGAATTGGTCAAGGCCTGGGGAGATCGGGCCCTCACCGTGCTCGAACTCGAAGACCGTATTGCCCAGGCGGCCGAGAAGGCCCCCACCGACGACCCCCAGATCCAGAACCTGCGTCGGTTGATTGCCCGCGTACGCGGCGAATACGACGACGTGGTCAAGGAGGAGGAGGAGCGGGTGCGCCAGGCCGGCGGTCTGCACGTGATCGGCACCGAACGGCATGAATCCCGGCGGGTGGACAACCAGCTGCGCGGCCGCGCCGGCCGCCAGGGTGACCCGGGCAGCACCCGCTTCTTCCTTTCCCTGGAGGACAACCTGCTGCGCATCTTCGGAGGGGATCGGGTGGCCGGCCTGATGAATGCCTTCCGGGTGGAAGAGGACATGCCGATCGAATCAGGCATGCTCACCCGCTCGTTGGAGGGGGCTCAGAAAAAGGTTGAAACCTATTACTACGACATCCGCAAACAGGTGTTTGAGTACGACGAGGTGATGAACAACCAGCGGCGCGCCGTCTATGCCGAGCGGCGCCGGGTTCTTGAGGGCCGGGAGCTGAAGCTGCAGGTGCTTGGCTACGGGGAGCGCACCATGGACGACGTCGTTGAGGCCTATGTCAATCCCGACCTGCCCCCCGAAGAATGGGACCTGGCCCGGCTGGTCTCGAAAGTGCAGGAATTCGTCTATCTGCTGGCCGATCTCACGCCTGAGCAATTGCAGGGCCTGTCGATGGAGGAGCTCAAGGCCTTCCTGCGCGAGCAGTTGCGCAATGCCTACGACCTCAAGGAAAGTCAGGTGGATCAATCCCGGCCCAACTTAATGCGCGAAGCCGAGCGTTTCTTCATCCTCCAGCAGATCGACACCCTCTGGCGCGAGCATCTCCAGGCCATGGACGCCCTGCGTGAATCGGTGGGGCTGCGTGGCTACGGCCAGAAAGACCCCCTGATCGAATACAAGAATGAAGGCTACGACATGTTCCTCGACATGATGACCTCAATGCGCCGCAATGTAATCTATTCGATGTTCATGTTCCAGCCCCAAATCCAAGCTTCTGGAGTAAGTGCTTGATCAGTGTCAGTAGGCTTCGAGCTGGTGGCTAGATTGAAGGGATGGATTTCCCCTTCAAGCCAATGAGTTCAGGCTGAGAGCTTGCCAGATTACAACTGCCAATTTCTTGCACCCCGGCTGAGTCGAGAACCTTGAAAGCTTTGTAGTCGGTGACACGGTGGATGAACCGTTCCTTCGTTTGCGGGGCCCACAGGCCACCGCCAATGAAATAAACCCCAGGCCACAGAGCTCCTCGGAACAGAAACCTGATCGTCCACACCTGTCCTGCTTTGATACTGGTTACACCATGCTGCTTGGGTGTAAACACTTGGCCTGTTACGCGAGTTCCAGTATGTCTGGCAATATGACAGCCAAAAGACACCTCTTCGATGTCTTTGTCGGCGCGATAAACAAATTCAACGTTAAAATTCTCTTCTAGCTCTAGGCAGCTTACCTCTTTCCCTTCCTTATTGATGATTCGAGCAGACACGATCTCCGCTCCACGACTTGGATAGATTACAGTTGAGACAGGCAAGAGTGATGCCTTTTTATCCTCTGCAGTGTGCTCGTTTTCCAGTTGTTGTGATTCGATTAAGGTCTGCTCAGGCAGTATGCCAAGCGTACGATCCCATTCCTCGTTGCTGGAATCACTGAGATTCTGATAGGCAACGGTGATCTTAGATGGCTGGCCCCAAAGTCGAGCCACGCCTTTGTGCAGAAGGAGAGCCTCATCACAATGCTGGATGATCTGTGGGCAGCTGTGCGTTACCAGCAGAATCGAGCAGCCTTTATCCTTCAGACGCTCCAAGTGGTCGTAGCACTTCTTCTGAAAAAGCTCATCTCCGACTGCCAGAGCTTCATCAACGACCAGCAAGTCAGGATTGATATGCGCCTGAACCGAAAAAGCTAAGCGAACTACCATGCCACTGGAATAAGTTTTGACAGGCTGATCAAGAAAGCTGCCGATATCTGCAAAGGCCAGAATGTCATGGAAGCGTTCGTCAGTTTCTGCTTTTTTAAGTCCTAGCAATGCTGCATTGAGATAAATATTCTCGCGCCCTGTAAACTCAGGGTTGAATCCACTTCCAAGCTCCAGCAGGGCCCCGATCCGCCCTTGGGTGTCCACGCGGCCCGTGGTGGGCGTAAGAGTTCCACAAATCAATTGCAGAAGTGTGCTTTTACCAGAGCCATTGCGTCCTACTATCCCCAGGGTTTTGCCACGCTCCAAGCTCAGGCTCAACGGCCTCAGCGCCCAGAACTCTTTGTAGAACTGGCGCTGTCCTGGCCAGAGACTTTGCAAGAGACGGTCGCGTGGATGGGCATAAATTCGATAACACTTGCTCAAGTCTTCAACAAGTACTGCTGGGGGAGAACTGCCCCTGGTATTTTCCACTTTCGTTTCACTTTGTCTCATGGGTGGGCATCTGGTTTCAGAGAACATCCGCAAATCCCCGGCGTGCCAATTGAAAGCTTCTGTAGCTCATTTCACAGGCTGCCAATCCAAGGACAGAGCCCAACACGATATAACTAGCGCTGGGTGACAAGCCATCCACGGCAACCCTGCGGGTTTGCTCAATGATCAGCACCAAGGGATTGATTGCCAGAACAGGTTGCAAGCGCTGAGGCAGTGAGTTGAGAGGGTAGAAGACAGCGCTCAGAAACATCAGCATGCTGGTGGCCACACTAACCACTTGTCCAACATCGCGCAGGAAAACGCCAAGAGCCGAGAGCAGCCAAGACAAAGCAAGACAACCAGTGAGTAGGGGTAGCCAGACCAAGGGAAGCCAGAGAAATGTAAGCGGAATACTGTTTACTGCTAAAAGCTGGAATCCAGCCAAAATCACCAAGCTCGTTAGGGCGTGAAAGCTGGCACTAGCCACATTCACAGCGGCAAGAATTTCCAAAGGGAAAACAAGCTTGGTGACATAGTTACTATTATTTAGAATCAGTTCAGGGGCTTTATTGGCACTTTCACCGAACAGATTGAAGGCGATCATTCCAGCAAATAGGTTAATGGCAAAACCCAGGGGACCTGCATCATCAAGAGTCCCCCACCGCGTCTGAAAAATCTCGGAAAAAACAAAGGTATAGACACCGAGCATCAGAAGCGGCGTGAGGAAACTCCAGCTCCAACCCAGTACTGAGCCCCTGTAGCGCCCGATCACCTCTCGGGCTGTCAGCCTCCACCACAAATCACGATGCCGCCAAAGTGCCGTCGGGAAGCGCATCCCAATCATGCTGACAAGAGAGTGAACTGGCTTCGTACGGGCCATCCTTCAAAGCCTCCTCAGGATGTGAATCGACTGTTCACTATCAGTTGATTCTGTCACTGGAGTCCTCCTCAATTGCTCTAGCGGAATCCTCGCCAAGGAACTGGATGATTTCGCGATCCTTGAGGTTCTGGGAGGTGCCGCCGCAGGCTTCCTGCAGCGGACGCCCGGCGGCCACCTCGCGCAGACAGTGCTGCAGACGGCTGAGGTCGCCTTCGAGCGCGTCGATGCGCTCCATCAGATTGCGAATCACCCTGGCTTCCGCATCCGGCAGCTGGGAGTGGGCCAGGGGGTCGATGCGCACCCCCGATTGATGCACCACCCGGCCAGGGATGCCCACCACGGTGCTGTCGGGTTGAACGTCATGCAGCACCACCGATCCAGCGCCGATGCGGGTGTTCGATCCAACGCTGATCGCCCCGAGCACGTTGGCGCCGGCGCCCACCACCACGTTCTCCCCCAGGGTGGGGTGACGCTTGCCGTGCACCTTGCCGGTGCCGCCCAGGGTCACGCCCTGGTAGAGGAGGCAGCGGTTGCCGATCTCGGAGGTTTCGCCGATCACCACGCCCATGCCGTGGTCGATGAACACCCCGGAGCCGATCCTGGCGCCGGGGTGGATCTCCACGCCGGTGAGGCTGCGGGCCAGCTGGGAGAGCAGCCGCGGCAGCAGAGGAATCTGGCAGCGCCAGAGCCGGTGGCTGAACCGATGCAGCACCAGGGCGTGGAATCCCGGATAGCAGAGCAGGATCTCCAGGTTGCCACGGGCGGCAGGGTCGCGCTCGCGGATGATCCGGAGATCGGCGGCCACGGTGCTCAGGAGTTGCCGGAACGAGGAACCCAAGGCAGACGGGGAAAGGTGGACGGGAGAAGAACGGGGAAGGCCTGCTGGGAGGGGGGCGAGGCAGCTCAGCCGGCCTGGGCTGACTCCCGATCCAGGAGGCCGTCGGGCGGGGAGGTCAGGCCGATCTCCTTACGCAGCAGGTCGATGGTGGCAGCCCCCAGGTAGCTCTGGGCACAGTGCACCTGGGGCAGGCGCATCAGCTGGGACCGATTCTGGCGCAGGGTCTGCTCAACCAGCGGCAAACTGGGCCTGTCGCAGAGCACATGGCTGGCGGCACGCAGCAGCGCCAGCAGGCGGCTGCCGACATCCGGGTTGGCGGTCATCACCAGCAGATCGTTGCCGCGCATGCTGTGCAGAATCACCTCGGCCGCCCGCAGGATGCCGGGGCTGATGCTCACCAGCCCCACGCAGCTGCCGGTGCGCAGTTCCTTGAGCAGGTCGAGCTCGTGGCGGAAATCATTGAGGTCGACGGCCACCGCCCGCACCCCATAGCGATGGGCCAGCTCTTCGACGGTCTGCAGGAAGTAGCGGCTGGTCACCACGGTGCCGTTGCTGGAGGTTTCGAGCACCGCTTCGAGCTCCTCGAGCGGCACCACTTCCACCGGCACCTCCAGAACAGGCTCCAGCTCCTCAGCGATCAGCAGGGAGGCGCCGATGTCCTCCCGGGGTGTGGAGACCAGCACCCGGGCGCCGCAGCGCAGGCGCCAGTCGATCTCGCGGGTGATCAGCTCGCGGGCTTGCTGCAGGGTGCAACCGGCATTAAGCAGCCCGTCGACCGACTGCCGCACTTCCCGGTCAATGTCGGGGCGGAGGCGATTGCGCAGCCCCGGCGGCACCTTGAGCTCGCGGGGCTTCTGCTGGTCGCGCACATAAATGCCGGAACCAGCCATGGCCTCTACAACGCCGTCATTTTCGAGTTGGCGGTAGACCTTGCTGATTGTGTTGCGGTGCAGGCCGGTCTGCATCGCCAGCTGGCGGGTGCTGGGCAGCCGGTGGCCGGGCGGGTAGTGGCGCGCCGCGATGGCGAAACAGATCTGGTTGTACAGCTGGGTCGACGCCGGGATGTCGCTTTCCTGCTGGATGTGGAATCGCACGCCGGTGGGAACCTGCAGCTTTGCCGCCACCCTACGGAGCTTCTGCCCCGGTGACAATTCCCCCTTTGGCATACGCAGCTGTGCCGGTTGGGGCCAGGAGCGCTGCTCAGACTTCGGCAGGGGCGTGGTCGGCCGTGGCATTGCCGATCTGACGCACCGGTGAGGGAATGGTGCGCACCGCCTTGGCCGCCAGGGCGGCAGCATCCTTCTCCTTGGTGAGCGGAGTTTTGCGCGGGGTGAGGAACATGCTCATGTTGCGGCCTTCCCGCTTGGGATCCTGCTGGATCTCAGCGCTCTCTTCGAGGTCTTTGGCCATCCGATACAACAGCACCTCAGCCAGAGCGGTGTGCTGGATTTCCCGACCACGGAAGATCACTGTGCACTTGACCTTGTCACCGTCCTTGAGGAAACGGACGGCCTGACTGATGCGCACCTGGTAGTCATGGGAGTCGATCTTGTAGCGCATCTTCACCTCCTTGACTTCCGTCTGGTGAGATTTTTTCTTGGCTTCCTTGGCCTTTTTCTCCTGCTCGAATTTAAACTTGCCGTAGTCCATGATCCGGCAGACCGGCGGGTCAGCCTTCTCGCTGACCAGCACCAGATCCAGATCCCGATCCTTGGCCACCTCCAGGGCCGCTTCCCTGGTGATCACCCCGAGCTGGCTGCCGTCGGCATCGACCACCCGCAACTGGGGGTAACTGATGC
>Ga0207996_1001901_pt1 | contig 13567 bp, 11 predicted proteins | sample AntAceMetag02UKG_FD_184773 | JGI IMG/M metagenome (GOLD analysis project Ga0207996, IMG submission 184773) | Saline lake microbial communities from Ace Lake, Antarctica - Antarctic Ace Lake Metagenome 02UKG (SPAdes) (version 2) | ecosystem: Environmental > Aquatic > Non-marine Saline and... | reverse complement strand
GGAGTTATTATATGGGAAACAAGTTCAAGTCTTCAGCAACAACCATTCCCGTTGACGAGTCCGTGGGGACAGTCTTGGCCCACGATATCACGGAAATCAGACCCGGCCGGTTCAAAGGACCGGCCTTCAAAAAGGGACATGTCATCAGGGAAGAGGATGTCCCCCACCTCAAGAGGGTCGGCAAGGAGCACCTGTACGCATTGCACCTGGAGCCGGGAGAGGTACACGAGGATGACGCAGCCTTACGCCTTGCACGGGTCCTTGCCGGAAAGGGTGTTTCCTTTGATCCCCATCCTTCTGAGGGAAAGATCCAGCTGAAAGCGGCCCACCGGGGCCTATTGAAGGTTGACGTAGGTGCTCTCACCCGAATCAATCTGGTGCCTGATATCTGTTGTTCCTCCAGGCACACCCATACCGTGGTGGAACAAGGGGACATCATCGCCGGCCTGCGGGCCATTCCATTGATTATTGACGAGGAAAATCTTCAAAGCGCTGAAGAAATTGCCTCTTCAACGGACGACTTTTTTTCAGTAAAACCTTTTTTGACCCCCAACACCGGGATTGTAATCACAGGCAACGAGGTATTTTCAGGGCTTATCGACGATAAATTCGCCCCCATTATTCGGAATAAACTCCAGGCTTTTGATTGCGACATCATTGGGATCGCCTTTGCCCCCGACCACAGGCAACAGATTGTGTCGGAAATCGGGAAATTCCTTCAGGACGGGGCGGAAATGATTGTGGTAGCCGGCGGTATGAGCGTGGACCCTGACGACATTACGCGCGTGGCCATAGCGGACGCCGGCGTCGAGGACGTGGTTTACGGGACCCCCGTGCTTCCCGGCGCAATGTTTTTATATGGACGTTTCGGAGATATCCCGGTCCTGGGACTGCCGGCCTGTGTTCTTTTTTATCGGGCCACGGTTCTCGACCTTATTTTACCCCGGGTCCTGGCAGGAGAAAAGATTACGAGGGAAGACCTTGCGGCAATGGCCCACGGGGGAATGTGCCTGGATTGCGACCAGTGTCATTTTCCCCAGTGTTCATTTGGAAAATAAATCAGAGATTTTGATGTGACAGCCATAAAGGGAGATTCACAAATGTTCAGTCAAAAAAGAATCGTCATCAAAGGCGCAGGAGATTTGGCCACGGGAGTGGCCGCTCGGTTGTGGCGAAGCGGTTTTCCTGTTATAATGACCGAGATAGACCAGCCCCTGACGGTTCGCCGAACCGTTTCATTTTCTGACGGAATTTATGAAGGGGAAGTAACAGTAGAGGATATGACGGCCCGGAGGGTGCAGGACAGGGCAGAAATTCTGAAGGCGCTGGACGAGGGGGTGATCCCCATGAGGGCGGACCCCGAGGCAAAAATCGTCCGCGAAATAGACGCCTTTGCAGTGATCGACGCCATCATGGCCAAGAAAAACATCGGCACCCGTATAGATGATGCGCCTTTTGTCGTAGGCCTGGGACCCGGATTCACGGCCGGCAAGAATGTTAATGCCTTGGTTGAAACCAAGCGAGGGCATACCCTGGGCCGGGTCATCTGGGAGGGCTCGGCCATACCCAACACCGGGATTCCCGGTAAAGTGAAGGGATTCGGTGCAAGACGCGTGATCAGGGCCCCCGCACCAGGTATTTTCAAGGGTATATTGTCCATCGGCACCCACGTAGAGGAGGGGGACATCGTAGCCTATGCAGGGGATACGCCCATTCCGGCGCCCATTTCTGGGATACTGCGCGGATTGCTCCATGACGGCATACCCGTGGAAAGAGGCTTAAAAAGCGGCGATGTGGACCCCCGCGATATCCGAGAAAACTGCTGGATCATCTCAGACAAGGCATTGGCCATCGGCGGAGGCGTGCTGGAAGCCATCCTGATGCATATTAAACAGACGTGTTCATGATAGGTGGATCACTCCCCGTCTGCATTGGGGATTTAGCAAATTTTTTGTGGAGGAAGCGGAATGATTGAACTGTTAGAGGCAGCCTTGGAGACTCCACGCATCGGTGAAATGAGATTATTGAGCTCGATCATAGAGGCGGATAAAAGAGCAAGCTTTTTTTGTGGCTCATGAAAACAGTTATTCACGAGACAAAGTTTTGTTTGGACGCTCTCAAATCTTTTCAGATCCTCTTTTCCCTCTCGAGCCCGCCCTGTGCGACGTCTATCTATTTAAATTAGACATGCGCTATTCCAGACCTGTCCTTTCCTCATATGGCACTTCTCCTTTTCTTGGCAACAACTTCTGCGGCCTTGATAAGGGGATAGGCTGTTGGGGGCCCGGTCAAGAGCGGGTGGGTCCCGATCTGGGCAGTCAAAATTGAATTTACGGTCATTCTGTTCTGGATGGCAAGCCCTATAAGATTGATCAACTCCCCGGTGCTGGACCCGCCTATTACTTCGCCGCCCAGTATGACACCGGACTCACGGGCAACAATCAATTTCACCAACTGCTTATGTGTGCCAGGCAACGTACCAGGATGTCTGTCAACCCCTTCAAAGGTCCCTGCAACAAAATCAAAATTTCTTTCTTTTGCCAGGTTCTCGGTCACCCCTGCTGCCCCAAAACCGGTGTCTCCAATGGCGGTACAAAACATGGCGATAGTCCCGCCGAAGACCTTTACAGCCGAGAGCTTGAAAAGGTTCATCCCTGCAACCCTCGCTTCTGCACAGGCAGTGGAAGCCAACATGATCCCCCGTTGCCTTCTTGTGAGAAAGCTTCTCTTTTCAGCGCAATCTCCCACGGCAAAAATATCCGGGTTGCTCGTCCTCATGTATTCATCCACACTGATAAATCCAAGCTCATTGATCTTCAGTCCAGAGCTTTCGGCAAGGGAAATGTTGGGTCGATAACCCATGGACAGAATGACTGCATCGGCTTCGAGTTCTCTTCCACTGCTCAACAAAACGCTGTGAACCTTTCTCTCTCCCAATATCTCCTTCACTCCATCACCGGTTATGATGTTTACTCCCCTTGATTTCAATATTTCTTCAGCCCTGACGGTTAACTCTTCGTCAAAAGCAAGGAGTAAAATATGTGGCAATACCTCAACAAGGCTCACATCTTTGCCGAGTTTATTGATTTCATCTGCCATTTCTACTCCGATGAAACCACCCCCAATGGTGACCACCTTGTTGCATCCAAGCAGCCTCGCCTTAATCTGATCAAGATAATCCTTATCTTTAGGAATCAGGAATACATTCTCAAGGTCTGCTCCTTTCAACCATTCGGGATGCACAGGTGTAGAACCGACCGCTAAGACAAGTTTTTCAAAATGGATTTCTGTGTTGTCCCCGGTTCTGCAAATCTTGTTGTCCTGATCTATCGAAACCACTTCGTCGATCTTGAGCCTTACTCCGCCATTGGTCAAGACCGTATCAGGCACGCCGTCTTGCTCACTATTGTCCAGAGATCCAAAGATATAAGGGATGCCACAGGGAACAACCACCTGTTTTTCCTTGCGGATAAGCAAGAAGTCCTTATCCGGATAAAATGATTTTCCCGTAGTGGCAACGACAATTCCTGCCGCACTTCCACCAACAACCAGAACATCTGTATTTTCCATGAATTTAACCCCCTTTTTCATCCTTGACAAATTCGTAAAAAGTCAATAAACACCGTTTTCGTCATTCCCTCCTCTACTACCTGTCTGCCAGGATCTTTTTGTGGCCGGGACTGCGCAGACTCAATATGGGTACAGGACAACGTCTACAGATCTTTTCCGCGGTTGAACCAACAAGTTCCCCTGGCACATTGCTGCGGCCCTTGGCGCCCAACGCTAAAAGATCAGCGCCCTCCTCATCTACTGCTTTTAACAGCTCGCGAAAGGGGACCCCTTCACGAAAAACGATCTTGTTTGGCAGATGACTGCAACCGGTCTCTTCGATCAGTTTTTCGATCAACGCCTGACGTTCTTCCTTTTGTCTACTTAGCCACTCCTTCACTGAAAAGGCATCGGTTTCCATTGCAGCCCTTTGCAGGGCGTCTATGTCCCTGTTGTTTATTACATTGACAACAATCAATTCACTTTTAATGCATTTGGCCAGATTTCCAGCATATTCAAGGACATCCCTGGAATACTCTGAAAGGTCTATGGCCGCTATGATTTTGTTGATCGCTTCCATCTGCTCCCTCCTTTCCGGCACCAAGCCATATTGCCGCCCAAAACGTTCTAAACTTACTCGCCCAATTAGAACAGCAAGAGTTGTGCCACAGGAAAAAGAGGTGCTTTTCCTATAAAATTTAGATGTATTTTTTCATTAAAACGAGGCAAGTGTTTTCTAAAACCACTTTTCTGGATTTCCGCCTACGCTGGAATGACGAAATGGGGTAAGTACCTGTCATTCCCGCGAAAGCGGGAATCCAGGAGCCACACCGCTACTTATTGAGACGTTACACTTATCATAGAATAACCTGATGTTAGAGCCTTTATCGCCTCTCATGGCATGGCAGGCACGCTTTAGGGTTGGGACTTCAGATTGTCAGGGAATTTTACAGATTGTAAAATCTATTCGTGATGACCCATTCCCCTGCGCGCTCCACCTTAAAGGCCTGTTAGACATACGTGCTTCTTTCACAGCCCATATCTCATCCTTAGGGCTCAATAATCATATGCGATAGATGCGGTAGGCTGTCTTGCCTTTACAATCTGTAAAAATAACCGACATCAATCTCTTGATATTCCTGCAAACTTGGTGGCCGCATATATTTTGTTTGTCAGTGTTTACAAAAACTTACGCCAATTAGAGATCCTTTAGCGGTTTTTGGCACATCTATTGCTGTTTAAGAGGTGGGTGGAGTACAGTCCGCGCAACTGGAAGTAATTAGCGGTTAGCCCAAGAATATAGGAGGTTCAATTATGAACGGGCAAAGCGGAAAAGAGATATTAGTGGCAATAGATGGGTCTGATTATGCCTTTGAAACGGTAAAATATATCAGCAGAATTCCGTCATTCAAGGGAAAGCATATACACCTGTTCAGCGTTTGCACTAAAATACCCAGCCGTTACTGGGACCTCCAACGGGAGGCTGCATTCAGCGGGAAGGTCACGGAAATCTTAGCGTGGGAAGCCCGGCAGAGGGAGGAATGCCAGGGATATATGGAGAAGGCAAAGCAGATCCTTTTGGACGCAGGCTTTTCTGATAAATCCGTTAGCATCAAACTGCATGAGATGGAGCAAGGCATTGCGCGGGATATCATTAAGGAGGCCGGGAAGGGCTATGAGGCCCTCGTAGTAGGGAAAAGGGGGATGAGCAGAGTAAAGAACCTGGTTCTCGGGAGCATAGCCACGAAACTCCTTCAGAGGGCTTCATTTATTCCTCTCATTTTGGTTGGGAAGAATCCGCGACCGGGAAAATTCCTCGTTGCATTTGACGGCTCTGAAGGGTCCATACGTGCGGTTGATTATGTCGGTACCATGTTGGGCGGACCGGACTGCGATATTAACCTGACCAATGTGGTCAGGTATGGGGAAGACGAAAAAAGCTTTATAGCTGAAGCGGAAAAAATGATAGCAGCGGCGTTTGATGAGGCTGTTGAGCGATTAGCAGAATCAGGCATCCCTCGCAACCATATAAGCACCCAGATTATTACAGGGTCTGAGAGCCGAGCCGGGACCATTGTGGATGAGGCCGGACAGGATGGCTATGGGACCATTGTCCTCGGCAGAAGAGGCCTTTCCAGGGTCAAAGATTTCTCTATGGGCAGGGTCAGCAATAAAGTAATTCAGATCGCGAAGGGGCATGCTGTTTGGGTGGTAAGTAATGAGAGAAAAAGATGAACATCGAACATCGAACGCCCAACATCGAACATCGAATGAAAAACAAACATTAAATAATAGGGTTTTGCTGATAAAGGATGGTATTTTTCTGGTAGCGAATAGACTGTAGGTTTTCTTTGCGTCATTGCGCCTTTGCGTGAGACCTTTTCTGTTCTCTCCGAGCCGAAGGCCGGTTTATACGGGTCTGAACTATGTTAATCAATAAAAAATATATATCCGTTAAGGTCAATGATGAGAAACTCAAGGCCAGTAACAAGGGATTGGCTATTCTACTTGAAATGAGCAATTATCTCGCCGGTTCACTGACTACCAAAAGCCTTTTTGAGGGCGCACTTTCCAGGGTCCTGGAGCATTTTGATCTCGAAGCAGGCCGGATATATCTCTTGAATGGGGCAGGGCAATATCTCTATCTTGTCAGCCACCAAGGGATGGCGCCCCATGGCCTGGAACGGGTCAGTATTAATGAAGGCTTTTCGGGCAAAGCAGCGCAGACCAAATCGTTCATTGCCCAACATGTTTCTGATTTGGAGGACAGGAAAAGGAGTGAGCTTCTTTCAGACAAGGGTTTTAATATAGTGCTGTGCGTGCCTCTGATTACTATGGACAGGGTTCGAGGCGTCATGAATCTCGCTACAAGCGAGGACATTCAGCTTGACCAGGACAAGATTGACCTCCTCACTACAATAGGAAACCAGATGGCTGTGGCTGCGGACAATGCCAGGCTTTATGCCGATTTAGAGGATCAAATCGGGACGCTTAGAGAAAAAAAAGATACGATTAAGTTTTTTGCCTATTCAGTTTCCCACGATCTAAAAAGCCCGGCAGTGGCTCTCTACGCCCTTACAAAACGTCTTAACGAAAAATATGTCCATATCCTGGATGAGAAAGGGAAAGAACATTGCAGTCAAATCTTGAGGACCGCAGAGCAGATGGTGGCCCTTGTGGAAAAGCTCAATGGATATATTGTCGCAAGAGAGGCGCCCTTTAATTTTGAAAGGATTATGGTCAAAGAGATCACACTGGCCATCAGAGATGAATTTTCAGACAGGTTGAAACAGCATCAAATTAGGTGGTCAGAGCCTGACTACCTGCCGGAGATTGTCGCGGATAGATTAGCTCTTTTAAGTGTTTTCAGAAACCTAATTGACAATGCCCTGAAATATGGAGGTAAAGAGCTGTCGGAGATCAAAATAGGGTACGAGGAAAACGGAGATCACCATATTTTCTTTATCACTGATGATGGCATCGGCATAGAAGTAAAAGATAGTGAAAAGATATTTGATCTTTTCCAGAGAAACGAAACCTCAACGGGGACCTCCGGTTCCGGGCTTGGACTGGCAATCGTGAAAGAAATATCAAAAAGGCATCAAGGCCGTATCTGGTTAGAAACTGTAGCGGGAAAAGGGACGAAATTTTGCATCTCAATTTCTAAGGACCTGGAGCCAAACGGTTAGATTACCGCTTCGCTCACTTGATCCAATTATTCGAGACTAAGTGCGAAAATTCATAATCATAATCATACTCTTTTGCAGTCTGTTTTAGGGATGTGCGATTAGTACCTATTTGTTCAAATCACATCATATTTGCGGATGATTTACGCCATAGTTAGATTGATTATTTAAGGAATTCTATAGTTTTTATTAGAAAAGACAGAGCGAAGCGATACCACAAATAGTCAATATTCAATAGTCAATATTCAATTTGGTTCCGGCTTGTCCGGGTTGGGATTATGAGTAAGAAAATAATTTAATGGCAGGGGAGATCCTTTGGAAAACGGAAATGGGTTCACTATCTTGATAGCGGACCGGAATCCTAATGTAAGAGAGTTCCTAAGGCGAGAGATGATGGCCGAAGGCTACAGGGTCCGGCTGGCAAAAGACAGCCGGGAAGTCTTGAAATGGGTCTTTAGCCAGGCACCCCTTGATCTCCTTATAATAGATTTAGATCTGCCGGATGCGGGCGAAGTGGAGGTATTTGAGCAGATCAATGATCGTATCCCCCAGCTTCCGGTGGTGCTTCATTCTTTTCAGACAGATCATGCTAATTATCCAGAGGCCCTAATCACCGCGGTCTTTGTGGAAAAACAGGGAAACAGCGTCGAGCACCTCAAAAAAGTGGTATCAAAGATGTTAAATCGTAGATGAATGGAAAATGCCAGCTGAATCCTCCGAGGATCTTGTCCTGATGACCCACAAAGGAAAAATCGGAGCACAAAAAATGGCTACACTGAGTGTAGCCAAAGGCAACACATCCTTAACGTACTGAATATATTGGTGTTTCGTAAAGGCCCCTTTTTGGACCTACCATGAAGTGTAGCAAAAGCTTGCATGGACCCTTTTTTCTGTTCGAGACATCCCGGTGGCATTCCTAATTATTTCTCCCAAAACAGTGCGTAATTTCAATGGGATATCCGTTGAGGTACCTTTTTTTTGATCTTTTGGCATTCTGATTGCATGAAATAGGGCAACAGCTTGTGATAGTCAGTTTTTACTCAAGACCAAAGACTATCCCGTGCAAGTGATGAATCCTGTGTGCTGCGCGACTGGCTCGCAAGAGGTTCAGTAGCCCCGCGGGAGGAATAACCCGCCGTGAAAGGAGGCCATACCATGAAAACAAATGCACATTATACCGATGGTAGAAGAGATGAAAAGGTAGTAGGTTTCAAGGTGCTCGAAAACGAGTGTGTTTGGATGAGGGCCGGAGTAGTCAATTTTCGCATGTGCGAAAATGATTACGACTGTTTCAATTGTTCATTTGACCGTGCCATGAGGACAGCCATGGATGCCCAGAGCCCACTTAAAGGGAAAGGGGTACCATTGAGTTGGGCACAGGAAATGCGCAAAAGATACGTGGGTACCTTTAAACCATGCCGTTACTTCTTGACCGGACAGATTGGACCCCCGGGCAATTGCTCAAGGGACTACGATTGTGACGAGTGCCCGATAGATCTGACGTTGGAGTACAAACCCTTAATGGAAACCATTACCACAGAGGTCCCCGCTACGGGCAAAACGACCGTTCATGAAGAAACGGATTCTGAGGTGCTTGTAAAGGAATGCGTTTGGATGAGGGCCGGGATTATCAGTTTCCACCTGTGCGAGACCGATTACGACTGTTACCGTTGTATGTTTGACCGTAGCATGCGAGCAGCCATGTCAGGTGAATCTCCTTCTGAGTACGAGGCGAAATCATTGGCCTGGGAGGATGAGATACAGGACAGATATGAACCGGTTACGGGCCAATGTATCCATTTTTTGGCTGGCCTGACAGGTGCTCCTGAGAAGTGTTCTAACAATTACGAGTGTTCGAATTGTTCGGTTCACCACGATCTGACTTACTATAAGAAGGGAGAGCCAATGCCCTTGGGCGAGCTTGAGTACAAATTGGCTTCGGGGTTCAAGGTTGCAGATGGTTATTACTATCATTACGGGCATAGCTGGGTTCATATTATTCATGGCGGATGTGTGAGGGTGGGGATCGACGATTTTATGGCAAAGATTTTCGGCCAGGCAGGTCAAATAAAACTGCCTCAGGAGGGCGCCTCTTTAAAACAGGGGAGTGTGGCGTGGGTGATGGCGAGAAACGGCCACAGGGCTCCTGTGCAATCGCCTCTGTCGGGAAGGGTTTTGGCCGTGAACCATGGAGCCCTGGAACATCCTGAGATCAGCCATGATGACCCCTATGAAAAGGGGTGGCTTTTCCATCTGGAACCGTCATTCCTGAAGCGTGAATTCCAAGGACTTTATTTTGGCGAAGAGTGCCTGCAATGGATGGAAAAGGAAAATCAGTCTCTTCTGAGACTGTTGGGACCTGAGTACGAGCGATTGGCTGCTACAGGCGCAGAAGCAGTCGATGATTTGTTCGGATCTTTTCCTGAGATAGGCTGGGCTAGATTAGTCCGGACATTTCTTCACACGGGAGAAAAACGCTGAAACCCCTATGAGCAGTCTTGCATCACAGGGAAGAACAAAGGAACTTCATCGATGTCCTGACTCAATAGGAGCCGGGATAGCAGAGAGAAAGGAGTGTCCTATGAAGACCGAAACCATTGGGTCCGTTATGGTAGTTGGTGGGGGGATAGCAGGAATGCAGGCCTCCCTGGATTTGGCTAATTCAGGATATCTTGTCCATTTAGTGGAAAAGGATTCGGCTATTGGTGGGATGATGAGTGCTCTTGATAAGACATTTCCCACCAATGATTGTGCAATGTGAATTATCTCGCCTAAACTGGTCGAGGTCGGCCGGCATCTAAATATCAATCTTCTCACCATGACAGATGTGGAAAAGCTGGAGGGTGAGGCTGGACACTTTACAGCAACCCTGAGAGAGCGCCCACGTTACGTGGATATGGAGAAGTGTATCGCCTGTGGCGTCTGTGCGACAAAATGCCCGCGCAAAGTGGAAGATGAGTTCAATGAGGGTCTGAGCAAACGCAAGGCGGCATATGTACGGTACCCTCAAGCGGTTCCACTCAAATATCTGATCGACGCGGAAAATTGCATCTATTTTGAAAAAGGGAAATGCAGGGCATGCGAGAAATTGTGCCCCGCCGGTGCAGTGGATTTCACCCAACATGAGAAGGTCCACAAAATCAATGTTGGATCGGTTGTCCTTGCGGCCGGTTCCGAGGCCTTTAATCCTGCACTGTTGGAAACATATGGTTATGGGAAGTTGCCCAATGTAATTACCAGCATGGAGTTTGAGCGTATATTGAGTTCCTCCGGTCCATTCGAAGGCCACCTGGTGAGGCCATCGGACAAACAACCTGCCGAAAAGATCGCATGGCTCCAGTGTGTTGGTTCGCGAGATTCTCATGATGGGGCCCAGGGGTACTGCTCTGGCGTCTGCTGTATGTATAGCATCAAGGAGGCTATTATTGCCAAGGAGCATGCTGGGGACAACTTAGATGCGACGATCTTCTTCATGGATATGCGTACAAGCGGAAAGGATTTTGACCGGTACTATAATCGAGCCCGCGATGAAATGGGGGTGCGCTTCGTAAGATCACGAATTCATAGTATTGAGACAACAGATGGAGATTCCGGGGATCTCAAATTAGTCTATGCAGAAGAAAATGGGCAGCTCAAAACGGAGACCTTTGATATTGTAGTCCTTGCTGTTGGGCTTAAGACCTCGGACGGGATCAAGGAGTTAGCAGCTAACCTAAGGATCGCCTTAGACACTGACGGTTTTGTAGAAACATCCTGTTACACCCCGGTGGAGACTTCCCGTCCGGGTATTTTTGTCTGCGGAACGTTTGGTGGACCCAAGGATATCCCACAGTCGGTTGTGGATGCCTCTGCAGCCTCGGCAGCATCTGCCGCATTGCTTTCCAGTTCACGTAATACGCTAATTCAGGAGAAAACTTATCCGGAAGAAAGCGCTGTCATTTATGAAGAACCACGCATAGGTGTGTTTGTTTGCCACTGTGGCATCAATATCGGGAGTGTCGTTGACGTACCCGCCGTGCGTGACTATGCCAAAACACTTTCCGGCGTCTCTTATGCTGTTGACAACATGTTCACATGCAGTCAGGACACGCAGCATTTGATCCGGGAAGCGATTAAGGAACACCGGCTCAACCGTGTTGTTGTGGCCGCGTGTACCCCCCGGACCCATGAACCTTTGTTTCAGGAAACTATTCGCGAGGCCGGTTTAAACCGTTATCTTTTTGAATTTGCCAATATTCGCGATCAAGATGCCTGGGTGCATAAGGGAGATCCGGAAGAGGCCACCCAAAAGGCCATGGACCTGGTGCGTATGGCCGTCTCCAAAGTGGCATTGCTTGAGCCGATCCAGCAATTGAGGCTGGAGGTCAATCAGGCAGGCCTTGTGGTTGGTGGCGGAGTTGCCGGGATGAATGCCGCACTGAATTTAGCCCAGCAGGGTTTCCAAACCTATTTGGTGGAGCAAAGTGGGGATCTGGGGGGTCAAGCGCTCAAAATCAGACGTACATGGAGAAACGAGGATGTGGGGGGGTATCTGACAGATTTGTGTAAACAGGTGCGAGATCACTCTAAAATAGAGGTCTTGACAGGCGCAAATATCACCGGTGTGACGGGTTTTGTGGGCGATTTCACGACTACACTCGACATAATGGGTGCAAAACGAGAATTGCGGCATGGAATAGTTATCCTGGCGACCGGGGCCAAGCCCCTTGATACCAAGGAGCATCTCTATGGTCAGAGCAACCGGGTAACTCGCTGGCATGAACTGGAGGATCTCTTTGAGCGGGAACCTGAGCGATTGAGCGATGCTGATACGGTTGCATTTATCCAGTGTGTTGGGTCCCGTGAACCTGAGCGCCCCTATTGCTCCAAGATCTGTTGTACTACCTCTATCCAGCAAGCCATTGACTTAAAGAGACAGAAGCCCGATCTAAACATTTATATCTTCTACAGGGATTTACGGACCTATGGCCAAAGGGAAAGTCTTTACCGGGAGGCCCGTGAGTTAGGTGTGGTGTTTATCCGTTATACCCTGAACGAAAAGCCGGTGGTGACGGAGGTGAATGCCGGCGGCAAGAAAAAACTGAGTATCGTGGTCAAAGATCATATCCTTGGAATCCCGGTTAGGATATTTACCGACTATTTGAATCTCGCTACGGCTATTGTCCCCGGCAACCACGAAGAACTGGCAAAGATATTGAAGGTTCCCCTGAACGATGATGGTTTTTTCCTGGAAGCCCACATGAAACTCCGTCCTGTGGATTTCTCAACTGATGGCATTTTTGTATGCGGCCTTGCCCACTATCCTAAGCCTATTGAAGAGTCTATCTCCCAGGCACAGGCGGCAGCCATGCGCGCTGCTGGTGTGCTGGCGCAGGAATATGTTGAAGTTGAGCCTATCGTATCAGTAGTGGACCAGGAAAGATGTATCGGCTGCGGCCTATGTGAAGAATCCTGTCCTTTCGGGGCAATTCGCCTCAGCACGGTACCAGGTAAAGGTTACCGGGCAGAAAATATTCCGGCCCTTTGTAAAGGTTGCGGGATCTGCGCTGCATCATGTCCGCAGAAGGCTATTGATATGATGCACTTCCGGGACCGGCAGATCAATGCCGCTATTGAGGCAGGTGGTAGAAGCGCTCTTGAAGTGAAACATCTCACTGGTCCCATGGAAATCCCCAACATTGTTGTTGTGTCCGGGTATAGGCTGGCAGATGATTACTATTATCATCCGGGCCATAGCTGGGCACGGTTGGAGCAAGGTGGCAGGATGAAGATCGGGATAGATGATTTTATAGTCAAGGTCTTTGGCCAGGCCGGGTCGCTGAAATTGCCTGATAGAGGAACTGTCCTGGGACAGGGGGGGAGGGGGTTGTTGTTTGCTCGCAACGGCCATAAAGCAGAGGTCCTGTCCCCTTTGACAGGAAAGGTGTTTGCTATAAACCCGCGGGTAATAGACCATCCCGAGATCGTTCATGAGGATCCTTATGAAGAGGGCTGGTTATTTATACTGGAGCCCTCTATCCCTAAGATGGGGCTGGATCGTCTCCATTCCGGAACAGAGGGTGTCCGGTGGTTAGAGGAAGAGAATAGAAAGCTCTTGGAGCTCTTAGGGCCTGAGTATGAACGATTAGCAGCTACAGGTGGTGAACCGATTCCGGATCTTTTCGGCCAATTCCCTGAGATCGGGTGGGACAAGCTGGTACAAACGTTTTTGTGCACAGATTCGTGAGTAGTTTGATCCCTGAGGCGTTGGTATTGTTTAAAAGAGGTGAAAAGAGCACTTTTCCGGTTTATCCGGGTTAGGGAAATAATCAATAACCCGGAATTGACAAATA
>Ga0207996_1001894_pt1 | contig 13591 bp, 10 predicted proteins | sample AntAceMetag02UKG_FD_184773 | JGI IMG/M metagenome (GOLD analysis project Ga0207996, IMG submission 184773) | Saline lake microbial communities from Ace Lake, Antarctica - Antarctic Ace Lake Metagenome 02UKG (SPAdes) (version 2) | ecosystem: Environmental > Aquatic > Non-marine Saline and... | reverse complement strand
GAGTGAACCGTTTGAGCCAAGCCGGAAATATTGTTCTTCACAAGACTTTCATTCAGATAATTAGATAATTCGCCACTATAACTTACAGGGCTATCCAAATAAAATATGGTTTCTTTAGGATTAATAATTTTTAGAAAATCAATAATTAACTCAATAGATCTATTAAAAAATTTATCACGGAAATTTTTACCGTGAATCTCAGCAGCATCGCGTAAGAAATTATCATTTGAAACAAAAACAACACTTCCAAACAAATAACTGCTAATTGTTATCAAAATATTATAGGCATCTACATGAAGAATATTGTTTTTTGAATTTTCTATCGAGGTAATTTTTTTTTGCCTGCTTTTTGCAATTTCTTGAGATGCAATCCCCCTAAACAAAATTGTACGTTCAACAGATGATAAAGAATACCTGTCGCATATAATTTTTATTATTGCTTTTTGAGGATAACTTTTATCAAGAAAATATTGATAATCATTTATAGAATTAAGAAAATTTTCAGATAAAGTCATTGACATTAAAATTTAGATTTTCAGGATAAAGTTATAAAAAACATTAATTTTACACCAAAAAAACTTAAATTGAAATTAATAATAATTAACGGGCCAAATTTGAATTTGCTTGGTAAAAGAGAACCAACGATTTATGGCTCACTTTCATTTGATGAATATTTGAGAAAAATTGAAAAGCAATTTCCGGAGATTGAAATTGAATATTTTCAAAGCAATATTGAAGGTGAGATAATTGATGCTTTACATAAAACCAGTTTTCTATTCGATGGAATTATTCTAAACGCCGGTGCATATACTCATACATCTATTGCTATTGCCGATGCCGTAAAAGCTATTGCTGTTCCCGTTGTCGAAGTTCATGTTTCGAATGTATTTTCAAGGGAAGATTTTAGGCATACTTCATATCTTGCACCAAATTGCAAAGGCTCAATTATAGGGTTTGGATTGGATTCATATAGATTGGCAATTGAAAGTTTTTTGAATCCGATTTTGTAATTTCTGAATTATAATTTATTAGGTTTTCTGCTTTTTCTTTTTTGCTGCAGGGAAAAGAACATTATTTAAAATCAATCGATAACCTGTTGAATTTGGATGTAAATTTAAATCTGTTGGGGGATCACCAATAAAATGATGATAATCCTCAGGATCATGCCCGCCATAAAAAGTCCATGTTCCTTTACCAAATTCTCCATGAATATATCTCACTTCATTTGCTGCTTTGTTTTCACCCATAATCAAAACATCCGGTTTTAAATTATCAGCATTAAAAGCCGTTGTTTGCCCCATAAAAGCTTTTATAATTGATTCATGATTTTGGCATAACATGGTGGGAACAGGATCCCATTTGGCTGAAAAATCGAAAAGTGTAAAAAAATCATTAGCTTGCTTAAAGCTTTTTGGCCGGGTTTGTGTAACATCAACAGAGGAAATCTCATATTCATAAGGATTTTTACTAATTGTAAAATTGTTAAACGCAAAACATTTACTGAAATCCAATTTTTCTTGTGCATTCGGATCAACTCCATCACCGTCAAACATTACATCACAAATATCAATACCTTCGGCTGCCAATGCAACATCGAAACTATCGCCTGCCGAGCACATAGCAAATAAATACCCTCCACCGGCAACAAAGTCTTTAATTTTTTTTGCTACAGCTAATTTGCATTGCGATACTTTATTATACCCCAATTTATTAGCAATTTCTTCTGATGCTTTAACATCTTCAATATACCATTGATTATTTTTATATCTTGACCAAAATTTTCCATATTGCCCTGTAAAATCCTCGTGATGAAGATGTAACCAGTCATATAATGGAAGCACACCGCTTAAAATTTCTTCATCATACAATACTTCATAAGGAATTTCAGCATAAGTGAGAACCATAGTAACTGCGTCATCCCAAGGTTGTTTATTTTTCGGCGAATAGATTGCAATTTTTGGTGCTTTATGCAATTTCACCTCATCCATATTTATTTCGGGAGAGGAAATTTCCTGCAAAATTGCAGTTGATTGAATATCGGCAATTACCTGATATGTAACACCTCGAATAATACATTCATCTTCAAAAACTTGATTATACTTGAACATATAGCTTCCTCCTCTATAGTTCAATAACCAACTAATTTCAACATCATGTTGCAAGACCCAATAGGCAACCCCATAGGCTTTTAGGTGGTCTTTCTGTGTTTCATCCATTGGAATAAGCAAATACGCTCCCTGACTTAAAGTGATTGAAAATAAAAATATTGACAGTAAAAATATTCGTTTCATTTATGCTATTTGTTATTTTGTAGTTTTATTTTTTTAAATCAAGTTTTTCAAAAACAGAGTTCCGGCTAATATATTCAGGAACTATTTCCTTCATTTTTTTTACAATTTCAAATTCATCATGCGACCCGTTCATTTCAATCAAATTATTTATTTGTCCCACAATTTCCTTAGGATCATATTCTTTAACTTTACCAATTAGAATTTGCGGATGATGGGTTGGAATAGTATTTTCCTGATTATTCAATAATTCCTCATATAATTTTTCACCCGGGCGTAATCCCGTAAATTTAATTTTAATATCCTTTTCAAGGGTTAAACCCGATAATCTAATCATTTTTTTTGCCAGATCAACAATCCTAACAGATTTGCCCATGTCAAAGACAAAAATTTCGCCACCGTTTCCCATCGTACATGCCTCAAGCACTAATTGGCAAGCCTCAGGAATTGTCATAAAGAAACGAGTAATATCCGGATGAGTTATTGTAATTGGCCCACCTTTTTCAATTTGTTTTCTAAACAACGGTATTACAGAACCATTTGATCCGAGGACATTCCCGAAGCGAGTAGTAATAAAGCTTGTTTTTGCATTATTTTGCAATGATTGTATATAAATCTCAGCAATGCGCTTAGTAGCACCCATTACATTTGTCGGATTGACAGCCTTGTCAGTCGAAATTAAAATAAATTTTTTCACATTATATTTAATCGAAAAATCGGATAGAATTTTCGATCCTGAAATATTAGTTTGAAGAGCTTCTAAGATGTTGTTTTCCATTACAGGTACATGTTTATAGGCAGCAGCATGGAACACAATATCGGGAGAAAATTTTCGGAAAATGTTTTCAATACGAGATTTATTACAAATATCAGCAACTATGAATTTATAATTAATATGTGGAAATTTCTCGGAACATTCCAGTTCGAGATGAAATAAAGGGCTTTCGGCCTGATCGATTAGAATTATCTGGCTACACGAAAAACGAGAAACCTGTCTTGCCAACTCACCACCGATTGAACCTGAAGCTCCGGTTATTAAAACAACTTTTCCGGCCAACTCCCTGCTAATTTTCTTTTCATCAAGTTTTATTACATTGCGACCAAGCAAATCCTCAATTTTTATCTTCTTAATTTGATTATAACTTAATTCGCCGTTTATCCAAGAAATTACGGGAGGAACGCTTAGCACAATTACATTTTTTTGAATGCACAATTCAATGATTTCCTTTTTTCTGACAACATCTAAATTTTGAACAGATATTATAAGTTGATCAATTTCTTTTTCTTCTAACAAACTCTTTAACTTATTGTATCCGGAAATTTTTATCCCTTCAAGTTTTTTACCTAACTTTTTTTGATCATCATCAATAAACGCAAAAACCTTGTATTTTGAACCTGCATCTCTATCTAAAACACGTTTCGTAATAATTCCCGCTTCACCTGCACCAAAAATAATAATATTTAATTTTGTTTTTGCTGAATTTGAAAATTCCAAATATGAAAGTTTCACAATAATCCTAAACAAAGTCAAAATCAAAGAACTTGTTATAAAATCAATTATAATAATTGAATATGGTATAAAAATAATCCCGTTAATAAAATAAAATGTTACTATATCTATTAAAACGAAAAATAAACTTCCGGAGAAAATCACAAGAAAAATCCTCATAACATCCTGACTATTCGTATGTCGAACTATACAGGCATAAGTTTTTGAAATAACAAAACCGATAATTCTAACGATTAGAATAATAAGTAAAACTTTAGGGAAATCCTGCATTTCATTTTCCGGTATTGAAAAATTAAAACGCAATAAATATGCAAGGCTAACAGAAAAGATTATAATACAGGCATCTATCAGAAATATAAGCCAGCGGGGTGTATTATTTTTTATTAAAATCATTTTTTCTAATAAACAAATATGATACTATTTTTTTGTTTTTGTTAAAATTTGTAAAAAATTACAAAACCACTATTTCATTTTCATAATTTTTTACTAATTAATAATGTTTTAATATACTTTTTAGTATTGAAAAATGAAAAAAAATCATCTTCCCATATCTTTATCACAAAAATCAAATCATTTAGACAGATTAACTCCTCAAATGTATAAAAAAATATTTATTGATAAGATTTGTGTTTGTTCCATTCAAATTAATAATTTTGTAGCACATAAATTAATTTTATACATATAAAATAATCAAAACATGAAAAATACAGCATTTATTGATTTTCATAAATCCTTGGGTGCAAAAATCGTCGCTTTTGCAGGATATAATATGCCTATACAGTTTGATGGCATTAACGTTGAACACGAAACAGTTAGGAAGAAAGTTGGGGTTTTTGATGTTTCACATATGGGCGAATTTTGGGTTAAGGGCCCAAAAGCCTTTGAATTAGTGCAAAAAATTACATCAAATGATGTAGCAAAATTAACAGAAGGTAAAATTCAATATACATGCTTTCCGAATGATAAAGGAGGAATCGTTGATGACTTATTAGTTTATTGCATCGACAATGAAACTTATTTATTAGTCGTTAACGCATCTAACATTGAAAAAGATTGGGAGTGGGTAAATAGTAAAAATGATGTGGGAGCAGAATTATTCAATGCTTCTGATGAAATTTCCCAGTTAGCAGTTCAAGGCCCGAAAGCATTGGAGCTTATGCAAAAACTTACAGATACCGATCTTTCTTCTATTTCATATTATACTTTTAAATATATTGACATTGCAGGAATTAAAAATGTTTTAATCTCAGCAACAGGATACACAGGTGCCGGTGGATTTGAAATTTATATGGAAAATAAAGATGCAAAAAAAATAGGGGAAGCTGTTTTTGAAGCCGGTAAAGAGTTTGGTGTAAAACCAATTGGATTAGCTGCTCGCGATACTCTTCGTTTGGAAATGGGATTTTGTCTATATGGAAACGATATCAACGAAACAACATCTCCTATCGAAGCAGGCCTGGGTTGGATTACAAAATTTGTTGATGGCAATAATTTTACTAATCGTGAGGCAATACAAAAACAAAAAGAAGAAGGCGTTAGCAAGCGATTAAAGGCTTTCGAAATGATTGATAAAGGGATTCCAAGGCAACATTATGAAATTTGTGATTCCGAAGGCAATATAATTGGCGAAGTTACTTCGGGAACAATGTCGCCTTCAATGAAAAAAGCAATTGGAATGGGATATATTAAAACCGGTTTCACAAAGCTTGATATTCTTATTTATATTAAAATCAGAAACAAATTGCGAAAAGCAAAAATTGTAAAACTTCCTTTTTATAAAGAATAGAGGAAATTTTTTATAAAGATTCTCGGTTTAGGAAATGCTATTAGAAAGTTGAGTGGCTATATTGTTTTTTTGCTGAAAACATTGCAATATAGGCGTTTGCTATGAAGTTTTTTTGTGATCAAAAATCACAATACTTTAATATTCAATTTTTCTAATATTTTTTGAATATAATTCATTGATTTAGGATCATCTTCCGAAGGTGCCCATGTGGCGAAATGTTTATCAATTTCTACATCGTAAGGGCCGTCTTTAACTTCGTAAGCAACGCTGTTTTTTTCAAGGCTAATGATTGAATGCCACGTTCGGGGAGGAATTTCTGCACCATAATTTCCCTTTTTCGGGTCAAGGATAATGTGATCGATAATATTTCCTTCATCGTCAAACTCAACCACCATAATTTTTCCCCTAAGCACAAAAAATGCTTCAACCTTGTCAGGATTTTCGTGTTTATGAGGTTGTATGTAAGTGCCGGGTTCGATAGCATTTAGCATTCGCTGCAAAGTAGCCGAAGGATTTTTATGGAAATTATAATTCATCCTGAGACGTTTGGAGGTCTTAGCCTTTGCTGAAGTTGTTTCAATAAATTCTTCGTTAATTTTTATCATTAAATATATTTTATGCTTATTGGTTTATTCCTGTTTATGTGTTCATTTCCCTTATTTCCCGGTCATTAAGTGTTCAAGCTTGGCTGTAGCACTTTCCCAATTATAATTATTAATTATATATTTATAGCCATTTTCGGCTAATTTTTCAGCTTTTTCACGATTTTTTAATAAATCAATTATGTGTACAGCATATTCATCGGGTGTTAAACCTATTAAAATTTCTTTCCCCGATTTTGCTCCCAAAGCATTATTTGCAAGTTTAGAAGTTATTGAAGGTATTCGCATTGCCATCGCTTCAAGTAATTTATTTTGCAATCCGGTTCCAATTTGCATTGGAGCAATAAAAATTTTTGCTTTTGCATAACTTTCACGCATATCATTGACCCATCCGGCGACCTTTACTTTCTCCGAATCAAGATTTAAAACGCTTTTATCAGGCTTAGCACCTGCTAAAAGCAAGTTGACACCAGGCATTGTTTTATGAATAATCGGAAGTATTTTTTTTACGATGTAAACAGCGGCTTTTGCATTTGGGGGATAAGCCATATTTCCGGTAAAAACAAGGTCAAATTCTTTTTCCATTTCGATAGGATGAAAATAATCTGTGTCAACTCCATTAATAATTATTTGGATTTGATTTTTGTCGGGATGTGAAATTAACTCACGATCAGGAATTGAAATAATTGTTTTATTATCAAAAAGATCAAAAACCTTTCTTTCGTAAGCTAAAACACGATTATATTCAAGTTTAAAAAATGGTTTTAAATAAAAATGGGCTGATTGAATTCGCCTTTCGATTCCTTTCGAAAAAACATCCTGATAATCTATGGTTTTTGAAATATTCTGATTTTTCACATATTCAGCCGTCCTAATCAACTGACAATAAATGTGATCAGGTTTGTGCTTTTTAATTAATTCGTTTATAGATTTACTCGCTTTTGAATTATAAAAATATCCTACTTGAAAAGGTTTTCCAAGCAAAAAAGCTTTCAAGACATTAATTATTATAGAAACTTTAGAAATCGAAAAGAAATTTATTGATTTACAATATTTTTGTAAAGTTTTTCTGGCATCTTTATGAATTTTTGAGTCATTAATTGCACAAAGAATTATTTCATTGTTTTTTGATAAACATCTGATTTGATGAAAAGCGCGCAACTTATCACCTTTTTCTAAAGGGAATGGAATTCTTGGAAGTAGCACAAATATTTTCATATCGTGAAATATTGATTGTTTAACAAATGTTTAAAAATTTAATAACAGCTTTAAGAAGCTGAAATAATTTTTTCATAAAAATCAACTAACTTTCCTATTATTTTTTTATTATCATATTCTTCTTCAATTAGTTTTCTGGCATTAACTCCAATGGTTTCACAAAGCTCTTTTGACTTTATACACTTTTCTATTTGATCGACATATTCTTCAGGTGAATTTGCGATCAATATATTTTTATTATCTTCATAATGAATCCCTTCGGCACCTAATTTTGTCGATATTATTGTTTTGGCAAGTGCCATTCCTTCAATTATTTTAATTCGTATTCCGCTACCCGAAAATAAAGGTACTATCATAATAGCTTTTGAATTAATAAAATCCTGAGCATTTTCCACTTCGCCAACAACTTCAACATTTGCTTTTTTGTTGTTTATCAGCCAATCTGGCATTTCTCTTCCTGCAAGGTAAAACTTCAAATCCGGAATTTTTTCATTTACCAAATCCCAGACTTTTTTTAGAAACCAATCAATTCCTTCTACGTTTGGCATCCAATTCATCGAGCCAATATGAAAGAGAGAAGGAAATTCATATTCAGCATCCGACAATTGAAATTTATTCAGATTAATTCCAAAAGGAATATCGACAATGGGAGTTTTTGTTCTTGTTTTTTTAAAAAACTCGGCATCGGTTTTCGTAATTGCTGCTATTCCATCAAACTTATCTAAAGCCTCAAGTTCATATTTTTTAAGAGTTTTGCTTAGGTGTGATAAATAAAATTTTTTAATAGGATTTTTTGTAGTTTGAGTAATTCTGTCCCAAATTAAATGCTCAATATTATGTGCACGTAAAATGACTTTTGCATTTGAATGCTTACGAATGGTTTCAATATAAGGAGCAATATAAAGCGTTTCCAATTGAATAATATCGTATTTATTTTTACTTAGAATTTCAATAATTTTGTCTTCGAATTCTTTAGAAATAAATCTCTGAACGTGATAGGATTTGTTTGTGAAAAGATTTAAAAATGCATCTAAAGGTTTAATTCTCAAATCAAGAAAAATTCCTTCTATTTGTGTTTTTTCCTTATAATCGTCAGGAATAGAATTAATATCGACTGAATATTTAAAAGAATTAACTGCAAGAATTTTTGTTTTATGGCCGGAATCAACCAATCCTTCAACAATTGTATTCATTGCAATCGGGCCTCCTTCTTTAGGAGGATAAGGTGATTTATTACAAATCAATAGAATATTCATAAAATTACGGTTTATGTCTTTCTGAAGATTTTAAAAAACACTTTTCTCCATGCATCAGAATCTAATAAAGGAGAGTCGGTGGTTGCTTTATAAGTGAGAAAAATACCAATTGGAAGCAAAACCGCTGAGGCTAACCACATACCAAGATATGGCTCCCAAATACCTGATTCGGAATATTTTTTTCCAATAATTGAGACGATATGAAAAATCACAAAAAAGAAAACTGAAATTACAACAGGAAGCCCTAAACCGCCTTTTCGGATAATTGCCCCAAGTGGTGCTCCAATAAAAAACAAAATAAAACAAGCTATCGAAAGTGTAAATTTCTCGTTCCATGCTACTTTATGTTTTGTAACATATTCCTCTTTTGCTTTGATATCTTTTATTTGATAAGAAATACTTGTTTTTATTCTGTCAACCGATGAAATTGCAGTTTCAAGGATAGACTCCTGATCTTCAGGTTCAAAATTCTTAATTAAATTAGTACTAAACTTTTTTGTTGTATCAACAAAGTTTAAGTTATTTGTATCAAATTTTGAATAAAAATGATAATTACGGTTAAAATTAGTGTTAAAAGTTTCCTTTTTACGACGACTTAATCCCTGTAAAGAATCAATTCCGTAATCAAGTTGTTTTAGGTTTAACATCATATAATGCTCCTTAAACAAACTTTCATCCGAACGTGCCATGTTAAATTCTGATAAATCAAAACTCCTTGTTTCTTCGTCAAAACTTGTTCGTTGGAAAGGCCTTGTAACTCTATGTCCTTTTTTATCAATTTTTTCGGAATAATTACATCCGTCATAAAGTGTGAAAATAAGAAATTTACTGTCCGGAGTCGATTCCATTTTTCCGGTTTTAGCGGCAGTTACGTTAATATTCCCTCTTTTGTCAGTATGGTCGTAAATCAAAACATCGTATAATGTTGAGCCGTCTTTATCTTTTTTGCCAACTCTAATTACATAACCATCAAGCCCATTATAAAAAACTCCTTCCTTAATATTAAAGGCTAATTTATGTTTTCGGATATCATATAATAATGTACGAAACTTCAAATTTGCTTTTGGCAATACATTATTTGAAAAATATAAAGCCATAATGCTAATTAAAAATGATAGAATTATCAAAGGCATCATAATTTTTTTCAATGAAATTCCGGCTGCTTTCATTGCAATTAATTCGTAATGCTCACCCAAATTCCCAAAGGTCATTAATGATGAAAGCAAAATAGCCAATGGTAAGGCGAGTGGGACAAAGGTTGAAGCAGCATAAAACATTAATTCAGTAATGGTGTACCACTCAAGTCCTTTTCCGACTAAATCATCAATATATTTCCATAAGAATTGCATTACTAAAATGAACAATGCAATAAAAAAAGTCATTATTAAAGGACCCAAATATGACTTAATAACTAAAATATATATTTTTTTCACAATATAAAATCAATTACAACTTACGTTTATGTAATTTTTCGATGCAAATATACAAAGACTGCCTGATTACTTTTTGTTGATGCCAATAAAGTGGTATTTATTTTTATTTTGACAAGAATGTAATGCCGTTAATAATAATTTGTTTCATGTATTTCAGAAAAACATTTAAAATTTCTTTTTATATCGAAATTTTTAGTAATATTGAAACACAAAATAAATAGCTTTTAAATTATAAAAAAAACAAAAACATGAAAAAAATTTTAATTTTAACAATGTTGATGAGCTTTGGATTATTTTCCATATCTCAACAAAATTTTCAGGTAAAAAACAATCTGAAAGAAGCGAAATCAATTACAATTCAATCTGCTGATAAGGTATCGGACCAATCTTCTTCCGTACCTTATTTAAAACCTTTTAACCATTCTAATAATAGTGGAACTGATGCTATCACTGTAATTGATATTGGTGCCGCAGCTAATTCTTATGGTTTATATGATGGTGGACGAACTTGTGTGTGGGTAGAAAACGATATCAATAGTATATCATTTACGCATAGGATGCTAAATGCACCCGGTGGACCGGGATCAGGTTTTATTGCTTATGATCTTTCAACAGACGGTGGAGATACATGGTTGACTAATAATCAGGTATATGAAGCACCAGATGCTCTTGACAACGCACGTTATCCTCAAGGGTTAATATATAATCCTGAAGGAAATACTGACCCTTCACAAGCATTTTTTACTTATTTCCTTGCAGTACTTGACCAAACAAATGGTGATACTTGGGGTGGATATGCTTGGGGTGGAAATTATCTAACTACCATTCCTCCTGTCCCGACACAAACAAATCAACCATCTCGTACTGGTGATGGCTTTTATCAAAATATACCGGATGCCTTTCATATAATTCCGGGAGGAAATACTTTTGTTATAGAACCATCTGTAATTGATGCTCTCTATGTTAATTATACTGGTGAGATGATTATTACAAAAGGCGTATTTAATTCAGGAATCAATGATTACGAATACACTCAAGAGTTGTTTGCAATTCCTATCGCTTCTGATCCTATCGATTGCACGGTTCCGAGTCAAAAAATTGCTTTTTCACCTGACGGGCAAATCGGTTATTATGCAATATTATCTAATAATAATGAAAACACCGAAGAATCTTATGGTTGTTATTATCCCATTCTTTTTAAATCAACTGATGGTGGTGAATCATGGGACGAAGAAGCAATTAACGTACAATTAGGTGGACCTGACGGTTTGGAAGCTATTCTAAATTATATGAGTGATGAAACACTTGGTCAAATTTATGAACCTCCAATTCCAGCTCGCGATGAAATTCCTTTTACTACTGCTTTTGATTTAGACTTTGTTGTTGATGCCTATGGTAATCCTCACATTCTTACTACAATTGGTATTGGTAGCCAGGCATGGTCAATTTACACTTCTGCAACCGGTGAACCTTGTAATGGTTGGATTACTATGGTTCATATTTATTCTACAGATGATGAAACTTGGATGTGTGATACTCTTGGAACTCCTCATACTTTTAGAGGTGAATTTGGTGGCGCTGCCGGTATTAGTGAAGATAACAGACCTCAAATTTCAATAACACCTGACGGTAAAAAACTTTTCTTTTCTTGGATAGACTCAGATTCAGAAGGAACAGTTGATAATATTTATCCTGATATTTTTTGTGTAGGTTATGATGTTGATCATGACGTTTATACCCAAGAAGATGGTAATTACAAACTTTGGAACGTAACAACCTTATCAGCCGCATGGATGAGTGCTTATATGGCAACACAATCATATTATGTATTTGACAATGGAGATAGCTGGGAAATTCCTTTTGTTTATCAGGAAATGGATATTAATGATCCTGCTGTTGAGGTTCAATATAAATATATCCAAGATTTTGTTATTACAAATGAAGATTTCGGAATCGTATCAGACAATCAAACTGTTTCTGTAGCTCCGGGATTCCAATTTGTATCAAGTCATATTTGCCCGGATAGTCCGGATATGACTGAGGTTGTTGCTGAAATCATGAATGACGATCTTCAATATGTAAGAAACTCAACAGGTGCAATGTTACGTAAAATCGGCCCTAATTGGGTTAATGGTATTGGTGATTGGGTAGGAACAGAAGGATACCTTATCAAAACAAGTGCAATAGGTGATTTTACCCTTACAGGTTCCATTATTCCTGCAAATACTCCTATTCCAGTTTTTGCAGGATTCCAATTTGTAAGTTATTTACCGGAAACACAAGTAAGTGCAACTGATGCTTTTGCAACAATCATTGGCGATGATCTTCTTTATGTAAGAAATTCTGAAGGTGCAATGCTAAGAAAAATCGGTCCTAATTGGGTTAATGGTATTGGTGATTGTATGCCAACTGAAGGCTATTTAATTAAAATGGCTGCTGATGGTGAATTGGTTTACCCAACCGACGGTGCTCCTGCAAGTGTTACATCTGTTGAAAAAATGACAGGTCATTTCGTATTTGAAGGTGGTGACCCATCAGCAAATCTCTGGACTATATATATTGGCGGTGCTGAAATATCTTATGATGCCGAAGCTCTCGAAGCAGGTGATGAAATTGCCGTATTTGATGGTGAATTATTAGTAGGTGTTGTCACTTTACATCAGGTATGTACACCTGGCAATCAATTTGAGAATTTCTTGGTTGCTTTTACAGAATTAGTTAGCGGCCCGGGCTATGTTGAAGGTAATGCTTTCAAATTTGTAGCATGGGATGAAAGTGTAGGTTCTGAATCAACAGATTTTACTTATATTTTTGATGATATTTATCCGGATGCATGGGTTGGTGATACATTCCCGATTGATGTTGATGCACCTTATAGCATGGTTACATTTTCTTTCTCAGTAGGAATTGATGAAAACGCTGTTAATGTAGCTATTTATCCAAACCCAGCTACTGATGTTCTTACTATCAATTCTGATTCTAAGATATCAAGTGTTAGAGTATTGAATTATCTCGGACAAACCATTGATAATATCAATACTACCGGTATGGATGTTACAATCAATACTTCAACTTATGAAGCAGGAATTTATTTCATTCAAATTAAAACGGAACAAGGAATTTCTACTCAAAAAATTATTATTGAATAATCTGATTATTTTATAACTTATAAACATATACAACAAAAACCCGCAAGGCTTAATTTAATAAATCTTGCGGGTTTTTTATTTTAATTATAACAAATTGAAATTTAACCTAAATTTGCATAATTTTAAATTTTAAATTTTTCTGAATGAAGATAATTGAGGTACATAATAAAAAAACCGCCAAACAATTTCTTGATGTTGCAAGAATTATTTATAAAGATGATAATACATGGGTTTGCCCTTTAGACAAAACTATTATCAAGACTTTTGACCCTAAAAAAAATGAATTTTTCTCACATGGGAAGGCAAGCAGATGGATTTTATTTGATGATAATAAAAATTTGATCGGGCG
>Ga0207996_1001893_pt1 | contig 13598 bp, 8 predicted proteins | sample AntAceMetag02UKG_FD_184773 | JGI IMG/M metagenome (GOLD analysis project Ga0207996, IMG submission 184773) | Saline lake microbial communities from Ace Lake, Antarctica - Antarctic Ace Lake Metagenome 02UKG (SPAdes) (version 2) | ecosystem: Environmental > Aquatic > Non-marine Saline and Alkaline... | reverse complement strand
TTCTTTACTATATACTATATACTATATACTATATACTATATACTGTTTTACTGTACCAGGGCTATTACCGTGGTATCACTTTTAACCTGCAGGAACATTTCAGTTTCTTCTTCTATGGTAACATTTTTACCGGGAACTAAAGCTCCGACAATTAATCCTACAGGATTACTAAAGACAACTAATCCTAAAATTCCCACACCAACAGCAACAACGATTCTTTTATTTTCCTCCTCTGCTTCTTCTCCTAATACTAAATTAAGTAATGAACCATCTAAAGCCGGAACAGATCCAAACTCTATCTCTAATTTTCCGGCTTGTAATAAAAGGGTAGCCTTCTTGGCTTTGGTTATTTCACCTAATCCTGTAAAATTTGCCGGAATGATTAATTTATCCTCTAAAAATATATTTTCAGTTATCTGAAAAGGGAAAGTTTCTCCGGTTTCATTTTTTTTAGAGCTTAATTCGGTTAAAAAACGGATTGGTATCAACGTACCCGCCGGAATTAATACTTCTTCTACCAGTGGTTTACCTTCTTTAAAGCATACATCAAAAATACTTTCTGCCCTCATGGCCAGTACATCATTAGATATCTCTCCAAATAAAATACTTTCCAGGTTTTCTATTCGATTTGCCAGGGATTCTGAGGTAATTTTATCTTCCAGTATCCATTGTGAAACATTTATCTTAAAAATAATTGACGGGTCTTCGACTGTTCCCAGAATAATAAATTCTTTTAATTGCTTCACCCTACTGGAAATGGTTCCCGGAAGTGTTCTGCCTACCAATTCTTTTTCTAAGTATTCGACCCTTTCAATTAAAGGTTTTTCCTGTGTCTGATTATACAAGGTAGTTTCTATTAATGTTAGATCTTCAAGTAAAGTTGCGTCAGATGCATCTGCTGCCCAGGAAAATTGAGCGAATATAGTCGTGCAAATAAAAATGATGACCATTAGGAAAGAAAATGATTTTTTAAATAACATTGATTCCACCTGCCTTTTAAATTAGTCTTTAGTAAATAGTCGTTATTTAGCGTACAGCCTATAGTTTTGCGGGTTACAAATACAGTGATGAGTAATGAGTGATAAGTAATAAAGAAAAAGATGTAAGGAACAAATGTGGGATTTAAGATCGATTTTTTGTTTTCTTATATTTTTTTCTTTTTCTTTCTTGGACTCGATACTACATACTATATACTCGATACAGTTTTTACTAGATACTGTTTTATTATAATATGATTCCGTAGATTCCGCAAATATTTTCCAAAAAAAATAACCCCCGGAAAAATTCCGGGGGTTATTTTTAGGAATCTAACTTTAATTTATTAGATTAAAATTCTACTGTGAGTTCAGCAGTTACGATACCAGCTGTTCCAGAAATGACTAAGTCATCATAATCATTAATATCGTCATCCCAATCATTCATCTCAAAATCAAGAGTCAAAGCTGTATCAGTAGCTAAAGTATAGACTAATTGAGCTTCAGCACTCCAAATAGCAGCACCATCACTGTCAACACGGCCTTCTACAATAAGATCCATATCTTCAGCTAAATCATACTCTAAGGTAACTGCTCCAACATATGTACCTACAGGATAATCATATACAGCTGTACCACTTAAAACATATTCTCCGTCTTCGTCCACCGGGTAGTTCATGTATGTAGCTTGTGCAGAAGCAACACCAGTAAATATACTGTAACTTACGTCTAATTCTGCAGTTTCTTCTGTATCAGCATCAACTGTGTAAAGTAAATCAAGTTCTACATCATGACCGATAGCTGTCATCGCTGTATCCATATCGTAATTCCAATTTAATGTTACGCCAAGTTCATCAGTTAATGGATAGGTAGCTTCAACACCAACACCAAATGTGTTATCAGTAAAATCACTATTTGTTGGAACAAATCCAGCAGTGACATAATGAGCATCTACTGATAAACCTAAATCGTCCAATGAAGTACCCACGGTCATTGCGCCTGCATAAGATAATGCGGTACCATAGAATACACCAGCTTCAACAGCTACTGCTGTTTCATCATCATCACCCAATGCGAATGCTAAATCTAAACTTCCGGCCATTCCAACAGCTAATACATCATAAGAAGCGGTAACACCTACTGCTACTTCATCTTCATCGCCAACAGCAAAGGTAACGTTTGCAATATAAAAATCTTCTACGTCTGCAAACATGGTCCATTCGCCGAGGTCATTGTCTGTATCCCACATCCATTGTGCCCAGAAACCGTTAAATTCTTCCTGATAAGTATCATAGGCATAAATTAATCCTAAGCCAAGAGCTCCAGGATCATCTGTAAAAATTTCGCCAACTCTTAAGGCTAAATCTTCGCCTGCGTAATCAATAAAGAAACTATCCCAGGTTATTACAGGTGTACCGGAAAGTACATCAACAGCATATAGGTTTATTCCAGCGGTAGTCTCATCATTGATTGTAGCTGTGAAAGTAAGATCTGTTTCATCAGTTAAAGTTGCGGTTGCCATTGGAACAACGCTTTTGGTATAAAGCGCGGTAAAGTCACCGCTAACTACAACAGGTTCAAAGTAATTGTCTAATTTGGCAACGGTTTCTTCTAATGCGGCAACTGCTTCTGATTGTGCACCAAAAGAAGCTTCCAGGTCAGCTACGGTTACTCCCAAGCCGGCTAATTCGTCAGCAAATTCGATAGCTAATTTCTCTAATATTGCTACATCTTCTGCAGAGGCATAACCCATTTTATCGACTACTGCTAATGCTTTAGCAGTTGCTTCGGAAAATTCATAACGGGTTAAGGATTTTGCTCCACCAAATGTGCCGTCAGGGTAACCAACAATGATGCCTTGAGCGGCTAATGTTTGGACTGAGTCATATGCCCAGTGATTTAAAGGAACGTCTACAAACGGATTAGCTAATGCTGTGAAAGAAAAAGCAAGAACTAATACTAATACTAATACTAATTTTTTCATTTTTTCTCCTTGGTTTTTTTTTAAATTTCCAGTCAGTTTCGCTTTAAGGAGAATCCATTAATTGAGTATCCAAAGTTCCCTCATTAATATCTTCTCTTTCAGCTTACTAACCGGTTTTCTATCATCTGTTTCAACTAAAGCAGGTCCAAGTATTTTTTCACCTCCTTTCTTCCTACTTTAACTAATTTAAGATGATAAAATTTAAATTACATTTTTTCTCTATCTCTATATCGATATATATACTACACCCTTGTTTAAAAATCCTTCTTTTTTTCAAATCTTTTTTAAAAAATTTATTTTTTTGCAGTTTAATTGGGGAAAATTAAATAATTATTTACTTTACTGGATTTATTATAATTGCATGAATGATATAAAGTCAAGGAAAATATTGTAAAATATACAATTATTTATCATTATCAAATAAAAAACCATGAAAAGAGGATAAAAAAAGTTGCTTATAAAAAAATTAAGCGATAATACAAAAATGAAATCAAACCAGGGCTAAATAATTTGTAATGCTATATACTAAAGAAATATTAAAACGGCACCATTAATAAAATAATTATTTTTAATTAGAAGAGGAAGAATTTTAGGAAATAACAGGTGTAGTTTCCATTTTTACTTTTAATGGTCCTACACTCCAGGTGTCATTAAGCGAAATAATTGAGACTTTCATATTGGTTTCAGATTCTATAATATTTCTAATGGTTTGATAAAAATTAATAGCTGAAATTGTACCCACAAAACTGGATTTGGGATTTGGAATAATCCCTTCTTTTACTGCTAAAATATTTACTTTTCTTAAGAGTGAAAAAAGTTGTTTTTCCACTTCCTTGGTATCTTCCGGATTTTCTATTTCTTCAGAGAGAATTTCTTCGTTTATTTCAAAGATTAATTTATTTTCCAAAAGATTAAAATGAGCTACAATAGGTTCTCCCTCAATAACATTAATAGATGATAAAAGCCTGACCACTATCTCTTTATCGCTTTCATGTATCTTTTGAACCATTTCTTCAAATTCTTGCTCAGAGATAATAAAAACCTGATTACTCCGTTCGTCTTTTTTAGCTCCCATTGCCAATACGATGTTAGAAGTATTATTTAAGAACTTAAGCAATTGCTCTCTTACTTCTTCAATCGGTTTACCGCCCTGAATAATGTTAATAGCAATCTGCTCATCCGGACCAAAAATAACATTTCCCTCTCTTATCCAGGCAATCCCTGAATAGAGAGCCTGTATGGTGGCATTTAATTCTTCAATATCTTTATTTAAAGCATCTCTCTCTTCGGATAAATTTTCTTTGGTAATAATAAGCTCATCTAATTGATCAGTTTTTTCTATAATATCTTTGGATAAATTTTGATATTTTTCTTCGAGTTCCTTCAGTTGAACCGTTCTGGTTTCCAGATCTTTTTTTGTACTGGATAACTGCCTATTTTGAATTTGTACTTCATGCGATAAATTAGAAAGTTTTTCCCTTAATTCTTCCATTCCGAATAAAGCAGTCCTAACATCAATGGAAGCAACGGAAAGAATGGAAATTGTAATTGAAGCAATCAATATACCAGTAAGGATGGTAATAAATATGGCAGTATGGTGTGGACGTAATCCAAATATAGTAACTCTTTTTTTACCCGTTCTAAGACCTACCCAATCACCTGCAACGGCAATCAATCCACTGATAACAATCAAAGCAAAAATTAAAATAAAGTTGGACATGTCTTTGGACTCCTTTCAGTCGTCCATATAGTCGTTAGTGAATAGTCGTTAGTCGTTAGCATTAAATGCAAAGCGAACTAGTCGTTAGTGAATAGTTAGTTAGTACTTAATTTCTTAATTAAGCACATAGTCATTTTACTAATCTCATCAATTTCATTTAATAATTGATTAGCTTCCTTAGTATTTAGGTATCCTAATCGTAAAGCAATAATAATTTGAGTAGAAAATTCAGCACAACTCCCCAGAGAAATAAATAGGAAGTGTTTATATTCTTTATTAGAGAACCTGGCAAATCCTTCTGCTATATTTGATGGAATTGAAACAGCTGACCTTCTTAATTGACTGGTCAATCCGTATATTTCTTCTTTGGGAAAATTTTTAGTTATTTTATATATATCTTCAACTACTACTATGCTTCTTTTCCATATATTTAAATCTTCATAGCTTTTTATTTTCATATTATAACTTATACTTTCTTACTTATTTTTTTAATCTTTTTACTAAATACTATTCACTAACGACTATTCACTAATTCATAGATTAAATTTTTCGCCCAGGTAGATTTTTCGTGTTATCTTACAACTAGACACTTCTTTTGGAGTTCCATGTGTCAATATTTTTCCATTATGCATAATATAAGCTCTGTCTGTTATTTTTAAAGTTTCTCTCACATTATGATCGGTAATCAATATTCCTAATCCTTTTTTTTTCAGATAGGCAATTATTTCCTGTATATCATAAACAGCGATAGGGTCAACTCCGGTAAAAGGTTCGTCAAGAAGCATGAAGGAAGGAGAGCTGGATAATGTTCGAGCTATTTCCACACGACGTCTTTCTCCACCTGAAAGCATATATCCTTTATAATCAGCCAGATGAGTTATTTCTAATTCTTCCAATAACGAATAACATCTTTCTTTTTGTTCTTTTCTTTTGATTCCTATCGATTCTAATATTAGAAAAATATTTTCCTCTACAGTCAATTTACGAAATATTGACGGCTCCTGTGCAAGATAACCTATTCCCATTCGAGATCTTTGAAACATGGGTAAATTAGTAATCTCATTTCCGTCAAAGAATATTTTTCCTCTATAGGGGTTTATCAAACCTACTATCATATAAAATGTTGTCGTTTTACCGGCACCATTAGGGCCTAAAAGCCCCACCACTTCACCTTTGTTAATTTCCAGGCTTACTTCGTTCACAACCCGCCTGGTTCGATAAATTTTTACTAAATTTTCGGTTTTTATGCCTTGCACAAATAAACTCCTTGTTAATTAAATTAGTCGTTAGTGAATAGTCGTTAGTAAAGAAAAGACAAGATACAAGATAATACAATCGACTAGTTGAACAATTGATTAATTCTCCAATTGGTAAATCGGATAATTGGTTAATTGGCTAATTAAATTAGTCGTTAGTAAAGAAAATATAAGATAATATAATTAGCCAATTAGCTAATTTACCAATTAAAACAAGAAAATACAAGAAATAAAATAATTCACCGATTCTCCAATTTACCAATTAAGATAAAACTAAATAAATCAGTTAGCCGGTTGGTTAGTTTACCGGTCGTCCGGCCTAGCAGTCCCCAGGCAAAGAAAAATACAAAGAATAAACATAAAAAAACAAGGGGCAGATCTTGTGCCTGCCCTTACTTTATTGTTATGCAAATAATTTAAAAATTATTGCGCTTTATCCTTATTTTTTGATTCTTCTTCAAGAATTATATTTATTTCGGAAATAATATCCTGGGTAATATCTTCTCCACCATAAAGAGCAATAGGATAATTTAGAATATCGGATCCTGCAGGAATTTTTATTTCGCTATTTATTACTAAATCATATTTTCCTTTATTCCCAACTACTTTTATTGCTTCGATAACATCAGAATAACGGGCAGCTTGATATGATTTCATCTCTGCAATAATTTTTTCTTTAATTGGTTCCCATTCTTTATTAAACTTATCTTCTAATTTTTTAAGTTCGGTTTCATCAAGACCCTTCCCCTGCTTATTTAATTCTTCCTGCCGTTTCTGAAGCTCATCTCTTAGACTTGAACTTACCTGATTAATTTTCTGGGTATAGGGATGATTAGATATAACTTGGGTTAAATTAACCAACCCGATTTTTGCACCGGCTGCTTCAATATTTAGAGTGCCTAAAAATAATAAAATAATTACTGAAAATAGTAAAATGAAAATTACTTGAGATCCTGTTCTTTTTTTTGCTACTTGCATTGTTTCCCTCCTGGAAATTTAGTTTTACGGACAGGCACCAGGTCTGTCCTTATATTTAGGTTTTCGTATATTATACGGTATATAAAATAAAAAATATTAAATTTATTTTTCTATTTTCTTTACTAATGACCAATCTTAAATCCCGCATTTGTCCCATTTATCTTTTTCTTTGTCACTTATCACTTGTTACTCATTACTGTATTTGCACCTTGCAACTTATATTAATTGGTAGATTGGTTAATCGGCTAATTAAAAAGTATGTCCGATACTAAAATATGTTTTTCCCACTCCTGATTCACCTATTCCATAATCCAATCGAATCGCACCTAAGGGAGTATCAAACCGAACACCTACTCCCCGACCAAATTTTAAATCCTCAAAGTCAATGCTTTCTCCGTAATCCCAGGCTTGGCCCCAATCAGCGAACACTACTGCTTGAAAATTATCAGATATTGGAAAACGATATTCAGCATTAAAGACCAGGGATGTGTCGCCGGAAAATTCACCTAAATCATAACCTCTTAAGGTAGCCATTCCCCCTATTTCGTATTTGGTAAAAGACGGTAAATCAGTATCTGCGATACCTCCCATAGCTCTAAATGCCAGCACTCCTTCACTTAATTTTTCGGTTATTTTGTTTATACTTCTAACATTTGATATATCTCCAATGAAGTCGGTGGAAATATAAGCTCTAAGGGTCAAATTGTATTTGGTGAAATTATAATCACCTCCCATAAAACCTCCTGCTTTTTCCATAGACAAACTATGATACATTCCGGAAGTAGGATCAAATACATCATCCCGGGTATCATAGGTGATACTTGGTGTGATACTATTTGTCAATCCTTCATTAGTGTCTTCGGGAAGAACACCTGTAATTAAATCATAAGATACACGTTGGGTCTTTGCTTCCAGACCAAGTTTGATTGAATCACCTATTTTTCTACCAAAAATCAACCTTCCACCCAATTTTTCCTCATCATATTCTCCGATAATTACATCATCTTCTTTATCTTCCTTGTGAAGCATGGAATCATACACTTCAAATCCTAAAGAAGTAGGAGTACCTCCTACCCAGGGTTCAAGAAAAGAAAGTTTATAAGTTGTTCTAGTACCTATTTCTATCTCAGCTTCAATTTTTTGACCTCCGCCAAAAAGGTTATTCTCTTCGTAACTAGTAAACCCTATCAAACCTTCTTCGGAATTATAGCCTGCTCCGACACCAAATTTTCCGGTATTTTTTTCAATCACTTTAATCACTAAAATGACTGAATCATCCTCACTCCCCGGATCAAGTCTCATGGTTACATCTTCAAAAAAGCCCAAATTATATATTTTTTGCAAAGATTTCTTTACAATATTAAAATCAAACAAGTCACCGGGATGAATATTAATTTCCCGGGTAATTACTTTTTCTTTGGTCTTCTCATTGCCTTCAATAACTATTTTCTCCAACATTCCTTCAGCAATTGTAATCCATAATTTTCCCTCATTGTCAAACTTGACATCTTTAATATTTATTAAGAGGAAGCCTCTGTCCTTGTAAATTTGGGAAACACGTTTCAAGTCGTTTTTTAATATTTTCTGGCTAAATATTTGTCCTTCGGTTAATACCATTACATCCCGCATTTCTTCTACGGTTACCGTAGTACTGCCTTCTATAATTATTTCATCAACCGGTAAATATTCTTCTAAAACAAATATCACTTTGTAGCCATCACGAAACGCTTCTAATTTTACGTTAATATTTTTAAAATAACCCAATTCATAGATGGCATTTACATCTTTTTCAATATTATCTTTGGAAAATAAATCTCCTAAATTTGAAGCAATTTGGGAAATGATTAAATCTTTTGAAATATTTTCGTTTCCTTTTACCACAATGGCTGTTATTTTCCCTTGATCTGCAGCTAAAGCTGTGATCATGCTAATTGAAATAAATAAAATGGTTAAAAGCCCTAATAAAATCATTTTACTTCTTCTATTCCTATTCCTATTCCTATTTTTTTGCATTTCATGCCTCCCTTAATAAATTTTCTGATTGGGGGTCAGGTCTCAACATTTGACATAACATTTTTTGCTGTCTTATTTAGGAGTAAGTTATGTCAAATGTTGAGACCTGACCCCATTTTATTTTATTAAAATTCATATTGTAATTCAAATTTTAATTCAAATTCATCATCCTGCGAACCTGTCGAACCTATCTGAGAACTTAAAGTTAAATCGTCTTTTACCTTGTATTCAAATTCAAGATTACTTTTTCCCGCTTCATACAAGGGAGCAGAATATGTCAGGTAGAAATTTTCTGAAAAATATTTTCCCACTTTTAAAGCCAAGCCCGCCAAAGAAACTCTATTGGTTTGATCTAAATCGGGATTCTTTTCACTTTTAAATATTGTTTCAATATTAAATTCATCTAATCCTAAAGTATTTGCCACTTCATTCTCTATTTGATTCAGAAATGTCAAACTTAATCCCTGTGCAAGTAAACTAATCATCTCTTCCTTTAATACTTCCCCTAATTCTCCTTCTGTCAAACCGGCATAATTTTTATTAAACATTAGAAGAGAAATGATTTCACTTTCACCTAAGGAAGGAGAAGAATCAAGAGTAATTGAAAGCTGGGAAGGGCTTCCTCCCAAATGTAACAAAATATCAATATCATCTATTTTAGTTTTCGCATTCATATTTAAAATTAATTCTTTTTCCAATGAATCAGGAAAAATTATTTTACCGTTGGAAATCCGGAATTTTTTATCTAAAAAGTCAATATATCCTTGTTCAACATTTAATTGACCATTTAATCGTGGAGAAGACAATTCACCATTAATTATAACATTTCCCGCTAAATGCAATTTAAAATCTTTTGTTTCAACAATAAAACCATCTGTTGTCTTTACTTCCAAATCAACATCCCCTTTCAAATCGGTTAATTCTGAAAGAATCTTGTTTAAATCAAAAGATGATTCTTTGTTTTCTTTCCAATTCAATTCTACTTGAGAAAGTGTTGCTATTCCCTTTATTTGGGGAGAATTTAAAAGACCGGATATTTCTATATCAAGATCAGCCAGTCCGTTAAAAATATCTTCATATAGAATTTCCTGTTCATGGGTCCACAACTTAATTCGTAAATCCTGAGGTTTTAACTCTTTTAAGGTAAGTTCTCCGGAAGCATTCATCTTAATTTGATCTATCTGAAAATCCATGTCTGTTATTTTAAATAGATTATCTTCTAATCGAACCATGGCATTTAAGTTACTTATTTTGGGAATCGATTTATAAAATTCCATTTCTCCATTAGCTAAAGTGATAGAACCATTTAACAGGGGTTGTTTTAAAGTCCCGGACAATTTTAAGCTAAGATTGGCAAGACCGCTCAATTGTCTAAAGTCATCTTTAAAAAATAACTTTAAAAATTTTAAATCTGTATTTTCCATATTCAAAGTAAAATCCAAAGGTAAATCTGCTAAGCCCGGAGCATTTTTTTCCTTATTTCCAAAGGAAAATCTATATGGTATTTCACCTTTTCCAATAATTTGATTTCCTTCTTTATTTAGGACAAATTGTTTTATTTTTAAAATTTCCTGGTTATAGAGAGCTTCCATATTTAATTCATCAAAGTAAAATTCTGCATATTTCGCTTTTTTTATTTGTGCCGAGAAAGATACATCAGGTGAATTAATCTTTCCTTCCGCCTTTGCCGTAAAACTGGCTAATCCTTCAAATTCATCATTTAGATTAAATAAATTAGATAACTGGCTCAAATCCACGCTGTTCGCGATAATATTTATTTTCATATCTTCATTATCCGGATCAAGATTAAGCCATCCTTCGGCAGTTAACTCTCCTTTTTGCTGTTTTAATGTTAGTCGGTTTATTTTAACTGTTGAACCTGTTTTCTCTAATTTAAGATCTATGGAATTAAGAGGTAATCCCTCCAGTCGAACATCTTCAATAATTGATGCTATATAAAAATCCGGAGATTCAATCATTCCTTTTATCTCCATGGAACCTGTAGCCTGCCCTTTGAATTTTTTAAGTAAATCGGATTCTACAAAATTTGATAATAATGCCTGAATATTCTGGTTTAAAAAATTTACTCTTAAATTCAGAGGAAATTCTTCTTCCAAGCCCATTTCGCCTTTGGCATAAAGTACATTTTTTCCGGATTTTAACATCATATTTTCTATCTTTATAATTTTGTCTTTTAAGGTTACAATTGCGTTTCCGGATTCAGCGTAATAATCTCCTAAATAAAGCTCTGTAAATTTAAAATCACCTTTAGTGGTAATTTTCGGCCAATCACCCTGAAGAATTATTTCCCCATTAGCTGTCCCCGATAAAGGTAAATTAAAATTATAAAATTCTTCCAGGCAAGTGAGGTCTGTTTCTGCTAATTGCAAGGTTGCATTAATATTTATTTTATCTTCGGCTTTTAAGAAATTAATTTCTCCTCCACCCTCAAGATGAACACTTTCGTTCTCTAAAGTAAAATCATTCAATATTACTTTTTTATCCTGATATCCTATTTTTCCTGTCAAACGATTAAAAGGAAGTCCTGAAATTTTTATTTTTTCTACTCCGATTTCACCATTAATTTTTAAGTCATCTAACGGACCATTCAGGGTTCCGACAAAATCAGCCTGTCCTTCAATTTCATTAAAACCAAAACTTTTTGTTAATCTCTCTAAATTAATACCTTCTGTCTTTAATGTAAGGTTTAGATTATTATTTTTTTCTACTGTTCCCTCTGTTTGAAACCAAAAATCTCCGTATTCATTATTGTCAATTTTCAGGGTTGCATTTAGATTTAAATTTTCTCCGGTGTTTGCTATACCATTCAATCCTATATTTCCTGACAATTTCCCGCTTTTCAAATAACCGGAAACAAGAGGTTTTAGCAAATCACTTTCCAGGTCAACTCGGGTAAGATTAAATAAAAAGCCGTATTTTGGATATTCTATATTCAGGTCAATTTTACCTTTTCCTTCAATTATACCTCCTGCAATCTTTGTTTTTATATCTTCCAAATAGATTCCATTGTCATTATAATCAAAACGGGTAAAAAATTCAGAAAAATCATAATCCAAAATATTAACTTCATTGGCTGATATCTTTCCGTTTACCTGAAATTTACTTTCAGAACCAGTCACTTTAAACGCAACTTCAGAATCGCCGTTTAAAGAAAAATCGGTGGAAAAACTTAAATATTTCCCTGCCTCTTCTTTCAAATCATTTAATTTACATTTACTTGATTTTACATCAAATTCATAATTAAAATCATCAACATAATCGAGTTTTCCTGTTAGATAAAAAGGAGAATTCTTATAGGTAGCAGTTATTCCTTCTATTATGCTTTCTTTAGAATTAAAGGTTGCAGAACCATTCGCCTGCTCAATATTTATGTTATTTAAGAAATCAGGAGAAAAATTGACATCTTTTGCAATGGCTTCTCCATACCAAAGTGTATCACCCTGTGCAATATCCGAGTCGTTGGATAAATGCAAGTTTAAATCAAATAAACCACTTTTTAAATTAAAGGGCATAGCCTGTGCAAAATAATATTGGAAGTGTAATACGCTTGCATCTTTAAAATCAAAATCTAGTGAGTAATTTGAATTATTAATGAAAAAGTAACCTTTTAAATTAAAAGAAGTCGTATCTTCTTCCCTAATTGCTGAACAATTTACTTCTACTTTAGGTAAATCTGCTAAAGAAAGATAACCATTCACCTTCTTTGCTTTACTTAGAAGACCATCTTCCAGGGTTGTCTGATAATCTTTGTAATCCAAATTACCATCTTTAATGCTCACCTTTTTTATTGAAAATGCCAGGTTATCCCCTGTTAAGTTAAACTTTTCTAAAAAATCTAATTTATTCTGTCTATCACGTATTAGAGTCATTTGCGGTTTGACCAGAATAATATCTTCAATTTTCAAAACAGTTTCTTTCTTGAGAGCTAATAGTAAATCTAAATTATATTTTACAATGACTTCGTCTGCTTGAAATATTTGATCTTCATCTTTGAGTAAATTATTTTTGAATATTTTAAAATTAGAAAGCGTAATGGATTTAAGAGAATAATCTTTAACATTTTCAATTGATACTCCTCTTTCCATGGTTTCTTCTATATAGGAAATGATTATTTTTTTTATCTCTGTTTGGGCAAGATTACCCTGAATGCCTACACATCCTGCAGTCATTAGTGCGAGAATGAAAGAAGCAATAATCGCAATTTTTAAGATAGTCCTTTTATAAGGCATGAATAAATTCTCCAATAAATCAATTTACCAATTGACCGATTTACCAATTGGCCAATTTAAGATAAAGATAAAGATTAAGATTAATTTACCAATTAAGATTAAGATAAATACAAGATACAAGATAATATAATTTACCAATTGACCGATTTACCAATTAACCAATTTAAGATTAAGATTAAGATAAAGACCGGATAATTCAGTTAACCAGTTACTCGGTTTGCCAGTTTACCGGTTAATAACAAGAAATACAAGATAATATAATTTACCAATTGACCGATTCTCCAATTAACCAATTAAGATAAATACAAGATAATTCAGTTAGCCTGTTACCCAGTTAGCCAGTTTACCGGTTAATAACAAGAAATACAAGATAATATAATTGGCCGATTGACCGATTCTCCAATTAACCAATTTAAGATAAAG
>Ga0207996_1001892_pt1 | contig 13607 bp, 15 predicted proteins | sample AntAceMetag02UKG_FD_184773 | JGI IMG/M metagenome (GOLD analysis project Ga0207996, IMG submission 184773) | Saline lake microbial communities from Ace Lake, Antarctica - Antarctic Ace Lake Metagenome 02UKG (SPAdes) (version 2) | ecosystem: Environmental > Aquatic > Non-marine Saline and... | reverse complement strand
ACCTTGGCCTTGAAACTGTCCGAGAAAGTCCTGCGTTTTCGTTCCATCTGCATCCGTCCTTTCGTACCATTTTCGGGACGCAGATTCTACTTAAGCTAGTGGTCCTAAAATCGGGGTTAAGCGCACCTATTTAGGGCTATTGATATTCATAAGATAATCTATAGTCTCTAATAAGTCCACTACTTATATATTGAATTAATAATCCTATATAAGTCTATTAACAGATAAATATAAGATAATAGCCTGTATATAGTCTATTATAATGAAGTTTAATATATTGAGTACGAACTCAAGGTGTCCCAAAAGACATAAAAGCCGCAAAAATAGCTCTTTTTATGCGTAAAATGGCAATATTGTTCGAAATATGATCAGAATAGGCAATAGCCGAGTGCCGAGTCCAAGTTGAAAACGATGGCCGAACGCGAGCTCTATAGCGTCACGCAAAGCGTGGCGAACGCGGGAGCAGAGTGACCAGAGTGCCAATCCTGTACATCCTGTCAAAAATATACCCCTTTCGCCATAGGCTCAGGTTCTGCACTCAGCTATTGCCTATTTTCTCAGAATCCACAGATTTGGAAATCGCATAGAGGACTTATTTGAGGTGAGGCGGGCCTCATTAATCAACGGTTTGAAGACGAATTCGTTTGCAGTTCATTCAAGGTGATTTTAAGCCAACGCGCCATTTGCAAGTGCTTCTCCTCATTGATATCCAATGCAGAGATTCTTTCTTTAAGAATCTCGCCTTGGATCAAGCCTTCCTGAAGAAGGGTCCGGACAAAATCACGATCTTTTTCTCTGTAGGCAAACAGTTTGCTTGCGGCTAAATCGTGCGCCTCAATGCAGAATCCAGCCTTTCCATTCGTTCCGTTCTCATTTTGCACACGGACAACTCGATCCTTCCAACTCAAAGGAAGAGTGGCTGCGGTAATGGGAACTCCATGAACATAAAAACCATGAGTCTCGTGGAAAAGAGAACGCTCGCCTAATGAACCATCAATTTCATCTACTGCTTTGGGTCGGTTCTTAGGTTGGATGTCCACTTCTATAGAAGCACAAATACTTTCAGGTGGATTAGGATATTCGCCCAAGATGGCTTGAGAACCAAAGACCCATACTTCGTTGTCTTTAGAAACATCGCAGGCGGCCCTTATCGCATGTTCAAGTTGATCTCGGGTCATGGTATATTTCCCCTTTGGTACTGTTGCACAACAGTTTTCTCTTTCGGGCTAAGAACGGCCATGAAGGGGTTGCTTTGTCGCAAGCGTGAAGCACGTGGCGTTGAGGACTCAAGAAATCGAAGCAAACGATGCCGAGAGTACGATTCTATGATCTTCTGCCACTCTTGTATGTCATGATTGGCCGTTCCTTGATTCTGTTCGAGTAATCCATCAATGTACACACGAGCGCGGCGAATTAATGAAGGGTCTTCTTTTAGCAATGAGATGAGTGCACTCATCGAGGTCTCGGAACGTTGATCTAGGTCGAGATGAGACTTCGGGTTCCAGTAGGATGCATTTGACGTGGTCATGACAGGCGGGGTGCCTGCAAGTAATGTGATTTTCTCAATGTCCACGTCAGGGAGGTCAGCGCGCGTGTATCCGCTGATTTCGATGGTGATATCAACTTGTTGCTCGATCTGGGCAAATTCCTGACGAGCATTTGATTTGATTATGGATATGCGTCCGCTATCTCCTAAGACACTGATTTCCAGGGGATCGCCCAGGTGGAGCGGAAAGCTGTGCACCCAAACAGAGCGCGGAGCCGGCACTAATTGTTGAGCGACTTGCCGAAGAGATCTAATCAGTCCTTCATATCTCTGCTGTTCCGCAAGAAACAAGTTCATGGTTGCCTTCATCAAGGATCTGGAACTATCGAAAGCATATTGTTGCTTGCGCCCTCCGCCAACTAGTTCAACAAAACCCGAGCTTACGAGTCTGGATAGGGCTTTCCGCGCTCCTGCTATCGATAATCCAGCTCGTTCTGCAATGTCTGGGGCTGAAAGCGGCCCTTCAACCTCGATACTCAGTACTCGAAGAAGCCGCACATTGGCTTCAGTGCCCAACAACTCATTCAGCGGGTTTTGCAATACGCTTTGTGTTGATGTGATTGGTCTCATAACTGTGACTCCATAAACTATAGTGATGATATATATACTATAATGTCTTTATGGAAACTATAGTGTCTTTAAGTTCTCTGCAAGAAGAATTATTGAATTAAAGACTAAAAAGGTCTCATGCTCTGGAGAGGAGTCTAGCCTGATCTATTCATCAACTTTTTAGATGCTGATTAGATCACTCTGGCGCAACAAGTTGCGCCAGAGACGTGCAGCGCACCGACTTCTCGGTGCGCAAACGTGGCTAAGCCCCGTTTTTGCCTGCTTTGCAGGCAATGCACGGCCGCGAAGCGGTGAATAATTCATCTTGATGAATTATTCAGGCTAGGAGATAGAACCTTCGATTTTGACCCGATTTCAGTCTTTCCAGGCCCCCCAACGCGATGTTCATCCCATTTGGCTGCCGCATGACGTTTTTCCGTCCAGAATCTGCCGGGAGGCCAAAAATCGCCCTTTTCAGCTCTCCAAACCCTCCAAAACACGAAAATTAGGCCATTTTCAGCCCAAAACCGATGAATTTTTGCCACAGAGAGCGCAGAGAACACAAAATACAGAGAAAATCGCATAAAATGAACGGCGTCGGCCCAAACGCGATGTTCATCCCATTTGGCTGCCGCATGACGTTTTTCTGTCCGGGATCTGCCGGGAGGCCAAAAATCGCCCTTTTCAGCCCTCCAAACCCTTCAAAACACGAAAATACGGCCATTTTGAACCGATTTTCGCCTTTCTAGCCCCCCAATGTGATTTTGGGGTGTAGGTAGAGTGTTTGGGGAGCGGCTGAGATCAGGCTGCAATGCAAAGGCGACTCCCTTCAGACCGCTTCACAGGATTAGGAGTTTGGCAGGCTGGCAATGGCTTGGATGAACTCGCAGGGTGTGCGCCAGTCAAAAGGATTGCAGGGGACTTCATTGAGCATTCTTCTGGCTACAGATTTGGCCAGGTCAGGCCGGGCAAAATAGCGTGAAGCGAAGTAGGCCATGTGGTTCATTGCTGTTAATGCGGAGGAATTCAGCGATTTGCAAACGGAGATACAGCGGGTGTGGGGTTCGATGCGGGTTGGATAGATATCAAGCCCATCCGCCGCCATCGTATCCTGCAGGACCGAAAGGGCCTGCTGCAGAAATCCGGTCAGGTTCATAATCCCTCTGCTTGGAAAAGCGATGGAGTAGCGCGAAACGCTGTTCATCAGGAGAATGTATTGGGTGCGTTCTGCACGGAGAACCGTGGCATGCCAATCAAGCAGGGGATCTTTTGACAACGGGAGTGCCGGCGTCAGTTCCTCATGCAATTTCTTAGCCAGTTTATGAGTAAGGCGTATAATCATGTTGGAATCTCAGGAAAGCGTGATATCCAGGCGGAGGTCGAGGGCGGCGGCGAGCTTGCGCAGGGTGGATAGGCGGATGTCCTCGGCGTGATTCTCGAAGCGGGAGATCGCGGACTTTGTCGTCCCGATCTTTTGGGCCAGCTGGGTCTGCACAAGCCCTTTATTCTCCCGCGCCTGCTTTAATATGGCGGCCAGTTGCCGGGCATCGGTGCCCGTGCCCTTGATCGTGGGTTTGCGGCGGCGGACTTTCTTGCGGAATAAGTTCATGAACTCAGGTTAGCATAAATGTGAACCACCACAACACTTCACACCAGTAGAAACAAGATAATGAGGTTCACATATATGTGAACCTCGTGGAGTGGGGTGGGGGCTAGGTGAGAAAGCGGGAAAGACGAGATCGGACATTTTCGGGGTGGTTGAGCTGGCATTCCCAGACGACGGATCAGAATTCGGGGATGCTAGATTTACGCTTCTTTTCGGCGGCTTCGGCTTTGGCCTTCTTGTATTGCGTGACAATCGGTGTCTCGATAATCAAAGAGCTGTACGAAGAAGTTTCAAAGTAGGCGATGGTTCCGTTGCTGTTTTTCCATAGTCGTGGGCGGATAAATAAATTTTGAAGGTTTTTGACCGGATTCAGGCTTTTCCTGGACTTCTCTTTCCACTGTCCGCCGTTGGCCTCGCCCTTTAACACGGCCTGCAGCTCATCGTCCTGAATCTTATGGCAACCCATTTGGTAATAGCGAACCATAGCAGCATGCTTTTTAAGAAAGGAAGTTTTGATCAGCCATCCTTGATAAGAATACGTCAGGCTGGGGACTCCATTAATCAGCGCAGGTGACTGGTTGGTATAGCGTGCTTTCCCATACCGTTGATTGCACTGCTCAACAGTTTCGCCGATGCGGGCAGATGCGTTAAACGGAAGTAGAGCGAGCACCCCGAGTGATGCCAGAACCAGATAGACTTTCTTCATCAGCTTTCCCCTTATTATGGTTTCTATGCTACGCCTGCTATACGAGTTGCGTCAAGTCGACGGGGGAGTTAGATGTTCACATATATGTGAACCTCATAAAAACAAGCTGGGGGGGGCTGGCGGGCGAATAGGAAGAGAATGAGGCCGTGCTTGCAGGATATCACTCCGGAGTTATTTTCCCGGCGAAAGCCCGTAATCACGACCTCGTTTGTCAAGCTACTCGAAAGGATCGAAGGAATCAAGTTCATGCGGTTTTGCTGCGTGTCCGCCGTAGCCTTGGCGAAGGTGGGCGGCATGATGTCCACGGGTGTCCAAAATTGACAACGGAACCGTGTGAGCTGAGTAGGGGAAATGGTGTTCACATATATGTGAACATCATGAGTTGAGTGATTAGGAGGGGAAATAGTGGAGGTGGGGGGCGTGTTCACAACTATGTGAACCTCAAGAAGCAGCCAGGTGGGAGTAGGGGAGAGCAGGGCTAGGGGAGGAATCGTTTGAGGCGGGCAGAATAGCCGAGTGCCGAGTTAGAGACGCAGGCGATGGGTGAACGCGAAGTCTATAGCGTTACGCAAAGCGTGACGAACGAGTAAGCACTGCGAACGGAGTGTCAACTTTCGGGGTGGTTGAGGTGGCATTCCTATCCGAGGGGTTGGACGGGTCGCTCCTCCATAGATATTGCCATATGGCGGGTCAACATGATTTTTCCTCTGTTTCGATGAGATCTATATATTGTTTGATCACGTGCTTGGCGAGTTGAGTGACGAGATGGATGAAGTCCACGTCCTGATCTAGTTTATAGAGGGTTTTGACACGGTGATAGTCTTTGAGGTAGCGGTCTACAGCACGTTGTGAATGGTTACATTCTCGAGCCACCTGCGCCGGGTCTTTCTTCTCCATGATGGCCTTTCGAACGATAAGGGCTTTATGAGAAACACAGCTGCCCATATCGTGAAGGGCTCCCGTATGGGGAAGCGTACATTGATGTGTTTCTTCGTATCGTTTTCGTATGCCGGATATTCCTGATCCATGTCGCAAAGTGAGGAGTCCGAGATCACGAGAAGACAGGATGCCGCCTTGTTCATATGCTTCACGGATCATTCGGGCAACGGCCTGTTCAGCAATCCTGTTCATCTTGACGCCATCGGCAAGCTGCTTGAGGTCTTCTTCACAGGTCAGGGTTAAGACGACCGGCACATAGCGACGACGTGGTGAGTCGCCGCGTGTCTTTTTGTCCAGGGCATTCCAAAGTGCCTGTCCGGGCTTCAGCCGGGAGCGCTCTGGAGCAACCGCTTCGAAGATGCCGATCAACTCATCAGCCAATTTCTCGCGCATGGTGGGGCCAAAGAAGCGCGGGCATTCGATGGCAAAGAAGTTCATGATCACCGGCTTGAGGAAACGGGCCTTGGCCGACCGATAACGTTTCACACTATCTGGAGCCTTGATCACGGCAACCTCCGTATCGGTGCGTCTTGAGCCCCTTTTTTGAGAAATGACTTCAGTTCATTTTGGCGAGGAGGAACGATCTTAAGCGTCTGATACAGATTGTGATACGACTCCACGAGTGGTGCGGATATCTTGACCAGAAAGGCGATGGTATGCATGTCATATCCTTCCTCGGCCAGAGCGATGACACGCTTGAACTTGCTGACATAGTTTTGCACGGCCGGAATGCTGTGATTTGTGTTGTAGGATATCTCGGAGTATTCCTTGCCTAAAAGCCACTGCTCGACGATCAGTGAGCGGTGAGAGATTGAACGGCCCATATCCTTAATGATTGAACGTAGCGGCAACACGATGCCTTTACGCCGCAGGACATCAAGATCGCGAGAGAGAGTCCGCTGTCCACAGTTGAACAGCCGGTTGGCCAAATCTTCAAGTGTGAGCAGGCCTCCTTGCTGGAATGCCTCGACGGCCATGCGTTGCATGCGGTGGCGGCGTAGTGCGGGAATGCCGCGCTTCCGCCGCACCTCCAGATCCTCTCTGCCGGCATCGAAGCTCAAGGTGACGGTAACCTGCTTGCTCTCCGCCAGGCGTGTGCTGGGCGTTGCCTCGATAGAGATGACCTGGAAAAGGATCTGGCCGGGCTTGAGCGTCCCACTGGTTTCGAAGTAAGGGGAGTATACCCGATAGACCGCATCCAGTATCGCGGAGGCTTCAAACGGGGAGCATTGAAGGCCATGAACCATTTCATGGATGAATTGCTGGTCGAGTTGCTTTTGTGAAAGTCGTTGCCATTTCGTCAGCGAAGAGTTGTTGATCATAATCAGTATCCTTTCCTGTTGAACCTGCGCAGCAGAGGGGAACTCCGGTCGGGCTACGCCCTTCCTCCGTTCCCCTCTGCTGCGCCAAATCACAGCTGTTATGACCATACAATGCTTATTCATGCCAAATGGCACAAATATAGGTGGGCACTTCCGCGCCTGGCTCCGGGACGGAGGCTTCGGGCATGCTGATGGCCAGCATGGCGCCCTTCACCCGATCGTGGATCTCAAAGAGGCGGGCGCCATCGCCCTCCAGCTTGGATTGCGCCGGCTTGAAAGGATTCCCTCGGGCGGAGAGTGTGATGGCCACGGATGCCCGGATCACCAGGCTCCTGTGGGCCTGGGCCAGGGGGAGGTCTCCCCGCCAGGAGACGATGAGAATCCCCCTGTCACCGGCGGCCTGCAGGGCGGCATACTTTTGGAATGGATTCTCAGCTGTGGACAGCTCCCAGCCATACGGCTCCAGGAACGATTCGAGATATTCCCGGATATGCAACAGAGCTGGGGTGATCGCGCCGGTGGTCATTGTGAAACCTTCTGCGTGGCGGCGCTGTCTGCGCCCCACGCGGCCTGCAGGGCGGTGAGAACTGGCGTCAGGATCTGGGAGGGGATGAGCATTATGGCTTCACTTTTATCGTTCCGGCATCGTTCCACAGCATTCCGGAAGTCAGGCCGTTGGTGGAAGTTGGAAGAATAATTTTTGTGACGCCTGAACAGGTGAGGTTTGAGAGAGTCGACTCGTCGGACGGGTCACATACTCCTCCGCTCATATCTACGAAACGAGATCCGCGGAACCCTGATGTGAAGTACGCCTGACCGTTTCCGTACATCAGATACGAATCATTTCCGTTGTTCCCGATTCCGATAACTCCGTTTGGCCTGATTGTTAGGGCCACAGATCCGCTAACATAGATTCTAGTGTTAGAATCTTCATCGATAAAAATTTCGGTCTTTCCGCCATCCGGACGAATGAATGTGTTTGTCGTGTTGGTATCATAATTCACAATGCCAGAGAATGTCGGGCTCTGTTCAAAGGCGATTGTAGAGGCCGCGTTTTCTTGCGATGGATTCGTCATCTTGGTATTTCCAAACTTGAGTTTGGTTCTTCCAATAATACCGCTGTCGAATGCGTAGAGGAAATTCGTTGCATAGAATGGTGCCCCCGCGGTGTAAGCGGTGAGAAACTTGATGGGTTGAGAGAGCCCATAACCGGTTCCATCGTCGGCCATCGAGATTGAGCCGTTCACGATGCCTCCCGTCGTAGACAGGGACGCGTTCCATTTATCAACTAGGCCTGACGTAATCCCATAGGCGGCGCTGGAGAGGAACGTCGGCTCGTTTGTCAGGAGTTCGTCGCCGGCGGTGGTGGTAAATGAGGGGGCGACTACCGGGATGTAGAACTTCGCCCGGACCGGTACAACCGGAGCCGTCACTCGAAAGGTGCGAAACTCACGGTAGTAGATGTTGGTGATAACGGGCGCGGTCGTGAGGCATTCGATCAGGTTGACGCTGAGACGGTTCGTGGTGTAGTCGGCGACGGTCCAGACCTGTGGCACGTTGGTGATGACATCGCAGTACTCGATGACCGGGGCGGTGGTGCCTTCTTCGTTCAGCATGGTGATTTTGACCTGATCGGTGCCGACCTCTTCGATGTTCAATAATGCGTTCCGCGTTTCATCTCGGCCATTCACAATTGTCAGGGAGTTGGATCCGTTGTTCCTGAAGTAGATCAGCGGCCCCTCACCGCCTGTGCTGATCGTATTGATCGGACCATCATTCAGGAAGATAGAGTATTCCTTCATGTAGAGATCGCGGTCGTATGTGCCAGGAGGGTTGGTCAGGGCCTGATAGTTGTAAGTGCCAATGCCTCCAACCGTCACACCATCTCCGATGCGGATGTCCTTGGGGTCTTCGGCATTAAGGACGGCCACATTAACGGGCAGGACCGTTTCATCCAGCTCGGCTTCAGTGATGGACTGAAGTTTGATTGTTTTAACGGTGCCGTCATAGGCGTAGGCCGGAGCGGTCATGAGAAGGATCGCAAAAAGTGGAATCAGTTTTTTCATTCGGCTATTCCCCTGGATTAAAAGGCCAGTCATAGTTAGACCAATCGGACAGGTCGACCGTCGTTAAATTGGTTGTGGTGCTGCCGCCCATTTCGGCCATGGCCGCCTCGATGGCATCGGCATGGCGGGCAATGCCGGGGCCGGAACTGGCGCTGTAAAAGGTCGAATACAGAACGGTGTTGGTGCCGATGACCAAAAGGATTGGGTTGCCGGAGTCTCCACCGATGGCCATCTGCCGCGAAAACACATCGTTTGTGGTGCCCGAAAAATGCACCACATCGTCAAATTCATCTCCGGCGCTGGAGATAATAGATGACGCCTGCCAGGCGAGTTCACCTTGATCCAGATAGATCACCTTGATTCCGGGGCAATCCATCAGGCCGGTGATGCCGCGGAAATAACCCTTGTCATCACTGCTCAAGACCTGGGCCGGTGTGATGGTTTCTGGAAGAGGCGAATCCAGCAAGCCAACTGCGCAGTCATCCAGCAATATGCGCTGATCAATCAGGGTGCGATTGTGTATGCCGTTGGTAGCGTCAATGAACCGGAAGACTGTGCCGCTTGGGCAGGTCCAGTGCGCGGCATATAAGATGTGTTGCGGCGTCACAGCGGTTCCAGCACGAAACTGGGCGCTATAGCTGTTCCATGGGCTCGCGCTGGTCAGATCCACGCCGGCCGCCCAGCAGCTGGAATTCCGCAAGAAATTGCTTGTCCCATAAGCACCGCTCTCATAGACGTTCTGTTCGGCGTCAACCGCCTCCGCCCTCGCCGTGAGCGATGTGTTGATCAGATCTCGAAGGGATCCGGCCACATCCGACACATAGACCTGATTGCTCCAGGTGTCCGAAGAAGAATACGTCACTGTATAGTTTCGGCTGAAATCGCCAAGGGCTGCCGTGAAACGACCGACCGATCCGCTCACGCTGCCAGCGTTCCATTGCGCAATCGTCTGGCTGTTGGTCTCCACAATCTGCAGGCCAGCCAGCGCCGCATAGCTCACGGGTTCAGACCAATCGTATTGACGGGTGATCTGAGGCGCCAACAGATATCCACTCTCGCCGGTATAGGTAATCCACTGCGCTTTCACGGAATCAAAGGCGCTGGTCACTCCATACGCCGCGATGGTGTATCCAACCGGCACCGGCGCCAGGGTGAAGAAATCCGGGAAGTAATGGCTGCCGGAGCAGACCACATCCACGCCATTGGACAATCCAACGTTGATGGCATCCGCTGTCGCCTGTGCGACGGCGGCGGCATCGGCGGCTGCCGTGACATCCGCGCGGACCAGAGCCAGGTCGTGGGCGTTTGTGTCGGCTGCATGGACGCCCAGGGCGGCCAGCGCGGCCGTGTCGGCCTCTGCGGTCAGGTATGCCCCTGTGAGGGTCGCAAGAGGCGAGGCCATCACCAGCAGCAGCGGATCCCTCGCGGGGTGGACGCGGATGTCTTGCAGGGCGAGGACCCGGTGAAAGGTCAGGTTGGTCTCGGCATCGCGGGTATAGACCGCGATCCGCCCCTGGTAGCGCCCGGCCGGGAGGCAGGTCTGGGTGGGTGACGGATTCCAGGACCAGGTGGATCCAGACTTGGAGGGCTCCATGTTCAGCCAGAGATTGGTGGTGTCAGAGATCTCCCAGCGGGCATCTTTGCTGTCGCTGCTCGAAAGGGTATAGCGCAGACCAACGCTTTCCGCCTGGCTCCATTCCAGGAAGTCGGGGGATTCAAAAAGGGGGTTGGTCGGCGCGGTGAAGTTGTATGTCCTGGCATCGATGGCCTGGGCAGGCCGCGCCAGGAGAAAGAGTCCAAGCAGGAAGCAGCTGATCAAGCCGCCGGTGCCGGTCAAAGAGGGTGTTGTCGAGATCCCGCCCGTGGTGCTGGGCTCGGGAGAATCGACATCCGGGGCTTCCAGGCGCAGCTCGCCGGCGCCAACTTTGGAAAGCCATTTGCGCCAGAAATTGATCTTGTTGGCAGTGGATTCTGGCAGATCCACCGTTTTGCGAATGAACAGAATCTCCAGCGCGATATAGAGCGCCGCGATCTTCAGCTTCTTTGGAGGGTTGGTAAGGGGAAGTTGGACGCGCCCTTCAATGAGCGCGTCCACTTCGTTGCTGGCCGTATCAATCACCGACTTGAGCAGACCGACATCCGGGTTGGTCCCGTCTGTATCAGAAAGGGCCGCGTCCCGGTACTTGTCCGGGACGACGGCCTTTAGCTCATTGGCGGTGATGTATGCCATGCCACATCCGCCCTCGGTTACGTAATCGCCATGCGACGGCCGCAGGGAGACGCCGTGACCTTGGCATCATCGCTCCAGTCCACAGCCACAACATCAAGACGGGGATCTTCTTGATAGAGACGCACATCGAAGATGTTCGCTGCGCTGCAGCTGAAGGTCTTGGCAAATGACGGATCGTAGGGCGTCGGATTCTCGGAGCGGGTAAACACCAACACCTCGTTGCCAACGACGAAGCTGTTGCTCTTCGTCTTGCCAGGCTTCGCAGTGTCATAGGCCAACACGCCGACGCGGATCTCGATCTGCGGATTGATCAGCATGGAGGCGAGTGCCGCCAGCGTCACTCCGTCGGCCGAAACACCCGCCAAGCGGGCTTTCACCAAGACATGGTGCCGAAGCGTATTGAACGCGCTCAGACCGATAACCATCGCGTTCGGCATCCGGCCGGTCGCAAGGGCAATGGACAAGATCTGGGCATCGAGTTCCGCAATCGGATCATTCGCATCATTGCTCCAGACGCCAACTCCGCCCGTGGCAGCGACGGCCGCACGGATCGCGGTGAAGACTTCAATCTCGTGACTGAGCTGACCAACCGTGAGGCAGGTCTGGATCTTCGACTGCTCCAGCATGCCCTGATCGTTTCCGGCGAGCTTGCGCTCGTGTTCGTCGATCGTGGTCTCCAGGGCGTTCGGTCGGCAGTTGTAGAAGGCATCGTCCGACTCGAACACAATCCGGGTTGCCTTGCCACCGATGGCGCGACGCGCCGCAGGGGTTTGGAACGAATTCTTGTCTTCGAACGTCTTGTACTGGCCGCTGGCAACGCCGGTGACAACCAGCGGTGCGATGAAATTCGCCAGCGACGGGATCATGCTCTGCATGAAGCCGCGCGAGTAATTTCGCAGTGTTTCGCTATTTCCGTATACTGTTCCCATGATAGGTTCCTTCCTTCCTTATGTGACGGGGGTATAGACGCCGTCGTGATCGTGGTCGTAGGCGGCGTTGACCTCCGCGCCGACAGCGGCGGCGGGGTTCAGCAGAATCGCGCTCACGCGCTCATCGGATACGCCGGCTTCGATGAAACGGACACATGCCACATCCGTGGCTGCCGCTTCGGTGAACTTGCCTGTGGTGGCATCGGCAACGCCGTAGTCACCAATTTCAACGGTCCCGGCCAGTTTCACCTTCACAGGCCCGGCGTTGCCGCCAAACAGAGCGACGGTGCCCGAGGTCGAGGTGGAGGCGCCGGCAGCGGTCGGATCGCAGACGATTAGCACACCGGCGTTTCCGCCGAGAGCCCCGTCAAACCCGACTGCGCAGCCAAGCGCATCGCTGAAGTCGACACCCGTGTCGGCATCCAGCGGAATGATTGCTTTGAGATTTGCTTCCATGATTTCTGATTTCTCCTGTTATGGTTTTCTTTTCAAATCCGCCTACGCGAACAGCTCCGGCTTGGCTGCCTTGGCCATGTCCCAGAGGCGCGGCCAGTTCGTTTCACCCGTGTCCCGCTTGAGCTGGGCGATCAGAGCATTCTGATCCGCAGCCAGATTGGTGGTGGTGGTTTCAGTCCCATCGCCGGTCGGCGTATTCCGCAGAATCGGAAGGGTCACGCCAAGCGTGGTGATGTGGGCGGCCAGATCCTCGACACTCAGGTCAGTCACGGCCTGCTCGGTCAAGGTCACGGCCTTGCCCTGCACGGCCGCCAGCTGCAGCATCGTTTCCTTGCGCTGCGCGGTCAGCATCGCGCTCAGAACGGTGATCTGCTGGCCCTGGTCAACGAGGGTTACCTTCTGGGAATCCAAAAGAGTCTTGTGCTCCACAATGGAAGCAGTGGCCGCATCGGCCAGCACCTGCACGGGCTCAAGCGCACCGGCGGTCAGGGGTGTGGATTCGGAAGCGTTCAGCGCATCCAGCTCCGTACGCACGGCAGCCAGTTCGGTCTTCATTTGCTCGAATAGAGCAAGTTGTTCTTCGGTCATGTTTTTCTCCTGTTGGTTGCCGCCGTCGAATTCGGCGGAAAATAGAGTGGATTCCAGCAGCGCGCCCTGGGTCACCAGAGCAGCGGATTGGATCCCGAGTACCACGCCATCCTTGGTGTGGATCGGGACGGGGCTCACATCATAGAAGTCCGGGGCGAACTCTTGGCCTGTCGGGGTATAGGCCACATTCTGCAGCACGATGCTGTGGTCGGCCGTAATGGCCACATCGCCATAGGCCGCGTGGTGCCGGGGGGCGGGCTTATAGTTGGGGCTCTGTTTGCTCGACTGGTGATCAAAGTCAACGACCACGCGGTTGAAGACGCCGGAATCGATCTGCTGCTGAACAGCCGCCAGAGTTGTATCGTTCACAAAAAACGAACCCTTAACGGATTTGTTCTCGCCCCATTTGAACAGGTGGATGGTGTTGGGAAGGCTGCCGGCGGTTACGGCGATGGGATCGCGACCGGTCAGGGCAACAGCGGAAATCAGCTTGGTCTGGTCATCTTTCACGCCCCCGATATTGGAGCATTACTGGGAAGGCAGAAACGAGCAGTGGGACTGATGGGGAATTAGGATCCGGAGGCGGTTTTCACTTCAGCCAGGCAATCATAATATCGCGGACGCGCTTCTTTGCCCGATTGGTTGGTGTTCCAGCGCCAGTGAAAGGAAA
>Ga0207996_1001889_pt1 | contig 13614 bp, 4 predicted proteins | sample AntAceMetag02UKG_FD_184773 | JGI IMG/M metagenome (GOLD analysis project Ga0207996, IMG submission 184773) | Saline lake microbial communities from Ace Lake, Antarctica - Antarctic Ace Lake Metagenome 02UKG (SPAdes) (version 2) | ecosystem: Environmental > Aquatic > Non-marine Saline and Alkaline... | reverse complement strand
CGGCGTTCCTGGGCAAGGTGCATGATATTGCCGATATATTCACTTGGAACAAGGATCTCGCATGCCATAATTGGTTCTTCAATATAATGAATAGTGGTTTCGTTAGGCATTTGTGAGGGATTATCAATATGAATTTCTTTGTCATTGTCGAGTTTCACTATGAATTCGACACTCGGCGTGGTCGAGATGATGGGGATGTCATATTCGCGATTGATACGTTCCTTAAATATTTCCAGATGAAGCATGCCGAGAAATCCACATCGAAAGCCGAATCCCAAGATGGCGGAATTTTCCGGTTCGTAAATAAGCGAGTTGTCATTCAATTGGAATTTGGCAAGCCCATCTCTCAGATTGTTGTAGTCAGCTCCGTCAAGTGGATAGATACCACTGAAGACCATTGGTTTGGGGTTTTTAAAATCAGGCAGTGCAATTTTTGCCGGAGCTTTTGCTTGTGTGATAGTGTCACCTACCTTTGCTTCCCGCACACCCTTAATGCCTGCAATGATATATCCAACTTCGCCGAATTCCAATTTTTTACACGGTTCCATTTTAAGTGAAAAATAACCAATATCTTCAATTTGATATTTCTTATTTGTAGAATACAGGAGAATTTCATCACCTCTCTCGAGTAATCCGTCAAAAAGACGAATATGTACTACCACGCCACGGTATTGATTGTATTGCGAATCAAAAATGAGTGCCCGGGTTTCTTCTGTATCTGAGGAGGGGGGAGGTACTTTTTCGATAACTTCCGCAAGGATTTCCTCAATACCAATGCCTTCTTTTGCACTTGTCGCGAGTACTTCTTCATCAAAAACACCGAGGAGATTTGCCAGCTCATGCTTTCTTCTCTCCACATTTGCTGCCGGGAGATCAATTTTATTGATCACAGGAATGATTTCCAGGTTGTAATCCAGGGCAATATAAAGATTGCTCAATGTCTGTGCTTCGATACCCTGAGTGGCATCAACAAGAAGGATAGCTCCCTCGCAAGCCGCAATACTGCGGGAAACCTCATAGGAAAAATCAACATGCCCGGGAGTATCTATAAGATTCAGGATATATTTTTTACCATTCAACTCGTAATTCATTCTAATAGGATGAGCTTTTATGGTTATACCCCGTTCCCGCTCAAGATCCATATCATCAAGAATTTGATCTACAGTATGTTTTTCCACAGTATGGGTCAGCTCAAGGAATCTATCTGCAAGGGTAGATTTGCCATGATCAATATGAGCGATTATGCAGAAGTTACGGATATTTTCTCTTATCATAAATTATAACTCATTTTTGAAATTTATTTATGTCCAAAAATTTTATACATGATTAATTTCATCAAGATAAAAAAAAGTTGACGAAGTTTTTTGATAATTGAATGAATCAGAATTAAGAAAATTGAAAACGTTATAAAATTCATTTTGATTACAACAAGGGTTGTATGTAAATTGTTAACATCTTTGATAGGCATCATCGTAACGATGCATCATCGAATTCGATGAATAATCGTAACGATGAATTATCGTACGCGATAAATATTGTAGAAACAAAAAAAATAGGAGTAACAATATGAAAAAAACTATTTTTGTTATTTTTTTAGTATTTAGTTTTGTGCTTACAATACAATTGTTTGCACATGAGCGGGATTTAAATATCCATTTGGAATATAACAATCCTTCTATGGTAGCTGGTCCGCCAGTTCCTTTTCCCACAAGGGATCTCGATGAGTCATTTGAAGATGTGACTTTCCCTCCGGCTGGTTGGGTGAAATACAGTCCTGACGGCGGAACAGGTTGGGAGCGTCAAACAGTTGGGACTACACCAATACCGGGTTGGAATGGTGGCGTTATTACACCAACACCTGATGGATTGGGTGGTAGTGCAATGGCATTCTGTACATGGACTACAGGCGGAGCATCAGCAAATGATCAGTGGTTAGTATCAACTCAAACTTCAGTTAATTCAGGCGATTCTCTTTCTTTTTGGATGAGAAAATTTTCTGAACTTTATGCTGAATATGTTGAGGTCCTTATCTCTACTACTGATAACCAGATGGCAAGCTTTACCAATACTTTAGTTGCTGTTAACTATGCTGTCGCTGATACTGGCTGGGTAAAGTATACTGAATCTCTTGATGCATATGCAGGAGGAGATATCTACATTGCGTGGCGTGAAACAGTTGCCGACAATTTGAATGATGGCGCAGCAATTTTCTTAGATTTAGTTAAATTAATTGCTGTACCGGTGAGTGTTGATAATCAAAATGAAATTGAGCAATTTAATATTGCTCCTAATCCCTTCAACCACTCAACGACCTTCAGTTTCTCTTTGAAAGAAGCCGCACACGTATCTGTCGATGTGTATAACATCAAAGGACAGCTTGTGAAAAATTTTTCAAATGAAGATATGATGGCTGACATCCATTCTATAAGCTGGAACGGGACTGACAATTCTGGAAATGAAGTACCCACAGGTGTATATTTCACAAGAATCGTAACCGATAATGTAGAAAATATTCACAAAGTGATGGTGATCCGTTAAGAAATTTGTAAAAGTCTTTTAAGCCCGAGGAGTTTTCTTCGGGCTTTTTTTATGTTCGCTTGAACCGTTTTTTTAGTTCTTCAAAAGTAATTTCAATTATAGTCGGGCGACCATGGGGGCAGAAGAAGGGATTCTTACAGGCAAAAAGCCGATTAATGAGTTCAAGCATTTCCTTTTTACTCAATTTGTGATGAAGCTTGATGGATGCATGGCAGGCATAGGATTTTGCAAGTGTGTCCCTGAAATCACCTTCAGGAGAAAACTCTTCCTCTATCTGTTTGAAAATCTCAACGAGTATATCTCCCTTTTTCCATTCCTGGAGATCTTTTGGAATTTCTTCCACAATTATCGAGTTGCCGCTGAAAACCTTGATCTTAAAACCAACCTTTACGAACATCTCACGGTATTCTTCAATAAAATCAGGAATGATCTTTTGCAGATGCTTTGGCAGATCGATCACAAGAGGAAAGAGGAGCTTTTGACCGTCCAATCCCTTTTCATTATGTTCAAGTCTGTGCTTGATCTTTTCATACTGAACTCTCTCGTGCGCTGCATGCTGGTCAACGATGAGCATACCGCTTTTAATTTCTACAACGATGAATGAATTATCTATTTGCCACGGATTTACAATTTCCGATTCGATGATCTTGTTCTTATTTTTCACCACATTATCTTCGAATAAAGACTCAAGCTGCACATCTTTTCTGGGGTTTGTGAAAAGGTCTGTGCGTGGATCCTGCCCTCCTAGAGTGCCAATGTGATGAGAACCTCTATGAATTGACCTTTGACTTCTCCCTTCTAAGCTGGATGAAAGATCTTCGGGCTCAATAGTATCTTTCTGAAGTTCGGCGTATTTCTGCCGTTCATAATCAAGTAATGAGTTGGTAAGAGAGGTTTTAATAAAGTTAAATATTATTCGTGAATCCTTGAAACGCACCTCGGTTTTGGTGGGGGATACATTGACATCGATCAGATTTCCTGGGAGCTCGAGTAGGAGAATATAAAGAGGAAGCTGATTTTTAAGAAGACTCTTCTTGGTAAAGGGTTCGTAAGCTTTTTTTATCGCACTATATACGATCTTATCACTGATATATCTTCCATTAATGTACAAATAATGAATTTTTTGCCATTCTGCATCTTCATGATATGATCCTATGAAGCCCTGTAATTTTAATCCCTCTTGAGAGGTCTGCACAGGAATCACATTATTTTTGAAAAAATTATCTCCAAAGATTTCCACGATGCGTTTTTCCAGGAATTCCACTCTGGGGTAATTTAAAATTTCTCGATTATTATGAACGAGTTTAAAGCTGATTTCATGATGAGTGCAGGCAAGGTGCTGAATAGTACGCGTGATGTGCTGCATCTCAGTCTGGGTTGTTTTAAGGAATTTTTGGCGCGCGGGAACATTTTGGAAAAGATTTCGTACACGAATAATAGTGCCGGGGATACTCCCTGTTTGCCCCACATTTTTAATATCTCCACCTTTGATATGAATAAGGCATGCAGGTTTATTTTTCTCATTTTGCGATAAAGAGATGATTTCCATATCAGAAACTGAAGCAATACTTGGAAGCGCTTCTCCACGGAAACCAAGTGTGGAAATGTTCTGTATGTCATCAAGAGTATAGATTTTACTCGTTGCGTGTCGTTCAAGAGAGAGTAGGGCATCATCTCCAGTCATTCCGCTCCCATTATCAATAACCTCGATAAGCTTCTTGCCACCATCCTCAATGTTGATAACTATCTTAGTCGCATTTGAATCAATGGAGTTTTCGACGAGTTCTTTAACTACAGAAGCCGGTCTTTCTATGATCTCACCGGCAGCAATATGGTTAATTACTTTTTCTTCTAATATTTTAATTCTGCTCATAGTATCTCATTTCAATTTATATGCAAAAACATAATCATATTTTCTCGGTCAAGAATTTTCAGTTGACAAGAATTTTAATTTTAAAAAATTTTACAAAATAATATTCAATTCTCATTATGGTCAGTAATAAAAATGTAAATGAAATCTCATATCTAAAAATGAATTTAAACAATGAAGAAGAATGAAGAAAACAAATTTAATTTCAGACAATGCTTTGATTATCAAAGGTTTAAGGAGATTTAAGGTTTTTAAGAAAATTATTGACAACAAAATTTTAGGTACTAAAAAATCGATTTGAATGAAGAGTATAATATATATTCTTAAAATTCATTAAAATGAAAATGAAAAAGAACGCGAGAATGTTAATGTCGAAAATAGGTAACCAGCCCTTTTTTAGAATACAATTTTATATGGCTGGAGTTTTAATCCCGAAGCATACTCGGGATATCCATTATGTTACTTTCGCAAGTAGGGAACCTGGCAAGTGATTCCATGATTATCACCCAGTATACTTGTTTTAATATGTTTACTTATCAATTAGTTAAAAAATTAATCCTTTTATAGGAGGAAAAAAAATGAAAAAGATTGTTTTAATCTTTGCAATTATGCTCTTAACCTTCACCGTTGCCCATGCACAATGGGTCATCAATGAGGGTTTTGAAAGTACATTTCCACCTACCGGATGGCTTTCAGAATCTCCGCAAGGTGATCTCTGGGCGCAAGACGATGGTACGGATCATGGACCAGGAACCGCGTATGCTGGTGCTTATGCAGCAATGTATAATAACTATGACTACTCCGGCGGTAATTCCGCTTCTATGACCACACCAGCGTTTGATATCAGCGCTCAAGCAGCACCTCAGTTAGATTTCTACTGGTGGAATGATGACGGAACTTATAACCCAGCATATATGCTGCTCTATAAGTCGACAGATGGTGCTACATTTACTCAGTTCGACTCAATTAGCACACATAGCAGCGGTGGTTGGTTAAATTATAATACTCCGTTAACCACAGATATCACTCACATCAAGTTTGAAGCTGTTAGTGATTATGGAGTGAAAAATACCTTTATTGATAACTTCATGGTTGGTCAACCTAATCCTTACGACGTTATCGTTGATCAGTTGACACCCGATGCGGTGATCATTGAAGGTACTTCCTACAATTACTACATGAAGGTTTCAAACATTGGCTTGAATGTAGATGTCTACGATCTTACACTTGCTGGTGGAACATGGGTCTATGATATCAGAGATAAAGATGATACCGGTACTATTGCCTCTATCGGCATAGCAGCAGGTGCTGCTGATACCGTTATCGTGAAAGTCACTGCCCCCGTGGCAAAAGACGTTTCTGACATGGTGACCTTCACCGCGACCTCACAGGCAGATCCTGGTGTGTCCTCTTCTGATGATATCACTACTGGTGCATATTTTCCGTATCTTTCTCTCTTCGAGAACTTCGATGCGTGTGTCGCACCTGCGCTTCCACCTAAATGGTCAAGGATAGTTGAGACCACAAGCACCTATCCCTATGTTAACACCTATAACAGCGCAACATATGCGTATTCTGATACAATCAGCGTAAAGATGTACAACTCAAGCGATCTTGCTGCAGAACTACTCCTTGTTACTCCTGCTCTGCAGACAGGCGTATGGGGCAATGTCATTACTGCAATGGTTCGTTCAAGTTCAGGAGATCAGGACATCTTAGTGGGAACGATTACAGATCCTACTGATCCTTCAACCTTCTCACTTGTCCAGAGCTTCCCCGTAACAGGCACTTATACTGAGATTGCATGTCAGATCGATTTTGCAAAATCAGAAGGTTATGTTGCTTTCAAGCATGCCTGTAATGGAACCTATGACTACTATTATATCGATGATGTAGCATGGGTAGAGATCATTCCAGAACCTTATATGGTCATTGACGAAACCGAACATGACTTTGGAATGGTTGATCAGGGTACAGTCGATACATGGGATGTAACTATTTATAATGATGGATATGGAACACTTTACATCGATGATGCTACAGTGAATCCACCATTCTCAGTTACCTATCCAGATTCAATTGAACCCGTCAGCAACGGTATCGCTACTGTTACACTTGATGCTACTGACGTCGGTATGTATCTTGATGTTCTTGAATTCCATACCAACGCACCTCAGGACTCCACAATTGACCTCAGCGTTCTTGTGAAGGGTACTGATTATGTGATGGAAGGATTTGAAGAAACGACCTTCCCTCCATTTGGTTGGGAAAATCCTGATGGCTATTGGGTACGTCAAATAGGTATGGCATATGAAGGCCAAGGATATGCATACACTAACAAAAGTCATGTCTATGATGCTATCTTTATAACACCTCGTCTTGAAATTAACGGTGGTGACTTTATCGACTTCTTCTGGAGAAATTCCGACCTTTATCCTACTAAGGTCATTAATGGTGACACTCTATTTGTCGAAATTTCTAATACCTATCTTAATACTGCTCCAACATGGGAATGCATTGCGATGCTTACTGCAAACGCACCAATGGATGATTACGAAGAAGTCTTTGTTAACATCCCTGATACATACATTGGCAACAATGCAAAGATCAGATGGCGTCATCGCACAGAATTAGCTCCCGAATCTCAAGGTGTTGGTCTTGATAACATTATTATGCCTGCTCCATATCTTCCGATCAATTTCTCAGTTGAACCTTGCTATGCTTCTGACTATATAGGACCAGGCAACCCAATTCAATACACCTATGATGTAACAAACATGGGCATTTGGGATGACCGTTTCATCATTCTTGTTCAAGATAGCTCAGCTATTCGTTATAGCAAGGATGTCGAAGACTTTGAAACCAGTGATGGTGGCTGGGTAGCCACAGCAGACTGGGATCCTGTCGGTGACTGGGCATGGACACCTACCTATGATATTACTAACTACACAGGTGCTAATACACCACCTCCAGCAGCTCATTCTGGCACAGGCCTTTGGGCTACAGTTCCTGAAGGTGACTATACAAATGCTGGTGGCTCTAGTTATATGAGCAAGACAGTAGACTTCAGTGGAATCACTGATGCCTATCTTAATTTCTGGTACTGGTCTGATATCAATGGTACCTGGGACTATTGCGATGTTATCGTGAATAGTGACATCTTATGGACAATCGATACCCACACCCCAACTGCTTGGGAGGTTGCATCTCTTGATCTTTCCGCATACGATGGAATGTCCGATGTTCAGATCCTTTTCTCGTTCTACGCAAGTACCGTTGTTGAGAAGGCTGGAATGTACATAGATGATGTAGATTATCCCGGTGGTAGCGGTCCTGGACCAAGTCCTACAGGCTGGCCTGTTACTGTAAGTCCTCCATTCCTTGAGCTTGCACCCGGAGAAACCGGTAGCTTTGTAGCAACTGTTTCAGTTCCGGAAGACGCAACAATTGATGCCGGACAGCTTACACCTATTCTTACTTATTCAAGAGAAGATAATACAGTACAACACCAAGTATTGGTATCTGCACTTTGTCATCTCAAAGATCCGTATGAACCAAACAATGTTATTGTAGACGCAACTCCTTGGGGTTACGGTCAGGTGACAGATGGTGCACAGATCTATTATAATGCTGATTATGTTGATGAAGATATCGATATTTATGAATTTGATGGATTAGCAGGTGCTATTATTGTTTGTGACTTTGACCTGGATCCTGATGAAACCGTATTTGACGGTGCTATCAAGCTTACTGATGTAGATTCCACCGAGATTGCCTTCGCAGATGAATGGGCAGGTGGAGGAAGCGAACAGCTTAAATACAGACTTCTTGAAGACGGCACTTACTACCTTGTCTTGGGTAAATGGGATAATGTCCTCGATGGTCCATATAAGAAGGATTCTGACCGTGGAGAAAATACATGCTACTATGAGATGGTATTAACTCTGATACCTTCACCCGAGGTAGCTGTATCTCCTGATTCTTTACAATTAGGTATTGTTTATAGTAAAGAAACAGCGTCAGTAGATTTGTTCATAGAGAATACTGGTGTTATCGGTTGTGATGATCTCAGCTATGATATTGATGTGATGATTCCTGGAATTGAAACACTCTATCAGTCAGGCTTTGATGATGCTGGTGATTGGGCAGTCAGCGGTGGAACCAACTGGGGTCTTACAAATACTAATAATGCTGGTGGAACTCCTCCAGAAGCTCGCTTCTATTGGTCACCAAATTTAACAGCTCTTCAAAGACTTATTAGCCCTGTTATTAATACAACAGGATCTACAAGTGCTGATTTAACATTTAAACATTACTTAGACTATTATGCAGACGGTACTCTCGTTGGTGTTCAAACAACAAGTGATGGTGGAGCCACATGGAATACCGTATGGTCAATCTCACCTACTGCCGATATGGGACCTGAAACAGTTCCTGTAACTATTGATAATTCAGATATGGGCTCAGACCAATTCCAGCTTTGCTGGTTCTTTGACGGCATTTCATTTGATATCAATAACTGGTATGTCGACGACGTCAAACTTAGTGTTGGTGGCGAGGCATGGGTTGAAGTTAGCCCAAGCTTAGGTCTGATCGGCCAGGGTGCAACTCAGACATGTGTTGTAACTTGCGATGATACCGGACTTACCGATCCTGGTGTTTATACAGCAGACATTATCGTCCATAACAACGCTATGTTAGATGGTGCATCCGATGTTGTCATTCCACTGACGTTCTTCTATCAAATAGCTGCTCAGGGTATGATAGGTACTGTTACATACTTACAAACTGGTGATCCTCTTGAAGGTGTGATGGTTTCTGCTGGTAACTTTGTTACCTATACAGACGCAGACGGCTTCTATCAATTTACAGATATTGCCTCAGGTATCTATGATGTTACGTTCCAAAAAGACGGTTTCGCAACATTAGTGAAATATGGCATTTATGTAAGCCCCAATTGGGTATCACTTCTTAATGTAGAAATGCTCTTTGATGGTGCAGTACCAGAAAACCTCATTGCCAATGGTATCCCCGAAGCTATTGAGCTTGATTGGGATAAACCATCCGGCGGTGGTGGTGGCGGACAAATATTATACGAACTTATCCAGCATGACGGTAATCCTGTAAATGGTTATTACCAATCATTTGGCAATGGGTATGGTGTTGTGTATGATGTTTCCGGTTACACTAATGTAACTCTTGATCAACTTGACTTCCGTCATTCATCTTGGGGTCTTTCCGGTATCTGGGATTATTCACTTCACATTGTTGATTGGGATACATATACAGAAGTAGCAGTTATCACAGGTCTTCAAACCACAGGTGATGACCAGTGGGAAAATGGTATCGATCTTGGTTCTATTTCCGAAACTGGTCTTGTAGGCGTTTTCCTTGAACCGCTTGGAAATATTTCTACAGATGCTTATCCCGACTTAGATGCTGACGATGTTGGACCTGGTGGATTATCCTACTATGGTGCATTGTCAAGCTATGCAGATATGTTACTTTCGGACATTGGAGACTTCCTTATGGATCTGTGGATATTGGCCGATGAGACTGATGTTCCAGTACAAGCTCAAGTGTTTCCTGCTCAAATCTCACACAATCAACCAACTCGCAATCCAGTAACCAATCAAAATATCACCTCGGTATCAACCGTTCAAAAGGTTAATACAAATACTTCATCAAGGGAAGCCGATCTTCTTGGTTATAATGTCTATGAAGCAACTAAAGGTTTCGTGTCTTATCTTGATGGCGAAAACAATACTTACTTCATTGATGATATTGTTGCAGTTGATGTCCCTTATACCTACTGTGTAACAGCAGTATATGATGAGGGTGAATCAAGTCCCTCAAATACAGCTACGGCAACGCCACTTGCTCCAAGCGGTGGTTATCATGACACATTTGATCTAGACTGGTCAACAACCGGTTGGGTACAAGACCCCGCTGGTGGTAACTGGATCTGGGCTGCAGGTTATGCAAACTTGTACTGGAGTCCATCAGCTGCTCCTTATGATATGTCATTGATTTCTCCTGAAATAGATCTTCCGGATGATCCTCTTGATGTATACGATCTGACAGTAAGTATGTATGTGGACAACTATACTTCATTTGATGGCGAGGTGTGGGAGATTTGGCTTATCAATGATGGTGGCGAAGACCTCCTATGGTCATGGGATGATCCCACAGCCGACTGGGGTGTCTCTGGTGGATCAGATTGGGTTTACACAGATACAGGTCAGTATTCCGGACAAACCGTTCAGGTTAAATTCCGTTCACACGGTGCTACGACCTTCAACTTTGATAACTGGTTTATCTACGATGTATTCTTCGACTATGCCGACATTCCACCTGTTTATGGTGCTCTTGAAGGTGCGGTAACAGATGGTGAAGGTAATCTTCTTGAAGGTGTTGCAGTAGATGCAGATTTCTTAGACTACAACACAGTATATACTGATGTAAATGGATTCTACTCAATTGACCCAATGCGTGTTGGTTTGTATGATATTACCTACAGTAAACTTGGATATTCTACAATATTAGAAGAAGATGTAGAGATCCTGGTTGGTGATACCACCGTAGTAGATGTTGTACTTGGTAATCCTACTATGGATATCGATCCTACTTCAATCCCAGATGCAATAGTACCTGTTGGTGGAACTAGTACGCGAACTATTACTGTTACCAATAATGGTAATGCGCCACTTGACTGGGGTGCTAGTTTAGAAAATCTTACTGATACTCAGTATACTATAAACTACGATCTGCAAACTAATCCTCCTACTCCCGAGAACAGTGAAATGGCACCAGTCGGTAAAGAAAACTATGAAGGTGGTAATAACTCTAAAGACACATGGGATATTCTATTTAATTTCAATGCTGTTGAAGCAGGTCAACCTGGTATAGAAACGAATGGACAGCATATATACACTGCTGACTGGCGTTCAACAGCAACTGCTACATTCTATGAGTACGAAATGGATGGAACTTCTGTAGAATCATTTAATATCGCTGGTGCAACAGAGATCCGTGATATGGCTTATGATGGAACTTACTTCTACGGAAGTGCTGCTTCCATGAGTATCAACATTATGGACCTTGAAGCACAGACACTTATTGGAACAATTCCTGTAACTTGTGCCGGTGTAACAGGTGTTCGTCATATTGCTTATGATCCTGAACTTGATGGTGGTAATGGTGGTTTCTGGGTTGGAAATTGGGATGAACTTGGTGCAATTACAATGACCGGTTCGCAAATTTATAGCGCAAGTAGTGTTACATCAGTTTATGGTTCAGCTTATGATCAATATACAGATGGTGGACCATATCTATGGCTGTTTGCACAACCAGCGTCAAACGCAATTATGCAACAGTTTGACATAGCAACACAATCTCTTACCGGCGTAACTCATGATTGTTCTGATGCTCCTGGATTTAATGCAGGAATATCCGGCGGTGCTGCAACTTACTGTGCAGATGGCAAATTAATCCTTCTCGCTAATATTCAACAGGATCCGAACCTGATAGTTGCTTATGAATTAGCTCCATTCGCAACCTGGATAGCAATTGATCCTAATGCTGGTACTGTTGATCCTTATGGCGCATTTGAAGAAGTAACAGTCACATTTGACGCTGGTGATGATCCTGCAGGTACAATTCATACCTGTGACATTCTCTTTGAATCAGCACAAGGTGTACCTTCCGTAACAGTTCCTGTTACATTAATGGTTGGTAATCCTGAATATGGTACTCTTACCGGTACTGTTACTGCAGCAACTGGTGGAGCACTGATCGAAGGTGCAGAGATTACCGCTTCTGACGATGCGGACAACACGTATGTGACTTACACGAATGCTTCAGGTGTATATACAATTGAAGATATGATGGTTGGTTACTATACAGTCGAATGTACTGCTGATGGTTACAACTATCACGTAGAAGTCGATGTGCCAATCACTGCAGGTAATGTCACTACTCTTAACTTTGCACTTCTTGCACCTGTTATGACTGTAAATCCTCTGGTGATCAACACCTCAGTTGACCCAGCTACACCGATACAGGTTGATATTACTATCGATAACGATGGTGATGGACCTCTGGAATGGTTCGCATCTCTTGATCAGCCAGTTTCAATTCCACGTGAATCAGGAAATCATCCTGTTGGTCCTAATGCTGTTTCTGCTGAAGGAGTTCCTCAAGGTTTAGATCCTGTTTATGGAGCTAATGAACCGAACTTCACGCTTACAAGAGGATCTGTCGGATGGGGTATTGAAGCAGTTGATGGTTCAGGTTGCTGGATCGATACCGATGCTCCAGATATCTTGAACGATGTGTTTGTTCCAACATTCGCTACCTACGCCGGTGAGTTTGGTCCTGATAATGATACACATATGTACTTCTTTGATAATGATACTCAGAATCTGATCTATGTAGAAATGGCTACAGGTACTGTGACGACAATTGGTCCTACAGGTATAGGATCTACAACTGAGTTCATGAATGACATGGCTTGTGACAGAACTACTGGAACGATGTATGGAGTGTTCAACAATTCCATCTATACAGTTGATCTTGCAACAGGTGCATGTACGTTAGTTGGAGCTATTGGAAACACCGGTGGAATGATGATCGCAATTGCTGTTGACGGAAATGGTGACATGTGGGGTCATGATCTTGGTCTTGATGAAATTTGGACTATTGATAAAGCAACAGGTACAGGAATGTCTGTTGGATCTACCGGCTTTGATGCAAACTATGCACAAAGTATGGCTTGGGATCCGCTGACAAATATTGTGTACCTTGCTGCTTTCAATGGCACAAATTTCTATTACGAACTGAGAACTGTCGATCTTACAACAGGTGCTACTGCATTACTCGGTGGTGTATACTACAAAGAAATCGTAGCATTCTCATTCCCAGGTGATGCTACAACACCATGGATCACAATTGGTCCTTCATCCGATGTAGTACCCGCTGGTGGAACCTCAACACTATGTGTGTTCCTTAACACAGTTGACTACCCCATTGGTGAGATTCTCTTTGCTAACATCGAGATCATATCTGATCCCGATGTCGGAGTTGTAACTGTACCGGTTACCGTTATTGTCTCTGATACGGTCTCATCTGGTGAAACACCTGTTATAGAAACCAGTCTGTATGCGAATTTCCCGAATCCAATGCTAAACTCTACAACCTTCATCTTC
>Ga0207996_1001888_pt1 | contig 13619 bp, 12 predicted proteins | sample AntAceMetag02UKG_FD_184773 | JGI IMG/M metagenome (GOLD analysis project Ga0207996, IMG submission 184773) | Saline lake microbial communities from Ace Lake, Antarctica - Antarctic Ace Lake Metagenome 02UKG (SPAdes) (version 2) | ecosystem: Environmental > Aquatic > Non-marine Saline and... | reverse complement strand
CTGATAACCACACTCTGAAAAAAAACAACTACCGCTATAATCGGAATCAGATCCATAAATGCTAGTCTCAATTTTCTTAGTATGGCAAGGATGTAGCGTCTATACCTCACTAATTTTTACTTTTTTTAATGCACAGCAAATATATGAAAAACATAAAAAAAATTGAATAAATATTACCGGGTGTTTTCAAAACTTGTTAGAGATAAACAGAATATTCATGGACAAAGTCGCTATTCGGATTTATGATAATCAGTAATGCTTGTCAAAATGCCACCTAACTATTCGTATAAGAATAGTAGCCGACTGCGTTGCACTTCCCTGTCAAGATACAAAAAAGTTTAAGCGGGCTACAAACCTTGAATTTACTACTGACTCGGCTATTATTTTTATACATTGTTGAACTAAATCCCTTCGGAATAGCTTTAATAAAGTATTTCATTACAAATTCTTATATCTGCAAATATAATAATATAAATTTAAAGATATGAGAAAATTTTATTGCCTAATGTTTAGAAAATCAAATAAAATCCAAAGAATTTATTCAGATTTTACACAATACTTATTCGAAATTATTCCAATTTCTCTTTTTTTCCTTCCCGAAATCCCCAATTAAAACATTAAAAACCGTCGATATGTACATAGATAGGATGTAGTTCAACATAGCTTGTCCCGATCTTTCCTCGGGAGACTCATCGCTGGGTTTCCGCTTTGGCGGAACAGGCTTTGCAGACCGCTCAGAGTCCTATTTATTAGGCAACGTATCTTTTTGTTTTTCAATTTTTGTTTCAATTATTTTATTCACTAAATCTCTAAATTCTGGAAATTGAACCCTTCTTCTATAAGCATATTTTGTCTTATGTGAAATGATCATATTAAGCTTAGGGATTATTAGTAAATATTGACCACGAGCTCCTGCTGCATAATATGATCCATCAAAAATTTCATTATCATCTTTAAATATCCACCACATATATCCATAGGCAAGATTCCATTCTCGTTGAAACTCAGAATTAAATTGTGAAGTTGGTGTAAATGTACTTGTAGTAAGGCTTATCCAATCAGCAGGAATTATCTGATTTCCACTCCAATTACCTTTGTTCAGCATCAATAATCCAACTCTTGCCATATCTCTTGTTGATATCCAAAAGTGATAGGCTAAATATTTAGATTTTGTTGTATCTCCAAGTTTTTGTTGTTTTTCAAGTTTGAAATCTTGCATTTGAATAGGGATTGCAATATCCTGTTCAAAGGTTTCATATATATCTTTCTCCGTTAATTTTTCAAATATTTCACCCGCTGCATTAAAATCCCAATTATTATATAAATAATATTCTCCAGGTTTAATACTCCCTCTTTGAGGTGCGTACTGTGAATTGTCACCATCATTTGAAGCTGGGTGATATATTCCTGATCTGGCTGTAATTAAATTTCTAATAGTAGCCTGACGTTCAATGGGTAATAATCCTTGGATATCATCAATTTCTAATTCTTTTAACGTCATGTCAAGATTAATAGTCCCATTTTTTACATACTTTCCAAACATCATAGACAATAAACTTTTACGACAAGAAGCAATATAACTCAACTCTTCAATATTACCGAATTCAAATAAACATTTACCGTCAACAGCAATAAACAGTCCTGTAGTATTCAGACTATCTATTACATACTTCCGTAATTTCGAGAGTTTTTGAGAATCATATCCAATTTTTTCAATTGAATCATGTTCCAGCCATACTGAATCTGGAAAAAATTTATCATTCTCCTGTCCGTAAGTATTACTGTATATAGCTATAATTAAAAGAAAGGACAGTTTTAGTATCTCGAAGAATTTATTCATGACCTTATTTAGTTTCCATTTTGCTTTCTGTTATGTTGCCTAACGTATGGCGGTATGAAAAGTTGCCGATTGCGGGTGATTTCCTGTCAAGTTACAAGAAAGTTGAAGCGTGCTACAACACTTGATTTTACTACTATTCCGGCTATTATTTTTATACATTGTTGGGCTTTCGTTATTTTTTTGTCCCTTCAAGTTTCATTTGTAATTCAGCATTAATCTCCTGGCTAACTATGTCAATTAATTTTTCACTTTTATAGTCATATTTCTTAATTAAAGAAGGTTCTGAATACTGGTCAAATTTTCCATCCTTATTATGGTCAATTCCAAATTGAATTATTAAATCTTTACTGCTTTCAACAAAGTTTATTTGCGAAATATCTGCATTATCAAGTTTTATTTCCCTTAGTTTTTTATCATTCAATGAGTAAACGAATAAGGTTTTATAGTCTTCTTGATTTATTACGCCATCTTTAAACGTGTCTTTTGTTGATGCTTTAAACAATACTAATATGTCATCCTTAAAATATTCTGTCTGAATACTTCCAAAATTAATTCTGTCAGTAAACAGTTTATTAATGCTATGTTTTTTATAATCGTAAACCAAAAGGTTATTAAAGTTACCATAATATTGTCTCGAATACCTTTTGTCTGATTTGTAACTTCCATGCATGTCAAGTAAACCTAAAACTTCTTCGTCAATGAATTCAGCACTGTTTAGTGTTTTATGCGAAACAGGAATTATATAGACCAAATTCAATGTATCAACCAATCTAGGTGTTTCGTAGGAAATCAATTGCTGTCTTTTATTCTCTTTTTGCAATTCTTCAATTCTTTCATCTGATAGAATTCCATCATCCTGTTTATTATTTCTGAAACTTCGTCCTATTTCTTCAATTGCAAAGGCTGTAATCGAAACAAGTCCAACTATTGCAATAAGGATAACAACTGTTCCTAAAACAGCAAGTAATTTTTGATTGTAATTTTTAATCTTGTCTATGTTCATTGCTTTGTCTTTTTTTTAATGAAGCCCAACGGTTTGCAAATATGGCCCGTAGCCGTTCACTTGCAGTATGTTTGTTAATTACTCGTATGTTTATGCTTCTACTCATTTTTCTTAATAGCACTAAAGCGGCTATGGGCTATGATTTGCTGTTGTGGGTAGTAGTTTATTCATCATCGTCTTCTTCTTCATAGTAAATATCAAATACGATTTCAAGGTTTCTGTCACTAAGCATTTTCATTATTTCTGGTTTCAGGGTAAATCCTCTATTCCAGTTCTCCATATATCCAGCAACGTCAACCCAAGTTTCGTATTTCGATGTTAATATTCTCCAATTTTCTAGATCAGAAGTCAATGAGTCTAACAAGTCTTTCAATTTTATATTCAAGTCAGTATTATCTCTTTTTGTAGTCAAATACCATTTCCCCCAATCAGTGATTCTTGTCCTTTTGGAATTTCCAACTGGATGTCTTTCACCAGGATCCCAAGATTTTGTTGGTTCAACTCCAATTAATTTAGTAATCTCTTGTCTGTCTAATTTCTTAGAATAAAAATTTACTCCAACGCTAAATTCTTCAAATGTTCCTCCGATTTCTGCAATGTGTTCCATTTCGTTTGGATTCACAGGTTCCCTGATTATTTCTTTTCCATTTTCATCAAACCATTTTGTTGGACTCATAATGTTTTTGTCTTTTTACTATTACCCACAACGTTTAGTATAAGAATATGTAGCCGACTGCGTTGCACCTTCCTGTCAAATTACAAGAAAGTTGAAGCGGGCTACAACCCTTGAATTTACTGCTATTTCGGCTATTATTTTTATATATTGTTGGCAATAGTATTTATTATATTTTCAATGTTGTATCCCTAATGATTTTAAAAAATTCCTTTTTTGCCAAGTCTTCGTCCACAATATTGGCACAACAATAGTTATTATCCTTTCGTCCATTTCTCTTAAAGTCAATAAAATATCCTGTTCTTTTATTATAAAGGTTTATTTCATATTTATCATTTTTGAATTTCCCTTCCCAAGTATTATTAGAAACACAAGACCACTCAATAAATAATGGTATTTTTTGAATTGCTTGTCTAAACTCTAAACAGGTTTTAAACCTATCTGCTCGTAAAGATTTCATTGATTTTTTAACTAATCTTTCGATAGGTTTTGGAATGTGAGGTTGAAAATCTCTTTTGGGAAACTTTTCCTTTTTTAATGCTTTCAGCCATTCGGCATCGTCTGCGAAATTTAAACTTAAATTAGGAATATTATTGACTAAACGGAAAAACGTAATGCCAAGAGAATAAAGGTCAGTTAATTCATCTTGATTTGTTCCTTCGAGAACTTCGGGTGGAATATGTGGACTATAACCTGCAAAACTAAATGGTTGATTTGCTAAACCATAAGCCAAACCAAAATCTGATAGCTTTGCTTTATTGTTACTACCAAATAGTATATTTCCAGGTTTTATATCTCTGTGGAAAATGTTTCCGTTATGAGCATATTCCAGTCCAAATAATACATCTGAAATTATATTTATTGCCTTTTGAACCGTAACAAAATTTTTTTCTAAATATCTTTGAACACTACCTTTTGGCAAATATTCCATTACAATACAAGGAACAGGCTGGTTATTTATTTGATGTATGTCAATCTCTTTAATGTCTACAATGTTTCTGTGCCTACATTTTTCTAAAATTTGTGCTTCATTAATTGCATCCATAAATTCCTTTGGATTTTGAACACTGATAAGTTTAATCGCTCTTTCTACATTTAGTAGATTATCTTTTGCTCTAAAAACTTTACCAAAATTTCCGCCACCGATATATCCTATTGTAGTAAATTTGCCAATATCCATATGATTATAATTGTAAAAGGGTTATAAGTGCCGTATTTCTCATATTTTTATTCCAATATGGTGGATGCGTTCCAATTAAAGCATCAATATAATTTTCAAGATTTGTTCCATTTGGCTGATTGAATTTACCTGGTTTTACCGAAGATGGTGAAGTATGGCAAATATCAATCCCTTTCTTTTGACAAAGTAAATTTAGTATTGCTTGACCATAATAAACCTGATGAACATAATTATTTGTCACGTTATTTATCGTTAACTTATAACTGACTTTGTCGGGATTAATATTACCTAAGATTAATTCAAGTTGATTTTCATACCATTCAACAGTTTGCGGCACAGAAAAATTTGCAGGTAAACTAATCTTATCCTTATTGTTAAAAACTGGATTATTCAATGTCCCAGTTAAAGACACTAAATAAATGTCATTCGTTGTAAATGTAATTCCTAATGATGTCATATCTTCTTTCTTTATATTATTGCCAACGGTTAGTATAAGAATATGTAGCCGACTGCGTAGCACTTTCCTATCAAGTTACAAGAAAGTTGAAGCGGGCTACAAACCTTGAATTTACTACAATCTCGGCTATTATTTTTATACATTGTTGAACTAAACCCTTTCATGGGGGGCTAAGTTAGGAAAAATGTTTAAACTTACTATGATAAATTAAAAATTTAATATTATGCCAAAAAAAGTATTTTAAAATCAAAGGAAGTTGAGGCACTTCTTGAGAAAATGCGTCAACGTATGGTGATAGAGAATCTTTCACCTCGAACCATAACAAGTTATCTTAACGGCCCAAAGCGTCTGATTGAGTATTACAATAAACATCCCGGTAAAATCTCAACAGATGATATTTTTACATTCCTTGTTTATCAGAAGGAAGTTAAAAAGCACAGCCGTAGTACCATGCGGATTAATGTAAACGGCATCCGTTACTTGTATAAAAACTTTCTTAATCGTCCTGAAATTGTTGACAAAGTACCTTATCCCAAGCAAGAAAAGTATTTGCCTGAAATATTCACAGGAAAAGAACTCAAAAGACTTTTTGACAACATTCACAACACTAAGCACCGCACTATGCTCAAGCTTATTTATTCATGCGGGCTTCGCAGAGGAGAAGTCAGGGAAATCCAGGTATGTGATATTAATCGCAAAGCGATGCAAATACATATCCGTCAGGGAAAAGGAAGAAAAGATCGCTATGTTCAGTTATCAGTTCATATGCTTGGGGAAATCGAAAACTATTACAATGGATTTAAGCCAAATATTTATCTTTTTAATGGCCGTAAGAAAGGCAGCAGAATCAGCGAATCAGCTATTCGATGGGCTTTGCTTCAAGCATTAAAACGCGAGAAGATTAACAAAAAGCTTCATATACACAGTTTACGTCACAGTTTTGCTTCACATCATGTAAGCATGGGAACCAACCTGCTGAGCATTCAGCAACTGCTTGGCCATGAAACTATCCAGACAACACTTGTTTATCTTCACCTAAGTAATAAGATTAGCGGATGCTTAAATAATCCATTGGATTTAATGTATGCTGATGAAAAACAAAATTGATATTGCAGATGTCATCAGAGCATTTGGTAGTGGTTTACAAGAATCAAAAAAAAATACATCTCACCAAAAAGGTATTTTCACCACTTTGAAGAAATGTCGCACACCTGCATTGGGCGGACATGTTGAAGCTTGCCGTAAATGTGGTTTTGTTCGTACAGGCTGGAATAGTTGCCGTAACCGTCATTGTCCTACTTGTAATAACATCAAACGAGAACGATGGGTTTTTGAACGTCGTTCGGAGATGTTACCGGTTGACTATTTTCATATGGTTTTTACTTTACCTGATTCATTAAATAATTTATGCCTTCATCATCCGAAACTTTTGTATGATTTGCTTTTCAAAAGTGTGTGGTCAACAATGCAGAAATTCGCCGGATCACATAAACATCTTGGAGCAAAAGTTGGGATGATAGCTGTACTTCATACATGGGGACAGAATCTTCAACTTCATCCGCATGTGCATTGCCTTGTTCCGGGAGGCGGCCTGACACAACAAAACAAATGGCGAAGCAGTAAAGCCAAAGGTAAATATCTTTTTCCGGTAAAAGCACTAAGTAAAGTTTTTAGAGGAAAATTTACCGATGGCCTGATAAAACTCAGCCTTAGCGGAGAAATTCAATTAGATATTCCTTTTAGTAAAGACAAAAAGTACCGGCATCCTTTCTACAAAAAAAAGTGGGTTGTTTTTGCCAAACGTCCGGTTTTAAATGGTGAAAAAACATTGGAATATTTGGGTAGATATGTTCATAAAGTAGCTATTGGCAACAGCCGTCTCAAATCAATTGACGAGAAAAATGTTACATTTTCATGGTTTGATTACCGTAGTTCAAAAGGCAGAGAAATGACCCTTACGGGAGAAAGATTTCTGCAAAGATGGAGTATGCATATTTTACCGAAAGGTTTTATAAAAGTACGGCATTATGGAATTTGTTCCAACCGGAATAAGATGACAGTTAGGCAAATTGTATATGAAAGTATTGGCAAAAATCCTCCATCAATGCAAAAAGGTTTGAAATGGTATTTGATTTATGAACAAACTTATGGAAAATCGCCATTTCTGTGTCCTGCCTGCAAACAAGCTGAAATGGTATGGGTTCAGCTATTACCTCCAATCAGAGATGGGCCTGGTAAATTAACTACATCAAACACAAAATAAATTTACTCAAACAGGTCCTTCAACAAAGGAATCCGCAAGAGCTATGCCCAGGCCAGTCGGAAATCCTTAAAAAAGAGACCAAAACAAGAAAAGTTCTTTAATTATTAGCATAAAATCACCATGTCTTCAACAAAAATTGATTGGTTCTACTTCACCAAAAGTATTCCATGGTGAACAATCCCCGGCACATCCTTCCCCGTAAAACCAAACTTCATTATTGAAAACACATAATACTCTCCAAAAACGGGTAATAGTCCAACAGTAGGCAAGATTAATGCGGCTTCACCGAATAATCCTGCCTAATTGTTGTAGGTTGTATTTTTTAAATTGTCAGCATTATAAATCAAATCGGTAATAGAATCGTCGATAAATATAAACACCAAAGGATAATAGTATCAAAATGGTTCCGCCAATTGGAGCTAAATATTTTCGTGTCATTTTATCCTTTTCTAAAGTATCTTGTTTATCTAAAAACACATTCCCAAAAGTTCTAATTCCTAATATGTTAATTGTCTTTGATTTATTTAGATTTTCATAGTCTTTTTCAGTAATTGCGAAGTATAGATTATCACTAGTCTTTACATTATTGATTAATGAATCATAGTCAAACAAATTTTCATAGTCAGCACCAACTCTAAATAAATTATTGAATCCATTTAATTTCAAGTCGTATGATATACAATTTCTTGTGTTCTTTTGAGTAATATTCTCGATACTAGCTTCAATTTCAGTCATATCATTAACTGACTTTACTCCAGCAGTAGACGCAATTATTATAAAAGCAATTGCACTACAAAAGCAAAATATGAAAATTATTAAAGAGGATATTTTTCTAGTTCTTAAACTCATAATTTATGTAATCAATACTCTCCATTTCTGTGTTCATAATATTACCTACAACGTATGACAATATGAAACGGTTGGGTTTTCGGGCTGCGTTCTTGTCCACCGACAAGAATGCTGAAGCGGGAACCAAATGCCAGCAAACCACTGAACCCCAACTGTTTTATATTGTGTGTTGTGCCGTCGTACATTATTTATTTTTCAATATATTTTTTATTTCTTCTAGTTGTTTTGGTATTTTTTGCAATTCATAATATGCTTTTAAAGATTCTGATCCATGATATAATGTCTTTCTATAAATCGATAAGTCAAGATAAAATGAACTATTTAGTATTCTTCTTTTCTTCTGATTCGATAGAGAATATTTAATCTTACCTGAAAATCTCATTTCCTCATCATTATACTTTTTATAGAAGCCTCCAATCTCGTCAATTGTTACTTTAATCTCTTGTCCCTTTTGTAAGACTGGAATATTCATTATTTTATAATCTTCACTTTGAGATATAACATTCTCTCCTTTAAAGTTTTTAATTGGTTTATCCCAGTTTATTAAAATATTATAAGCTGTTTTATCACCATAGTTTTTAATAGATAAAAGAATTAGTCCATATCTACTTTTAGTATCTGTATCAATAACTATTTGAGGTAATTTTGCATCTAAATGTTGATTAAAAGATAGTGTCGTTAAAAAGAGAGAAATTATCGCAATAAATAAGGACACAGATGCAATTATATTATTTGTATCATTATCAATCGTTGAACAATAAATGAATCTACCAATTATCAAGATGATAATTGTAAAGATTAAATATTGAATTAAATTTCTAGTCTTAGGATTCATAGTTTATCTTTTTTTTGTATGCGGCACAACGTTTAGTATATGGTTTTGTGGCGGTTTTGAAACACAAATCTTGCAACTTACACCGATGTCTATTTATTGTTAAATTGCTCATATTTAGTGCTTCACCCGCCATAAACTATATACATTGTTGAACTAAACCCTTTCATGGGGGGCTAAGTTAGGAAAAATGTTTAAACTTACTATGATAAATTAAAAATTTAATATTATGCCAAAAAAAGTATTTTAAAATCAAAGGAAGTTGAGGCACTTCTTGAGAAAATGCGTCAACGTATGGTGATAGAGAATCTTTCACCTCGAACCATAACAAGTTATCTTAACGGCCCAAAGCGTCTGATTGAGTATTACAATAAACATCCCGGTAAAATCTCAACAGATGATATTTTTACATTCCTTGTTTATCAGAAGGAAGTTAAAAAGCACAGCCGTAGTACCATGCGGATTAATGTAAACGGCATCCGTTACTTGTATAAAAACTTTCTTAATCGTCCTGAAATTGTTGACAAAGTACCTTATCCCAAGCAAGAAAAGTATTTGCCTGAAATATTCACAGGAAAAGAACTCAAAAGACTTTTTGACAACATTCACAACACTAAGCACCGCACTATGCTCAAGCTTATTTATTCATGCGGGCTTCGCAGAGGAGAAGTCAGGGAAATCCAGGTATGTGATATTAATCGCAAAGCGATGCAAATACATATCCGTCAGGGAAAAGGAAGAAAAGATCGCTATGTTCAGTTATCAGTTCATATGCTTGGGGAAATCGAAAACTATTACAATGGATTTAAGCCAAATATTTATCTTTTTAATGGCCGTAAGAAAGGCAGCAGAATCAGCGAATCAGCTATTCGATGGGCTTTGCTTCAAGCATTAAAACGCGAGAAGATTAACAAAAAGCTTCATATACACAGTTTACGTCACAGTTTTGCTTCACATCATGTAAGCATGGGAACCAACCTGCTGAGCATTCAGCAACTGCTTGGCCATGAAACTATCCAGACAACACTTGTTTATCTTCACCTAAGTAATAAGATTAGCGGATGCTTAAATAATCCATTGGATTTAATGTATGCTGATGAAAAACAAAATTGATATTGCAGATGTCATCAGAGCATTTGGTAGTGGTTTACAAGAATCAAAAAAAAATACATCTCACCAAAAAGGTATTTTCACCACTTTGAAGAAATGTCGCACACCTGCATTGGGCGGACATGTTGAAGCTTGCCGTAAATGTGGTTTTGTTCGTACAGGCTGGAATAGTTGCCGTAACCGTCATTGTCCTACTTGTAATAACATCAAACGAGAACGATGGGTTTTTGAACGTCGTTCGGAGATGTTACCGGTTGACTATTTTCATATGGTTTTTACTTTACCTGATTCATTAAATAATTTATGCCTTCATCATCCGAAACTTTTGTATGATTTGCTTTTCAAAAGTGTGTGGTCAACAATGCAGAAATTCGCCGGATCACATAAACATCTTGGAGCAAAAGTTGGGATGATAGCTGTACTTCATACATGGGGACAGAATCTTCAACTTCATCCGCATGTGCATTGCCTTGTTCCGGGAGGCGGCCTGACACAACAAAACAAATGGCGAAGCAGTAAAGCCAAAGGTAAATATCTTTTTCCGGTAAAAGCACTAAGTAAAGTTTTTAGAGGAAAATTTACCGATGGCCTGATAAAACTCAGCCTTAGCGGAGAAATTCAATTAGATATTCCTTTTAGTAAAGACAAAAAGTACCGGCATCCTTTCTACAAAAAAAAGTGGGTTGTTTTTGCCAAACGTCCGGTTTTAAATGGTGAAAAAACATTGGAATATTTGGGTAGATATGTTCATAAAGTAGCTATTGGCAACAGCCGTCTCAAATCAATTGACGAGAAAAATGTTACATTTTCATGGTTTGATTACCGTAGTTCAAAAGGCAGAGAAATGACCCTTACGGGAGAAAGATTTCTGCAAAGATGGAGTATGCATATTTTACCGAAAGGTTTTATAAAAGTACGGCATTATGGAATTTGTTCCAACCGGAATAAGATGACAGTTAGGCAAATTGTATATGAAAGTATTGGCAAAAATCCTCCATCAATGCAAAAAGGTTTGAAATGGTATTTGATTTATGAACAAACTTATGGAAAATCGCCATTTCTGTGTCCTGCCTGCAAACAAGCTGAAATGGTATGGGTTCAGCTATTACCTCCAATCAGAGATGGGCCTGGTAAATTAACTACATCAAACACAAAATAAATTTACTCAAACAGGTCCTTCAACAAAGGAATCCGCAAGAGCTATGCCCAGGCCAGTCGGAAATCCTTAAAAAAGAGACCAAAACAAGAAAAGTTCTTTAATTATTAGCATAAAATCACCATGTCTTCAACAAAAATTGATTGGTTCTACTTCACCAAAAGTATTCCATGGTGAACAATCCCCGGCACATCCTTCCCCGTAAAACCAAACTTCATTATTGAAAACACATAATACTCTCCAAAAACGGGTAATAGTCCAACAGTAGGCAAGATTAATGCGGCTTCACCGAATAATCCTGCCTAATTGTTACCTGCTGGGCTTCTTTAATTCAAAATATTTATTTAAACAGATCATTGGCCTGAATATTTATTCTGACACATCTTTTATGCATCTTACATAAACTCCATGGAATTTTCCTGTTGCTCCTGACAACAACGCCGTTGGCATATATTGAACTCTTTCATTACAATCAGTCATCAATGAAATGTAGCCAACATTATAACCATCATAATCAGTTGATGTCCAGTATAATGTTTTTTGATTTAATCCATAAAATTTTGATCCACCTTTATCTGCCTCAGTGTCAACATCAACAAGAAGGACACCGCCTAATAATCCGTTAAAGACAGTGCTATCTTTAAGACTTTCACAAGCAACTGTACCGTTAAGCATTGTTGGTTGAGATGTATAGCCTCCCAGATATTTTATAAGTTGTCCCCATTCTTTCATATTTGGGATATGCCATCCTTTTGGTGCTAATCCTCGTTTATCATTTACAGCATACCAATTATATAGTTTTCCAAACTTTTCGCTATACTTTGAGTCAAAATTGAAATAACTCCAACCTGGTTTTTCTTCTTTGCTTGCTTTTACCCATTCTTCAAAAGATTCAAACTGGTGAATTGTATCTCCATTCTGGAAATGACTAGCATTAAGGTTTTCAACTATCCATAATTGTGATTCAAATTTCTTAATGTTGTAGGTATTCCCATCATAGTCTTTTAACTTAGTCGTACTATTTGATGAATTATTATCACAACTTGCTAATAGAATAACAATTGCAAATATTAAAAAATTGGCAAATGAACCTAATCTTTTCATATGATTTCGTTTTTATTTGTAAATACTTTGAACAAAATTACCTTTAGATATCCTTATTAAAGAAAGAGATAACAATACTAATATTAGACCCACCAAACCACAAAACAAACTACCTCCTGGAAATGAGCCAACAAATGAAGCAATTATTGTTAATGCAATAGATAAAACTATTGATACGGTAATTAACTTTATTAGTAAATTGTATTTTTTATGAGAGAAGGTATAATACGCAGATACCCATACTATTATTGATACAGCGACACCAATTAATGACGGATTTGTAAAATCTCCAGTAGTAAGCCCAGCAAAAAAAACTCCTGCAATAATGAGTAATAATCCAGCAATTATTGGAATGAAAGGTTTCACTTTTTTGATATTTTCCTCTTCAATTTCACTTACTTGATTTGTATTGGAGAGAAAGATATTACCGCAAGAAGGACAAAGTCCATCTTGTTTTGGTATCATAGCAGTCCCGCATTTCGTACATATTTTAAGACTCATAGTTGTTATATTCTATATTACTTGTTAAACAAAATGTTATTTTATAATTTTAATTTCTTGTGAATAAATAGAAAGAGTAAATTTTGTATCGCTTTTAGGAATTGGTCCAAAATATAGGATTTTACCCAATAATGGGATTTTTGGTTTTTCATTTGACCATGTTATAGTCCGAGAACCATAAATGGTTGTTCCAATGGCCAAAAGCTTAAAATTGTTGCCTTTATCATCAATTAGAGTTGCATCAGGATTATGAATTTGGTTATAATCAGTTTGATAACTCTCACTTTCATAAACCTCATATTCAATAGATACATACTTTTTATTTTTGCCTGCAATCAAATTATCCCCCTGAAGACCTTTTAGGGTATCTAAATATTTAACATTACTTACACTACAGTTTGTGTCTCCAATGACAAAATCCTGATTTGAACAACCTAAAAAGATAACAGAAAGCATTATTAATGCTACAATGTTGAACTCTCTAAATAACCTTTTCATAATATTTGTTTTTATTAACACTAAATTTGGATAGTATTATCCATCAATTTTTTCCGTTAATTGCTTTTCAGCCTTGCAGGTAACGTTTTGAATATGGTGTGTTTGGCATTTTGAAACACTTCATTTTCAAACTACAACTAATTTTATTTATTG
>Ga0207996_1001887_pt1 | contig 13629 bp, 20 predicted proteins | sample AntAceMetag02UKG_FD_184773 | JGI IMG/M metagenome (GOLD analysis project Ga0207996, IMG submission 184773) | Saline lake microbial communities from Ace Lake, Antarctica - Antarctic Ace Lake Metagenome 02UKG (SPAdes) (version 2) | ecosystem: Environmental > Aquatic > Non-marine Saline and... | reverse complement strand
CTGTATGTGGCAGAGCGTTTGCCTATCCGAAAGTCAGAGTCTATGACAGGCCCAAGCCTGAATTATACCAAGACAGACATATTGTAACTGAGGTTTATGACTATTGCGGCAGTCTGTGAAAAGGTTTAGGTAAACATATGAGATTGGGGTCAACAAAGGTTCTATAAACAACATGGACATGTTGATAATCTAATGATCCAGGCAGGGAACTGCCGACCGACCCTGATTAATAATTGATACGAACCAACCTGGGAAGATGGTGACTACATGAAAAGAACATAAGCAGCCCTGCACGCGCATGGAGCTTCTGAAGACCCCATCAATTGACAGGGTCTTTTTTTATTGCAACCCGGCACAGTCAGCACCTACCTTCAGTCAACCACAAAAGGTGTCAAAATGACTGTTGCAAAAAAGAAGACCAGACGCAAACCCCGACCTAACAAATCGAACACCCATAAAAAACAATTGATTGAAGCTTTGGAAAAGTCCCTTGGGATTGTGTCAACTGCTTGTATTGCAACCAAGATTTCAAGAACTACATACTATGAATATTGCAACACAGACCCTGCATTCAAGAAGCAGGTTGATGATGTTGCTGAACTTGCCCTTGACTTTGCTGAATCACAACTACACAAGCTGATCAGGGAAGGGGACAAGACAGGCATCATCTTCTTCCTGAAGACCAAGGGAAAAAAGCGTGGTTATATAGAACGGCAGGAAATTGAAGCAAGGGTCAGCACATATGAACAAGGTGAATGGGATGGGAAAGAAACCCCTGAAGCATACCTACAAAGAACACTGTCCCAAAAGTAGTCCTGACAATTTAGCATTCAGGGCAAGGACTGTGTCCAATGCCTTGAAGGATGACAGGCTGCAACAGGCACTGTGGAAGATGTCTGAACAGTCATTCCTGTTCTGGTTGAACACCTTTGTCTGGACCTATGATGCCAAGGGTGACAAGTACCAGGAACTTGGTTACACATCCCCACACATGCCTTTCATTAGTTTCGATTATCAAGATGACCATGCAGTTGAATTGCAGGAAGCAATTGAAGAAGGTCACAACCTTGCAATCGAGAAGTCCAGGGACATGGGCGAATCATGGTTGATCATAGCTGTATTCACATGGTTCTGGTTGTTCAGGGGTGCCGGCAATGACTTCCTTCTTGGGTCAAGGAAACAACAGTATGTTGATGAGTTGGGCAACATGTCTGCCCTTATGCCAAAGGCCCGCTATATCATCAAGCGTCTTCCCAATTGGATGCTTCCCAAAGGGTTCACCCTTGGCAATCAATCTGAATGGGACAACTACAACAGACTAATCAACCCTGTGACCGGGTGTGTCATATCGGGTGAAGCAAACAATAACAACTTTGGAACAGCAGGAAGATACAAGGCAGTCTTATTTGATGAGCTTGCCAAGTGGGAACACACTGACCGGGCTGCATGGGAATCAGCCAGTGACACAACATCATGCAAGATTGCAGTCAGTTCTGCCTGGGGTGAACGTGGGATATTCTTTGAACTGATCCATCAGAAAGCCGGTGCAATCAAGCCCATCAGGTTGATTTGGAAGTTGCACCCCTTGAAGGATGATGAATGGTATGCTGAACAGAAACGGACCCGGTCAAAGGCAGACATGTCCAGCAATGTTGACATCAACTATGCAACATCAGTTGAAGGTCAAGCATTCCCTGACTTCGATCTGAACATCCAAGGACTTGAAGAAGACCCATATGACCAAGGCAGACCCATTCAGATGGAATGTGATTTCAATATCAGACCAATGTCATGGTCACTGTCCCATGAAATAAAGGGTGATGACTTCTATTTTGCAGAAGTGGTTGATGATGAACGGACCACAACAGCAGCACACATGCATGAATTCCTTGAACGCTATTCGATCCACAAGAATAAAGTCCTGTATTTATATGGTGACTTCAGTGGGAAGGCAGGCAGCACCAAGGGATATGAAGCAGACTATGACATCATCAAGCGTATGGCCAAGAATGTGAACTGGGAAGTGGTTGACATGACCAATGAATCCAACCCTTCACACAGGTTGTCCCTTGAGGTCTGTTCTAAGCGTCTTTATGATTGGGCAGACAATGGACACACACATTGCTACTTCTGGAAGGAAGGGGTTCCCCGGCTTTGCATGTCAATGGCACAGACCAAGCGCAAGGGTGGCGGAATCCTGAAGGATGGTGCTGAACATTCAAGTGATGGTTTCAGATATGGTCAAGTGACAAGACATGGTCATGAAATTGATGAACAGGAATTCAATGGGGTTAGCCGTTATTAGAATTAATGCTGAAGGCACAACGCCCCTTTAACCTTCACATTTTACTTGTCAAGTCTTTTCCACCTAACTACTTTAGCTGATGACAACAGAAAGACAGACCTGTCCTTCTTTTCTTTTACACTTATTTGGGGTGAACTATGCTGTCTGAATATGCACTTGAATTGATGAACCAGGCAGTCAGGGATGCAAACCAAGCTGAAGCAGAAGCAAGGATTGATTTGGTTCACCGGGCTGATGAGTACTATCAAGGCAGGACAGAATCTGAGACAGTGTCCTACTTTGACCCGGGAATGATTCAGCAAATTGCATATGGCAACAACAACATCACAGCAAGGGTCATCAAAAGAATCTCACAGGTCCACAAAGTCAGACCCCTGTTGATATTTCCTGAAGACGCAAATCAAAATGCAATAGCAACATATACAGAAGCAACCAAGACCAAGGCTGCAAAGATGCCAAGGGCTGAACGGATGCTGAACCTTCAAAGACTGATCATGCTGAAGTCAACCTTCAGAAGTGGAAGACTTGAAATAGATGTCATCAAAGACTTTGTCCCTATCATGGGTGATGATCCTATGGTCCCCATTGCAGTCTGTTATCCAATCCATGCTTCAAGTGAAGTGACAGATGCATCAGGTGAGGTGTGGGGCTTTGTGTCTGCCACTGAGCAGTTCAGATATAACAAGGGTGGAACAATCATTGAAGGTGATGATGAACTTGAAGGGGTGAATCCTTATGGGGTCATGCCTGTTGTGTTCTGCTTTGAAGAAGGCGCACCACCTGAGACTGAATTCATGGATGTTGAACCGGCAATGGACTTGGTAGAAGCAAACCTTGCAGTGAACCTTGCACTGACTGAAATGAATGCCAACATCAGGTTCCAGAACTTCGATTATCCCTATCTGACCAATATCAAAAACGTGGGTGATGTCACCATCAGTCAAGATAAATTCACCGAACTTCCACCCGGGGTTGAAATGGGTGTGGTCGGTTTCAGTTCACATGTTGCTGACACTGTCAGTGGTATTCAGTTTCATTACAAGTCAGTCTCTATGAACTATGGCCTTGATGCCAAGTTTGTGGAAGGTGTTGGTGTTGAATCAGGAAAAGCATTGCAACTCAGGAATCAGGAACTGATGGACAACAGAAGTGGTTCCCTTGAGAATTGGCGCAACATATGGGATGCACTGTATCAGATAGAAAAAGTTCAAATGAAGTATCACTTCAAGGTGAACATGCCTGACACTATGGATGTTGACTTCAGGGAAACCATGAAGATTCAGACCGAAAAGGAAAAGCGTGAAGACGCTGACTGGCTGGTTGCAACAGGTCAGACCACATATGCACAGATCATGATAGATTCAAACCCTGATGCGTTCCCCGGTGATCCTGATGCAACACCACCTGTGACACCCCTGGAACAGGCACAGCAGTTCATGCTTGAAAACTTACGCAAGAACAGTCTTGCAGAATCTGCTGCTGCGATACCTACTGCCCTGGACCTTGCATTGCAACAAACACCTGAAGGGGTGCTTGAATAATGGGAGCAGCAGAAAGATATAACATTGATGATGGTCTGTGTGAAATCAGGGCGATCAATGATGCCAACAAGATGAAAAAAGTCAATGCAATGAAGTCTGCTGAAGCTGATTACATACAGAAGCAGAAGCATATTCATTCTCATTCATATCAGAAGCAGGATGCTGCAATCAAAGAATTCGCTGCACTGCATGGGAAAAAAGCACCCGGAACATATATTCAGAACAAGACAGGTCTGAAAGTTTTCTGCATCAACTGTGGTGAAGGTCACCTTTACAGGTCACCAAGGGTCACAGGGTCAGGCAGACTGACCAATAGACAAAGGTGCAAGTGTGGGGAAAATACAGCAGTTATGCTGAAAGGGTTCACCAATCATGGCTGACCTTCCTGTCATAGCAGCAGACAACATGTTCAAGGCAATTGAACGGATCACCAAAGCAGCAGCCCAATGGGTTGTAGACAATGGTGGTGCAAGGTCTGTGAATGACATGGTCATCTTCTTGAATCAGATTCCAATGGAATCATTGATTGTGGACACCCTGGGGTTCAGTGGTGATCTGGTTGCACTGGAAGCAACACAAGTCAAACTTCTGACAAACTTTGAAGTGACAGCACCCATCACAGAAGGTGTTGTCCAGTCCTTGATTGATGTGAACAATGCAACATTCAACCAGTACATTGGCAACTATGCAACTGTCCTGAAGCAGGAAATGGTCAAGGCAGTCCTTGCAGGTGTTCCCCGCAATCAGATGGTGAACGCTATTGCCGGAACCAGTGGACTTGAAGGGGCTGCACTGAAGGCAGCGCGCAATCAGATTAAGACAATTGTTGATACATCCCTGAAGACCTTTTCAAGACAGGTGAATGCAGTAATGGTTGAAGACATGCCTGCTGACACCAAGTTTGTTTATATCGGTGTGACTGATGACGAGACCCGGGATGTCTGCCTTGCAATGATTGCAGCCGGACCAATGACAAGAGAAGAAATTGATTCACAGTTCCCCGGTGCATTCATTGATGGTGGTGGGTTCAATTGCAGACACAGGTGGGCAGTGCAGACAAATCTTTCAAACAAGTTCACCAACCCTGTCAAGGCACAGGCGGAAATCAAGAAGCAGGGAATTAATGTGAACACTGTCCAAACACCCCAACAGATTGCAGGTGCATGATGAAGTATTCATCAGGTCTTGCAGGTGTCAAGGATTTCATTGACTATGAAAAGATCATGAGACTTGGCAAGCCTTTTATGAATAAGTTGGGTAATGAAATGTGTGACATGATCAGAGATGAAACAGTCATCAAGGGTCAGGATGTCCGGGGTCATAAGTTCAAGCCATTGACTGAAGTCTATGCAGGCAGGAAATCAGCCGGTAAATTCAGGAGACAATCAGAGAAGTCAAGCAGGGCAAACCTTGTGTTGACATTTGATATGATGCAAGACCTTCAGGTCAGAAGGGCAACTTCAAAGAGTGTCCTATTCGGTTGGACTGCAACTGAATCTGCAAAGATTGAAGGCAATGCCAAGAATGGAAGGGTTGTGTCAGCCCCTGATAAACCAATTTCAACCACAGTCAATGCAATGGGTGTGGGTAGAATGAACAGACAAACCCAATTGAATATTAAGAAGTATGGGTCAAACAATAAATTGACCATAAAGATGGGGTGACAAGATGGAAAAGGAAATCATCATCAAGCAAGTTGGGTCCGGGTGGATCGTGACTGTTTGGAATCGGAAGAAGTCAGATGACTTTTCTTCTGAAAAGGGTGCTGAACAAATCTTCACTGACCGGGCTGAAATGCTTGACTTCGTGACACTGCAGGCATGATTCAAAGATCATCAGATCAGTGTTTGATTGTTGGAAGGACTGACATAGACCTTGCACAGTGCATTGCCCTTGGTCATCCAACACACCCACCTTCACCTTCAACCTTTGTATGGAATGACTATGCAAGATTTGATGGTGATGTCATCACTTCACACACACTGAAGTTCGGTGCAATAGCTGCATGTGCAGTAGAAGCATCCCCCCGGGTCCAGCAGGAAGCAATCCTGAACCCTGGCAAGATTGTCTTTGGTACTACCTTCTATCATAGACACTATCACTTCAGTCAAGAATTCCAAGACGCTGCTGTCATCCTGTATAATGGTGACTATGAAAAGAAGATGCCTGAAGAAGCAATAATCCATGACTACCTGAATTATGGGCAGTCTGGAATCTTTGCACTTTGGTATGCACTTCACCTTGGATATAAAAGAATTTACACAGTTGGTCTTGATATGAACACCATCAAGTTCCCGGCTGATATGCCATACAACAAAACCATTGCACAGGAATTCGTGACTGCACACGTTAAAAAGACAAGTCCTGTGAATGGTGCATCAAGACTGTCCTTTGAACCAGGGAAGCAACAGGGCCTTGACGCTTTTGATATAATCAAGAAACGCTTCCCTGATCAGCAGGTGTTCAAGGTGTCGGACTTATCCCGGTTGCCTTGTCCCATTGCTGAACCACCCACAAAAGGGGTCAAATGATGAACAGATTCAACCTGCATTTTAGTCCTGAAGACGATGAAAACAAAGGTGGGGGTGACCCACCTGAAAAAGATGCACTTCCTGATGGAGCACCTGATTGGGTTGCACCAAGGCTGTCCAAACTGTCACAGGCAAAGAATGATGCGACAAGCAGGGCAGACAAGGCTGAAGCAGCTTTGAGAGCCATTACGGACAAGCAGGAAACAGACAAGCTGAAGAAGTTGGAAGAAGATGGTGAACTGAAGCAGGTCAATGAAGCACTGACTGCCAAGGTGACAGCACTGGAACCTTTCAAAGCAAAGTATGAAGAACTTGAAAAGGGTCAGCATACTGCTGCAATGGAAAAGATCGTTGAAGCTATTGGTGAAGATGATGCCAAAGCTTATGAAGATTTTGACACTGTCAAGCTTCAGATTGTAGCACAAACAATTGGAAAGAAAGCAGACGCACCTGCACCCAATTCTGACAAGGGTGGAACAAGGAATAGTGATGCATCAGTTCAGGCAGCTTTGAAGAAACATGGCTCAAAAGCCAATATCGCAAAGGCAGACCCTGACCTATACAACAAGCTGTTCCCCAACCCAAAAAGAAGGGGCTATAGGGCTTAGTTCTGCACATGATTGTGAAAGGAACATTTAATCATGGCTAATGAAACCACCTCAACCGACCTAGCGGGTCTGGTAGATGACATTCAGGGTGAAGCTATTATGATCTTGCAGGACACTGCAGGATTGCAAGAACTTGTTCGGACAGTTGACACTGTTGGAACCCCTGGAAAAACGTATGATTTTCCCATTTATGGCGCAGTGACAAGTGCTGATGTAACTCAGGTTGCAGAAGGAACTGATCACAGTACCAATAAACAGATCACAAACGCTGCGACTGCTGCAACGATTGAAGAGCATGTGATCATGGCAGTTGCTACCAAGCTGGCTGTCCTTTCATCCCGGGATGATGTGATTGCTGAAATCTCAGTCCTGTTCGCAAGTGCAATGCTTGCCAAGATGGAAGATGACATTGTCGGTCTTGCTCCAGGTTTCACGCAGACTGTATGTGGTGCTGCAGTGACCATGACTGTGGACGATTGGTATGATGCCATTCGTCAAATCAAAGCAGCTTCAGGTGATCTGAATCAATTGGCTGCTGCCCTATCACCAAAGTCATACTATGGTGCCAAGGGTCTTCGCTCCCTGCTTATCAACACAACTGCTGCAAACAGTGGATTGTTCGCGCAGAAGTGGTTGGAGATGGGAATGGTTGACACCCAGTTTGGAATGCCTGCATTAATCAGCAATGAAATCGCTGAAGATGTCGGGTCTTCTGATGTTGCTGCAAACATGATCTGGACCCGGGGTGCAATTGGTTTGCATACCAAGGACCTGATGGATGTTGAATATGAACAAGATGCTTCCCTGCGTGGCACGCAGATTGTTGCAACTGGTCGCTGGAAACAGATCGAACTTGTGGACGCCTGGGGTGTTTACTTCGCCTGCAATACCGACTAAGTGAATTGGTTGGGGGTGGGTGGTTGTGTTTCCCACAAGCCACTTGCCCCTGACCCCTTTTGAAAAGGAATAGGAAACATGGCACAAAAAGCAGTACAAGAAGGAACCATTGAAGTCATCATTGATGGAAAGAAGCAGAATGTGAATCCTGATGATATGATCCCAATGACCCACCCAACTGGACAACCTGCAAAGGTTCCAGCATGGCGCGTCAAGGACCTGATTTATGACAAAGGGTATAAACAGGGTTACCCAAAAAAGACACCTGTCAAGAAATAATTGAAGGGGAAGTGCTATGACTAACAAAGCCTTGCCAGTTAAAGAGATGGAAAAGTTTGGCACAACATCTGACGACCTTGTGATTGTCAGGGGTGTCCTTGTTGATCCTGGCACTTCTTCAACCAACCTGAACAAGATGTCAAGAATCACAAGGGAAAATGCAAAATTTGATGACCTTGGAAGGGTCAGAATCATAAAGGTGATAGTATGACTTTACCCGGAAGCATCCAAGACAGAGAATATCAGAAATTTCGTGAAGCAGCAGATGGACTTCCTGCTGTTGCAATGATCATTGAACAGGATGAATCAACAACCTTCCTGCAGTCCCTTGGGTTTGCCGGATCAGTTGGAGTGGTTGACAATGCCAATGGTGGGACAGGTGCCCTCGAACTCCTTGGCAAGACCTTTGACAAGGACATCCTCTTTGATGGTGCAACATATTCAAGTGTCCTTGGTGACTTCTATCTTGAGCGCATCAACACGGCTGGGACTATCACTTGGAACATTCATGAATCTATAGCCACAGAGGATGCAACTCCAACTGCCAACACTGAATCAGTCTTCAACCTAAGTGCATTAGGAACATTTACTGCTGACCAAGTGCTGAGTCTTGCTGACCTAAGTATCACAAAGATTGTCTCAGAATCATGGGAAGATGTCTCACAGGCTGAAGTCAATATCTTTGCCCCTGTATGGCAGACAGCCAAGATGGTAGGCATGGAGCCAGCTATTGCAGAGAAGGCAGTCAATAGGGGTGGGAATTTAGCTTATAATGATGGGAACCTTTTATATCGTGATGGTAGAACTGACGAAACAGCACAGTTCAATATTATTGACGGTGGGCTTTTAGTCAATGATGCTTCAAATTTTATCAATGGTGACATTAATGGATACATAGTCCCCTGTGAACCGAATACTGAATATACTATTGTTGGCGATAGCTCAGGTGCTAATGCACAGATTATCGCTACGGAGTATGACCGCAAGCCCTCAACGATACTCGGTACTGGTAGTTTAGGTGGAGGGATAAAAGTCGATTCAGGTGTAGAGGGAGTATTCACAACTCAATCTACATCTAAATATCTATCTATTGGGTTTTATACTTTAGTGACTTCGGGTGCAATCGCAGTTGGTGACTTTATATCTAACATCCAACTCAACCAAGGCGCAACCGCTAACACCTACGCAACCCCTCTAAACGCTCCCTTCGTATTAGGTTCAAGAAGTACGAACAAATTAAAAGATGGTGATGCTGAAATGGGTGGCTCACAGTGGGCAGGGGTGGCTTTAATATCAAGCAACCTTTCCATTGTGGCATTCGCTTCCAATAATGTTATCCAATCCTATACAGCAAGGCTCACAGGCCCGCATACCTTTGTATGTCGCAACCTTACGAGCGATGCAGGGACAGTTCAGGGAATCCTGAATAGTGTGACCGCTTCCGCCGTTGCAGGTAACGCAACCCCCGCTTACTCTGTTGGCTCAGTTGACCTTGTAGCTGGTACGGCTTACGACTTTGAAGTCAGAGGGTCGGCTGATGACATTCAGTTTGATGCTATGATTATCGAAGGTGAATATACTCAGGCTGAAATAGCTGATAAAGGATATATTGCTTTTAATCCAATAGCCCCCCTTACCTGTCAAGCCAATGATGGACTGTCAACAGTAGTAGATAGGATATATGGCTCAGGGAGTGAGATATACTTTCTGCATAATGTCTCAACTGTTGCTGGGTTCAAGTATGGCGACCCTGAGATTGATGTAACGAACTTGATAACTGGTGTTGATGTTGATTGGGGGACTGACCAAGCTGATAGCGGTGATGACGCTACAGACATAATTACATTTAACGGCAACTATATTTGGGACATGGGCGCAGGAGCAACAGATATATCTGTTGCAACTAACGTTTTACAATTTAGCGCCACATCTTCTTCGGGCGGGATTAGTATCCCCATAACCATCACAAGCCCAAAGATACACTTTATCCTTAACGTGTCAGCTGCGACAGGGACATGGGAATTGACAGACCACGCAGGAACAATTCTTGCCAATATAACAGGGGCGGGCCTTGTATCGGTTGATTTCACTGAAACGATTGGGGCGGGCCGCAGGATAAGGCTCGTAAATGTTACAGCAGGGACAATCTCGCTTGATGCTTCAGCGATAGATAATGCTTACAACATGTTTAGCATATATGAGAACACGGCACCCAGCATAGAGAATATCACAGCATTTGGGATAAGTGGCAGTCTTGTTCAACCAATGACTGAAGGGCAGAACCACTTTGTCAGTGCTGCTGGTGTCGGGGTCGGTATTGAGTACAGCACTTCAATTGTTGACCTGAACATCTCAGTCAGGGCACTTGCATTGACCAAGCTGGACAGGACAGAACAAAGACTGACCTATGAATTGAAGGTTGTGTCCACAGGGGGTGCCGCAGCGAACAGCAACACATGGGTCCCATTCAGTGACATTGCTGCCATGCCTGACCTTGTCAGTGCAATCAAGACCCTGGAAGAAGTCCTTGACACAAACATTGATTCAGTTGACTATTATGATAATGGTGCAGTGATCAATGCTGATGCAACCGGGACCGGGGCAGGTGACACACTTGTTCAAGCCTTGGTGATCAGTGGCGAACCTTTAATCATTCACACAATTGCATAGGTGATCCTGATGGGTGAAAATGTCAACGGCAGATGGGATGATTTAGTTAGGACAATGTCAGGTTCTAAACTTGACAGCATAGCAGGTGACATCGAAGGTGTGGTCATGGACATGCACTATAAGAATAAATCAAACGGATCAAGACAAGAATACACTGAGGAGAGGTAAATCATGAAAGTTACTTATAAGAAGAAGACCCATGAAGCAATCAAGCAGAAAGATGGGAGATTGACTTCAAAGGATGGGAAGCTTTTCTTTGGGTTTGGTATCGGTAACCTGATCAAAGGTGTCAATGAAGTTGTTGAACCTGTTGCAGTGCCTGAAGTTGCACCCATCAAAGCCACTGAAGGTGATGCATAGTCTCATTGACATGCTGATTCACAGCAAGTTCATTCAGCTTGCCCTGTGTGGTAATGTGTGGATATGGTTTCATATCCTTGCAGCAGCACTTGGGACAAGATTGTTCTTGCTTAAATTCTCACAGAAGGTGACCATGCTGATTGTTTCAGCTATTGTTCTTCTGTGGGAAGTGTATGAAGTTGTTGTTGGTGGTGAACTTGCACAGACGTATGGTTCACTTGAACGCTATTTCTATGACACAGCAGGGGACATCATTGCTGCAATGGTTGTTTCAATCATAGTTGTGTCAGTCCTATGGGGGAATAATGACCGCTTGGATAAATAGGCACTTCACAATGGTCCAGTTCATTGCAATATTAATCGCAATAGCTTCGCCACTTCTGACCCTTGGCGGGTCTGCATTACTAAAGGCAGGGACCAAGGCAGTTGAAGCTGACCATCAGGAAGTTCTTGAAGTGGCATTCAATGACCACACTGCTGATGGACACCCTGAATCAGTGGTTGCTAAGATTGACAGACAGGGAATGGTGATCGATCAGTTGCAGATTGCCGTTGATGGGAAACTTGGAAAGGATGTCTTTGAACAATTCACGACACAGCTTTTCCAACAACTTGATAGAATAGAGGGAACACAATGAAGCTATTATTGATGGGGTTTGTGGGGTTATTTAAGGGAAGCATTAAGTCAATCTTGCTGTCGATCCTTCACAGGCAGAAGAACACAATCTTGGTATATATCAATGAACAGATTGACATCCCAAAGTTGGATGAGAAGGAAGAAGCAAAAATCTACCTTAGCATCTACAACCTTTTAATCATGGTTGTGAATAAGTTCTTATGATCATCAGAAGGATTGCATTCACTGAGCATGGCACCTTTGGGGTGATCATTGACAATGGCATCCCCTTTGCCCTGACCCTTGAAAGACCTTGGATGGACAACAAGCAAAATGTCAGTTGCATTCCTGCAGGTGTCTATGCCTGCAACAGGTTCAGCAGCGAGACACACCCAAGCACTTTCCAGGTCATGAATGTTCCTGAAAGAACTGCAATTCTTTTCCATACTGGGAACCTGATGAAGCATTCAGCCGGGTGCATCCTGATCGGTGAAACCTTTGAACTATACAAGGGCCAGCCTGCAGTGATGTCAAGCAGCAAGGGGTTCAATGAATTCATGGAAAGATTAACTGATCAGCAGGACTTTCAACTGCTTATTCAAGACAGGGGTGAATGATGTCATCAGCACTTTATTGCACAGCACAGAATCTGATCGAACATTTTGCCAGGATTGATGACTATGATTTGAAAATCAAGTTGGATGACTATAAGTTTGTCCAGCACCTGACCGGCAACACCTGGAAGCTTTTTGACAGTGGAAGTGTCCTGAACCTTTACTTGAATGGTGAAGATCAGGGTGCAGCAGTTGCTTCATTGGGCGCACTGTCTTCTGATTATGATTGGTTCTATGATTCAGCACTTGATGTCCTTTATATACTTTTTGCAACCGGGGATGTCCCAACAGACAACAGCTGGAAGGTTGAATCAGCACCACAAGATTCCAATGATGCCAAGACAGCAGCAATTGCACATGCATCTGAAATGCTTGAAAGCATACTTGACAGCCGAATTCCAAGACCTATTCCGAAAACTGCACAGGGCAAGACTTCAGGGGTTTTCTATGATTACTGGATAGTCATGTCATGTGCATTGCTGGCCTGCTGGCACCTTGTCAGATCGTCTTCACCTGAATCAGAAGATGTTGCATTCTTGCAGTCACAGATTGGGACTGTCATTGGTGGTGACCCTACAGGGGACAGGGGTGTCGTTGACAAGATAAACAGTGGAGCAATCAAACTATCATTTGAACTGACCCGGTCAGATCAGGCATGGACAGATCAGGGTGTTGTGGGAGCAGACACCACAGGCTTTCTTGCTGACCCTTATGGTGAATCTGTATCTGATTATCAAGTCTACATTGTGACCATTGCAGGCACAGGAACACTGACACCCGGAACATTGAACACTGCCCTATCATATACAGTGAAAGATTCACAGGGCAATGCAGTCCAGGGTTCAACCCTGATCACTGGTTTGCAGCAGGCAATTGGTTCAGGCATCACATGCAGGTTCAGCGAAGGCAAGTATAATGCTGCAGACATCTTTTTCCTGACAGTCCAGAATGTGGGTGTCAACACATCAGGTCTTGGATTTGCAAGGATAGTCAGGAACTGACATGGCAAACTATGACCCAATCAGAACAAGGGTTCTTGAAGGCATCAAGGAAACACTGCAAAGTGTGTCCAAGTATGCAGTCAAGATCAATGATGAAGACCAAAAGGGTTCAAGTGAATTCATCCTATTAAGCATTGAAGACAGTGTGACCATTGCGAAGAATGCAGGATCACACACCAAAAGGGTGAAGGTCAATATTGAATATCA
>Ga0207996_1001886_pt1 | contig 13640 bp, 16 predicted proteins | sample AntAceMetag02UKG_FD_184773 | JGI IMG/M metagenome (GOLD analysis project Ga0207996, IMG submission 184773) | Saline lake microbial communities from Ace Lake, Antarctica - Antarctic Ace Lake Metagenome 02UKG (SPAdes) (version 2) | ecosystem: Environmental > Aquatic > Non-marine Saline and... | reverse complement strand
AAGAAGGGTTGGCTGATAAGATAGAAAAAGTGAGGGATAAGATTGATCAATAAAAAAACAGATCTAGAATTTTTAAAACAGAAATCATTGGATATACGCTGCGATGTTCTTGCTATGTTAGAAGAGGCCGGTTCAGGTCATACAGGAGGCTCTCTATCTTTGGTTGAGATTTTAGTTTCGCTTTATTACTGTAAGTTAAATCATGATCCTGAGAATCCCTCCTGGGGAGAGAGGGATAGATTTATTCTTTCCAAAGGGCATGGCTGCCCTACTCTATATGCTATTTTGGCTGATTTCGGTTATTTTCCTAAGAATGAGCTTATGACATTAAGGAAATACGGCTCTTGTCTTCAAGGTCATCCTGAAAAGGGTATTAGAGGCATAGAGGCTTCAACTGGTTCTTTGGGGCAGGGTCTATCAATATCTATAGGTATGGCTCTCTCTGCAAGGCTTGATGGCAGGGAGAATAGGGTTTACTGTATACTTGGCGATGGCGAGACGAACGAAGGGCAGGTTTGGGAGTCTGCTATGACAGCTGCTCATTACAAGCTAGATAATATAATAGTGATGCTGGATCACAATAAGCTGCAGATAGATGGTCCGGTGAATGAAGTTAAAAATCTAGAGCCTTTTGAAGAGAAGTGGCGCTCTTTTGGCTGGAAGGTAAAAAGGTGTAATGGCCATGACTTCCAGGAATTACTCGATGCACTAGATTGGGCAGATAGCATTAAGGGGCATCCGGCTATTATTATTGCAGATACTGTTAAAGGCAAAGGCGTCTCATTTATGGAGAATGATAATCGTTGGCATGGAGTTACTCCTACTAAAGAAGAATTAGGCAAAGCTCTTGAGGAGTTAAAAGGTAAATGAAGCCTACTAGAGATGGATTCGGCGAAGCATTGCTAGAGCTAGGTGAAAAAGATGAGAGAGTGGTTGTGCTTTCAGCTGACTTGACAGAGTCAGTTAGAGCAGGTGCTTTTAAAGCAAAGTTCCCAAAAAGGTTTTTCAATTTTGGTATATCCGAACAGGATATGATGTCTGCTGCAGCCGGGTTTGCTTTAGAAGGAAAGATTCCTTTTGCAACTACATTTGGAGTCTTTGCATCAGGAAGAGCTTGGGATCAAATAAGAACTTCCATTGCTTACATGAATCTTAATGTGAATATTATTGGTTCTCATGGAGGGATTACAGTAGGCCCAGATGGTGCAACTCACCAGGCGTTAGAAGATTATGCACTTATGAGAGTCTTGCCCAATATGAGCGTAGTTGTTCCTTGCGATTTTTATGAAGCTAAAAAAGCAACAGAGGCTGCTGCTTCCTATCCTGGGCCAGTATATCTGAGGCTTACTAGGAATAAAGTACCTTTTCTAACCTCTTTAGATGATGATTTTCAGATAGGTAAAGCTCGAGTATTCAGGGAAGGAAAGGACCTCACCATAGTAGCGTCGGGTCAGATGGTGCATATTTCACTTAAGGCTGCTGATATTTTAAAAGAGGAAGGAATATCTGCCGGTGTTATAAATCTACATACTATAAAGCCGTTAGATAGAGATGCTATTTTAAAAGCTGCCCGGGAAACAGGGGCTATACTTACAGTTGAAGAACATCAAGTTTTTGGAGGAATGGGTTCTGCAATTGCTGAGCTTATCTCCGAAAATGAACCTGTTCTTATTAAGTTTTTGGGTATAAGAGATCGTTTTGGAAGAAGCGGTGAATCAGATATTTTGCTCGAAGCCTTTGGCCTAACATCTGAGTCTATAGTCAAAGAAGCAAAAGAGCTTATCAAAAAGAAGCAGAGTTGATAGTCTTCAATACACCTGCCAAACTAAATATTTTTCTTGATATACTCTCTAAGAGGGGAGACAATTACCATGATATCATCAGTCTGATGGTTAAAATAGATCTCTGCGATGTTTTAAGTGTTGGCCTTTTAAAGGAAGATAGAGTATCTCTCTCTGTTAAAGGCAATGCTCCGGAAGGATCTGAAAATAGCTGTTATAAGGCTGCTAAGATTATAAAAGATAGATACCGTATTAAAGAAGGATTAGAGATAAGGCTAGAGAAAAGAATACCTGCAGAATCAGGTTTGGGCGGTGCAAGCTCAAATGCTGCCTATGTATTAAAAGCTGCTAGAGAGATATTCAATATAGATATCAGTGAGGAAGAGTTAATAAAGCTGGGAGCAGCTATCGGTTCCGATGTGCCTTTTTTTGTAAATGATTCTACTTGGGCGGTAGTTGAAGGTAAGGGTGAACTAGTGCGTTCAATTGATACGCCATTTGTCTTCTCTGCTGTTTTAATTCTTCCTAAATTCGGCAATAAGACAGAGGATTTATATCAAAGATGGAAACCTTCCTTGACAGAACCTAGCCGCTGGGATAAAATTAAATTTTGCAGCGCAGATGATGTTGAAATGAATTTTTTAAATAAGTATTCTTACAATGTTTTTGAGAAATTAGAGAGCAGCACCATAATACCCTCCCTTATGGAAGATATTAAAAGATTTGATGTTGATTTAATTAGGATGACTGGAACCGGTTCTGCAATCTATGCGGTATCAGCTGATATGGATAAATTAAATTCTCTAAAGAGCTATTGTGGCTCTTTGGGATATGATACTTTTTTAGTTAGGTCATTAAACTAAGGAGGTGCTTGCTTTGGAGATTACAGAGGTAAAAGTATTTCCCAAGGTGAAAGGAAACATTAAGCTGAAGGCTTATGTAACTGTCACCTTCGATGACTCTTTTGTTGTTCGCAACATCAAAGTTATCGATGGTAATAAAGGCCTTTTTGTTGCTATGCCTTCTAGGAAGGTTCAACAGCCATGTTCCAAGTGCAGGAGAAGCAATAGTATAGCGGCGAGATTCTGCAATTATTGCGGTGTTGATCTTGAGTCATCTAGATGTCCTGATTCTCATGATAGACAGCAAGAGACTAAGGATATTGCGCACCCGATCAATCAAGAATTCCGCGCCTACATCGAAGGAAAAGTTTTGGAAGCATATGAAAAAGAGGTACAAGATCCTAGTTATCAAAGAGAAGAAGAGCATGGCTTAGAAGAAGATTCTACAGATACAGCTCTTTAGAATTTAGGTATTTGGGGAATAGTGTAATGGTAGCACAACGGCTTTTGGAGCCGTCTGTGGAGGTTCGAGCCCTCCTTCCCCAGTATTTAGCTGAATACTGGTTTTTATGAAAAACATTTGCGGGTTAATATTAGCGGCAGGTAAAGGGACGAGGCTTAAATCGTCCTTACCTAAGTATCGCCATAAGATAGCAGGATGGTCTATGCTTAGGCATTCCATAGAGAATTTAAGAGAGGTAGGCATAGATGATATCTATGCTTTAGCTGGACCTGGAGAGAGTAAGTTTATAGATAAAAATTTTTCTGTTAATACGATAGAGCAGAAAAGAAGAGCTGGGACAGCAGATGCATTGCTCGTAGCCTTAAAGAGCATTCCTAGGAGATATAAGACCATAGTTCTTATCTATGTAGATGTTGCATTATTGAGAACCAGTACAATCAAGAGCCTGCTAAACAAGCATGATAGACATAGCTCCGATATAACGCTCTTGACTATGGATTTGGATGCACCCAAAGGCTATGGAAGAGTGCTTAGTGATAAGAGCGGTAATGTAGTTGCCGTAAAAGAAGAGGATCTGCTCAATGAATCCGAGAAGAAGATAAGAGAGGTTAATGTAGGTGTCTACATTTTTAAAAGAAAGACCAGCTTAGAGAGAGATCTTTGCAGTATTAAGCCTAAAGGAAATAAAGGGGAGAAATATCTGACTGAGATTTTTCCAAAATATAGCAAAAAAGATCTAAAGGTTCTAACATTAAAGCTAAAAGATATAAATGAAGGGCTAGGTATTAACAGCAGGAAAGATCTAATAGAGGCTAATAAGATTATTTACAGAAGAAATACTGATAAACATATATCAAAAGGGGTGAGCATATTGTCTCCAGAGAATACCTTTATAGAGAAAAATGTGACTATAGGGCGCGATACTACCCTGTATCCTTTTGCTTATATAGGTTTTGGAGTTCGGATAGGAAAGAGCTGTATGATAGGACCATCTTGCAGGATAAGGGGCGATAGTAATATAGGTGATAATGTTAAGGTAGAGAATTTTGCTGAGATATCAAGTTCTAAGATAGGTAATGGTTCTAAGGTAAAACATTTTTCTTATATAGGAGATACTGTTGTTGGTAAGAATGTTAATATCGGAGCAGGTACTGTAGTTGCAAACTATAATGGTAAGAAAAAAAATAAGACCATCATTAAAGATAATGCTTTTATAGGCAGCAATACGACATTGGTTGCTCCAGTTGAAATAGGTAAGAATGTTATAACGGGAGCAGGTTCAGTTGTAACGAAGAATAGTAAGATAGCCGATAATAGTGTTATTGTAGGTGTTCCTGCTAAAATTTTAAGGAGGAGGAGAGATGGATAGGTTAACGGTTTTTAGCGGTAATGCTAATCCTGAGCTAGCAAAGAATATATCCGGTTATCTGGGTGTTGAATTAGGAGATTCTATAGTCTCTAAGTTTAGCGATGGTGAGATTAGTGTTAAGATTGAACATAATGTTAGAGGCAACGATATATTCGTAATTCAACCAATATGTTTTCCGTCAAATGATAATTTAATGGAGCTACTCATTCTTATCGATGCTTTAAAAAGGGCGTCGGCAGGTAGAATTACTGCGGTAATACCTTATTTCGGTTATGCCAGGCAGGATAGGAAGGATCAGCCCCGTGTGCCTATAACGGCAAAACTTGTTGCTAATCTTATAACTGTATCTGGTGCTGATAGAGTTCTTACAATGGATTTACATGCTGGTCAGATTCAAGGGTTTTTTGATATCCCTTTAGACCATCTTCTTGCAGTTAAGATATTCGTTGAGCATATTAAAAAGAGGATAGACTGTTCTAATCTTGTTGTTGTATCTCCCGATGTTGGAGGAATTAAGATGGCCAGGGCTTATGCTAAGAAGCTTGGAGTACCTCTTGCTATAGTAGATAAGCGTAGGATAAGCACTGAAAAAACAGAGGCGATGAATATATTGGGCGAGGTAAAAGGCAAGGATGTGTGTATAGTTGACGACATAATTGCAACAGCAGGTTCTCTTGTCGAGGCCATAGAAGCTCTTAAGAATAAAGGGGCGAAAGATGTCTATGCTGCAATAAGTCATCCAGTGCTTTCTGGACCTGCCATAGATAGGCTTCAGAAGTCTTCAATAAGCAAGCTCTTTGTGGCAGACGCCATCCCTTTAAGCCAAGATAAGCTTATTGATAAAATAGAGGTTCTCTCGGTCGCGCCTCTTTTAGGGGAAGCAATCAAGAGAATACATAAGGAAGTTTCAATAAGTGTACTGTTTGGCTAATTAAACCCTTGCAAAAATCATGTTATCTATGATATACAAGAGAACGCTGATTTTCTTTTTATCTCATAAAGGAGGCTGATAATGGAAAAATTAAAAATTGAAGTAAAAAAAAGAGATGGGGTAGGTAAAAAGTATGTCAAAGGTATCAGGAAAGCCGGACTTATACCTGCGGTATTGTATAAAAAGGGGCAGGCTATGCCGTTAGAACTAAAAGAGATTGACTTGATACACCTCTTTCGTGAGGCGCATTCTGAAAATCTAGTAGCTGAGCTTCACGTTCTATCCGGTAAAGATAAAGAAGTTAAGACCGCTATACTTAAAGAGGTAGAGCATGATGTTATAAAAGGCAGTATTATACATGTTGATTTTCAGGAGATATCCCTTGATGAGATTATCAAAATAAAAGTCCCTATTGAGATCAAAGGTGAGCCTGTAGGAGTCAAAAAGGATGGAGGAGTATTAGATCATCTTATTTGGGAGATAGAGATAGAGTGTAAGGCGGCTAATGTTCCTTCTAAGATAGAGGTCAAAGTTGATGACTTAAATATAGGCGATGCAATCCATGTCTCTGATTTAGAATTACCTCAAGGAGTTAAGGCTCTAGGAGATTTAGAGCAGATTGTAGCGCATATTGTTACACCTAAAGAAGTGGTTATTGAAGAAGAGGTTGAGGGTGATGTTATGAGAGAGCCTGAGGTAATAAGTGAGAAGAAGGAAAAATCAGAAGAGGCAGGTTCTGAAGATTCTAAAAAAGAAGAGAGAACAGGGTAGTATAAAGCCATGCTTTTAATCTCTGGGCTTGGCAATCCTGGGTTAGAGTACAAAGATACCTTGCACAATCTTGGTTTCATGGTTCTAGATGAGTTAGCAGCCAGGCATGGTTTAAAATTCAGAAAGAACAAGTGCGGAGCCAAGATAGTTATCATGGCTCAACCTTATTGTGAAGAAGAGAAGCCCAAACCCAGCATTTTTAATAATGTTTTAAGATTTAAAAAGACAGGATCTCAGACAAGAGTAGTCTTAGCTAAGCCTTATATGTATATGAATCTAAGCGGCAAGTCAATAGCCTGCCTCAAAGATAAATATGGCATTAAAAGTAATAATATAGTTATCATATCTGACGATCTGAACTTAGAGCGGGGTCAGATAAGGATTAGAGCAAAAGGTGGTTCTGGGGGACATAAGGGGTTAGAGTCTATAATTGATGAGATTGGAACTGAGAGCTTTATACGCTTTAGGGTAGGCATTGGAGAGGCCTCTAATGGAGAGAGAGCAGAGGAATACCTCTTAAGTCCAATAGCCAAAGAAGAGAAGTCAGAGTATGCTGATATAGTAGCTAATGTTGTCGATGCCATAGAGTTTTATCTAAAGGAGGGCATTGAAAAAACAATGTCAATCTATAATTTTAGAAACGTAATTTGATCTTGCTAAGAATTTTATTATGTGTTAATATTGTCAGCCAAAAGGAGAAAATATTTAATGAAAAAATATGAGATAATGCTTATCTTAAATCCGGATATGAGTGAGACGGATGTAGATTCTCAGATAAGCAAGATTAAGGATTCTGTGGCTAAATTAAAGGGCAAAGTTGTTCAGCTGGATATCTGGCAGAGGCGGCGGCTTGCCTATTCCATAGAAAAGTTTCAAGAGGGAATCTATCTGCTGGGAAATTTTGAGATGCCCGAGGAGATAGTGAAGGTTCTATCCGGAGATTGGAAGTTAAATCCAAACATATTAAGATCCATGATTTTAAAGAAAGAGAAAGAGAAGGAGATTGTAGATGCCCAGTCTAAATAGAGTATTTTTAATTGGTAATTTGACTCGTGATCCAGAGATTCGCTATACACCTTCGGGTACTTCTGTTGTCAGTTTTGGCTTAGCTGTAAATAGGGTCTTTAAGTCTCAGACAGGCGAGAAGAAGGAGGAGACCTGCTTTGTTAGAGTAGTGACTTTCGGAAAACAGGCTGAATCTTGTAATCAATATATTTCTAAAGGTAAGCTCGTATTTATAGAAGGCAGATTACAGTATAAAAACTGGGAACATGAAGGTAAAAAATATAACGCTTTAGATGTTATAGCTGATAGAGTTCAGTTTTTGACCAGGGCTAAAGAAGATGGAGCTGCTTTATCTGATTTTGAGGAAGGTTCTGTCCCAGGAGATATTTCTTCAGAAGAAGCAGGAGCTGTCGATCAGGGCGAGGTGCCGTTTTGAGAAATATGAAGAGTAAGACAAAAAAAAAGTTTCCGCTTAAGGATTTAAAGAGAAAGAAGAAGTATTGTAGGTTTTGTGCGAAAAATATCGAAGATATAAATTATAAGGATGTTGATCTTCTGCAAAATTTTCTTGCCGATAGAAGTAGGATGAGGACTAGAAATTCTAGCGGTAATTGTGCAAAACATCAAAGGAAAGTATCAAGTGCTATTAAAAATGCCAGAATTATGGCTCTACTACCGTTTGTTTCTGAATAATGAAAGTAATTCTACTAGAAGATTATGAAGATTTAGGTTTAAAATTTGATTTGGTCAATGTTAAGAATGGTTATGCCCGTAATTTTCTAATTCCTCAAGGCATTGTCCGTCAAGCAACTGCTGGAGTTTTAAAAGAGCTGGAACTTAAGTTAACTGCTGCAGGGAAGAAGAAAGGCAGAGAGACGAAGAGACTGGAAGAGCTAAGAGGTAAGTTGTCTGAGGTATCACTTACAATAGGCGTTAAGGCTGGCGAAGAAGAGAAAATGTATGGAGCCATTACAAATATCGATATTGCTAAAGCATTAAAAGGTGAAGGGTTTGAGATAGACAGACATACGATAGATTTAGATGAGCCAATAAAAGAGCTAGGCGTTTATCATGTATCTATAAGTTTACGCTCCGATATTATAGCCAAGGTCAAAGTTTGGGTCGTTAAAGAATAATTTAATAATGAGTCCTCGAGAAAAATCAGCTTTGCCTGAGCAGTTGCCGCCTCAAAACATTGAAGCTGAGATAGCTGTCCTAGGCTCAATGTTGTTATCTCAAGATGCTATAGCTCAGTCTATCGAGTCATTGGACAGGTCTTTTTTTTATAAAGATTCTCATCAAAAGATATTCCAAACCATAGTTGAGTTATACGATACTTCATCAGCCGTAGACCTCTTAACCCTTTCCGATGAGCTTAAAAACAGGGATATGTTAGATGATATTGGAGGCCCAGCATATTTGGCTGCAATCTCTAACTCTGTTCCTTCAGCTGCCAATATACAGCATTATACAAAAATAGTCAGAGAGAAGTATGTCTTACGCTCTTTAATTAATAGTTCAACCAAAATAATAAAGAAATGCTATGATCCGGTTGATGATGTAGATAGACTGCTAGATGAGTCAGAGCATGCTATTTTTGAAATAGTCTCTAATAAGATGGAAGGTAAGATCTGCTCCATGAAGGATCTTATAAAGTCCAGCATTACTACAATAGATACTCTCTATCAGCGTCAGAGCAGCATAACAGGGGTGCCGACAGGTTATCACGATTTCGATTCTTTGACAGCTGGTCTCCAGAATTCGGATTTGATTATTATAGCCGGGAGGCCTTCTATGGGTAAGTCTGCACTTGCATGTTGTATTGCAGAGCATGCAGTGCTTGAAGAGAAAATCCCTGTTGCAATATTTAGTTTGGAGATGTCAAAAGAGCAGCTAGTGCATAGGATACTCTGTTCTCATGCCCGCGTTAACGCACATCAAGTCAGACGCGGATTCTTAACTCCTGAAGATTGGCCTAAACTTACAGCTGCTGCAGGTAAGCTTGCAGAGGCTCCTCTTTTTATAGATGATACTGCAGGTTCTAGCGTTTTAGAGCTAAGGGCGAAAGCAAGAAGGTTAAAGGCTCGCCATGATATAAAACTAATAATAGTAGACTATATGCAGCTTATGCGCAGCAGTTATCGCTCTGAGAGTAGACAGCAGGAGATATCTGAGATTTCGCGCAGTCTTAAAGATTTAGCAAGGGAGCTAGGAGTCCCTCTTATTGCTGTGAGTCAGCTTTCGCGTGCAGCTGAAATGAGACAGGATAAGAGGCCGCAGCTTTCTGATTTAAGAGAGTCTGGGGCAATAGAGCAGGATGCTGATTTAGTTGTTCTGCTTTTTAGGGAAGAGTATTACAATCCTTCTGAGGGAGAGAATAAAGGCGTTGCGGATGTCATTATTGCTAAACAGAGAAACGGGCCTGTGGATACTATCAAACTTGCGTTTATTAAAGAATATACCAGGTTTGAAAACCTTTATAAAATGGAGGTCAATTTAAGTTGAAAGTGACAAAACTTATTCCATCTTTTTTATCGTTTTTATTTTTAATTTCTACATCTTGGGCTCAGGATATGCCCAAGATCTTAGATCTTCAGATTGCTGGAAACAAAAACGTTAGTGAATCTGCTATAGTGGCTAAAATCAAAGTTAGACCTGATCAGATTTTCTCTCAGCAGATGATAGATGAAGATATAAAACGGCTTTATGCCACAGGGTTTTTTACCGATGTTGCTGTCGATGCTAAAGAGGAGACCGATGGTATTGTTATTATATTTTATGTGAAAGAATCACCGTATGTTGACGGGGTTATTTTTAAGGGTAATCGTGTTTTAAGGGATGATAAGCTGGAGAAATTGGTTAAAACTGCAAAGGGGCAGTTTTTTGACAAATGGCAATTGAAGACAGATATGGAGGAGATTAAACTAAAGTATCAAGAGAGAGGTTTTGCAAAAGTAGCTATAGATTATGATTTAGAGATTGATCCGAGCAATGATAAGACTACAGTGGTAATTAATATCGATGAAGGGGAAAGAGTAAAAATAAGAAAGATTGAATTGGCTGGAGTGAAGGCTTTCAAAAAGAAGAGAGTTCTTAAGCTCCTAAAGACAAGAACAAAAACCTGGTTTAGATCAGGTGCTTATAAGGAAGAGGTTTTCAAGGAAGATTTATCTAGAATAGAGGATTTTTACAAAAGAGACGGATATCTTGATGTAGAGATAAGCGATGATTCGAGTTTTGACAAAAAAAGAAGGATGATTTTGACCATAAATGTTGATGAAGGAAAACAGTATCAAGTTGGAGATGTATCCTTAGAGGGCAATAAGGTCTTTCCTTTAAGCGAGATTAAAAGTGCTCTAAAGCTCGATAGAGATAGCGTGTTTAGTTATGATTCTTTGAAGTTTGACACTCAGGGATTGCAGGATTTTTATTTTGATAAAGGCTATATAAGGGCTCAGATTGAAACAGTTCCAGTTATTAACTCAGAGACCGGGCTTGTAGATATAAAATATTCTGTAGTAGAGAACGAGATACATTATTTAGATAGAATAGATATAAAGGGTAATGTTAAGACTAAAGATGTTGTGATACGGAGAGAGTTAAGGATGTATCCGGGTGAAAAATTTGATGGCAGCAAGATAAAAAGATCTAGGCAGAGGCTTGAAAATTTGGGTTATTTTGAAGAGATAGATTTTGACATTTTACCAGCCGATGAAGAGAATAAAGAAGATTTATTGGTGCGCGTAAAAGAGTCTAAGACTGGCGAGTTTAGCTTTGGTGCTGGATATAGCTCCGTTGATGAGTTTATAGGTTTTGTCGAATTGAGTCAGAGAAATTTTGACATATCTAATTTTCCAACATTTATTGGGGGAGGCCAGAGGATTTCATTACGCACTGAAATGGGTACAACCAGAAATGACTATGAGTTAAGCTTTACAGAGCCTTGGATGCTTGGCTATCCCTATCTCTTTGGTTTCGATATCTACCAGCATTCAAGAGATCGGGAAAACGATGTCGGTTATGATTGGGATGAAGAGCGGCAGGGTCTATCTTTTAGATTAGGCAAAGAGATATCAGAGCATAATAGCCTCTTCTTAAGAATGCGATTTGATAAGGTTGATATATCTAATGTTGCTACAGATGTTTCAAGCGCTCTTACGGCTGAAGCAGGAGAGAAGAGTATCTATGCAATCAAGCTTACTTTTGCTAGAGATAGAAGGGACAATATTTTTGACCCTGCAGAAGGGTATTACTTTAGCAGCAGCCTTGAGAATGCAGGTGGTTTTATGAGCGGAGATGTAGATTTCTTGCGTCAGTCAAATCAGCTTAGTTATTTTTATTTAATACGTGAAAAATGGGTTTTAAACTTCAGGCTTAACTCTGGTATAATAGATACCTATGGTGATACGTCTTCTGTGCCTCTCTATGAGAGATTATTTGCAGGAGGGGCTTATAGCATCAGAGGGTATGATGAGAGAAGCGTAGGGCCTAAGGATACGGTGAAGACAAGTGATCCTGTTGGAGGCGAAGCACTTTTGATAGGCAACGTTGAGCTCACTGTTCCTATTTATGAAAATATAAAAGGTGCTTTCTTTTACGATATTGGTAATGTCTGGGAGAAGAAGGATGATTTTGCCTCGGGTGGGTATAAATCTTCAGTTGGTTGCGGTCTAAGATTGAACACCCCCATTGGGCCTATAAAATTGGATTATGGTTTTCCTTTGGATTCGGATGAAAATGATTCTGATGGCGGAAAAGTCCATTTTAGCATGGGACATAAATTTTAAAAGGAGAAAGCGATATGAAGAGAATGTTTTTTGCACTGCTAATAGTAGCTGTTCTTATCTCTGGTTTTGCTGAAGCTGCTGATAAGTTTGCTTGTGTAGACTTAGAGCAGGTTTTCAATGAGTATCAAAAAACAAAAGATGAAGAAGCAAAGCTTACAAAGATAGGTGAAGAGAAGCAGAAAGATATAGACTCCAAGTTAAAAGAGGTAGATAGATTAAAAGAGAAGATGGATTTACTTTCAGATAAAGAGAAGGAAAAGGTCAAAGTTGAATTAGATCAGAAGATGGAGGAGTTGAGACAGTTTGACCGTCAGGTAAGAACAGATCTAATGCGTCAGAGAAATGAGATAATAGAAGGAATACTTCAGGAGATAAATGAGGTTGTTGAAGATTACAGTAAGTCAAAAAAATATACTATAATGTTTAACTCCAGAGCCCTTCTTTATAAAAATAATGATTTAGATGTCACTAAAGAACTGATAGAATATTTAAACAAACAATATAAGTAATTACTAAGTCTAATATAAGGGAGATAAGCCAAGATGGATTTAGGTTATGATGAGAATGGTTTTCGTCCTCGTCTGGATTTAACACTGGCACGCATAGCTAAGCTTATAGGCGGTGAAGTTGTAGGCGATGATAGCGTTGTTATTAAGGGTCTATCTGGAATCAAGGAGGCTCAAGAAGGCGACATTACGTTTGTAGCCAACCCTAAATACATTTCGCTTATAAATACAACTAAAGCGTCTGCCGTTATTACTTCGCTGCAAGCTGTTGAAGATACGGATAAGCCTATAATAAAGACGGAAAATCCTTCTCTTGCTTTTGCCAAGTTGGTTTCTAGTTTTGCTCCTGATGAAGGCAGTATGGAGCCAGGAGTTCATCCTACTGCAATAATCGGTAAAGATGTAAAGCTGGGTAAAGACGTCTCTATCTGGCCTTATGTAGTGGTATCAGACGGTGCTTCTATCGGAGATAATACTGTTTTACAAGCAGGTGTGTATATAGGGATCCGCAGTAAGATAGGGTCAAGCTGTGTGATACATTCTCATGTTGCTATAAGAGAGCGAGTGACCATAGGCAATAATGTTATAATACACTCTGGTACAGTAATAGGCAGTGACGGCTTTGGTTATGCTACAGTCAAAGATGTCCATTATAAAATTCCGCAAATAGGCACTGTATTTATAGAGGATGATGTTGAGATAGGAGCAAATGTTACTATTGATAGAGCTCGTTTTGGAAAAACTCATATAAAAAGGGGAACAAAGATTGATAACCTTGTTCAGATTGCCCACAATGTTGAGATAGGCGAAAATTCTATCATCGTGGCTCAGTCTGGAATATCTGGCAGTACTAATATAGGTAAAGGTGTTATATTGGCGGGGCAGTCTGGAGTTGTTGGCCATATCAGTATAGGTGATAATGCGCGCGTGGCAGCTCAGGCTGGAGTTACAAAATCAGTTCCAGAAGGCGAAGTAGTGTCGGGTTATCCTGCTAGGCCTCATAGCACAGCAAAGAGAATCAATGCTTGTGTGCAGAGGTTGCCAGAGTTCTATAAGTATATCAAGTGTCTTCAGAAAAAGATCGAGGATTTAGAAGCTGAACTAGAGAAACTACGGGCAAAGGCGTCTTAAAGTGGAGCATCAGCATACTATTTCAAAGGAAGTAGCGATCTCAGGGGTAGGTCT
>Ga0207996_1001885_pt1 | contig 13641 bp, 10 predicted proteins | sample AntAceMetag02UKG_FD_184773 | JGI IMG/M metagenome (GOLD analysis project Ga0207996, IMG submission 184773) | Saline lake microbial communities from Ace Lake, Antarctica - Antarctic Ace Lake Metagenome 02UKG (SPAdes) (version 2) | ecosystem: Environmental > Aquatic > Non-marine Saline and... | reverse complement strand
CGTTCTTTATGCCTCTGATGACGTTCTGCTTCTTCTAACCAATCTGACATAATAATACCATTTTAATAGTTGATTAATTTCATTTACATATTTCTTCTATATTGTCCTCCAACATCAAATAATGTATTGGTAATTTGACCTATAGAACAATATTTAGTTGCTTCAATTAAGATATCGAATACATTTGAGTTTGAAGATGCATTTTTTTTCAGCTTTTCTGTCCAAATTTTTACCTCGGAAGAATAAGTTTTATGAAGTTGTTTCAGCATTTTTATTTGGTATTCTTTTTCCGTTTTAGTAGCACGTATTACTTCACCAGGAATAACAGTTGGAGAACCTTTTGAAGATAAAAAGGTATTCACACCCATTATTGGTAATTTACCGGTATGTTTTAGAGTTTCGTAATATAGAGATTCTTCTTGAATTTTACTTCTTTGATACATGGTTTCCATAGCACCAAGTACGCCGCCACGTTCAGTAATTCGATCAAACTCAATCAAAACGGCTTCTTCAACCAAATCAGTTAATTCTTCGATAATGAATGAACCTTGTAATGGGTTTTGATTTTTTGCAAGGCCTAATTCATGATTAATTATCATTTGAATGGCCATTGCTCTTCGCACCGATTCTTCGGTGGGAGTTGTAATTGCCTCGTCATAAGCATTTGTATGCAAAGAATTACAATTATCGTAAATTGCATACAATGCTTGTAGAGTCGTTCGGATATCATTAAAATCAATTTCCTGTGCATGAAGTGATCGGCCTGAAGTTTGAATATGATATTTTAATTTTTGAGATCTTTCATTTGCCCCGTACTTTATTTTCATTGCTTTGGCCCAGATTAACCTTGCCACTCTTCCAAGAACAGAATATTCAGGATCAATTCCATTGGAAAAGAAAAAGGAAAGATTAGGTACAAATTTTGAAATATCCATTCCACGAGAAGCGTAATATTCAACATAAGTGAAGCCGTTTGCGAGAGTAAAAGCCAATTGCGAAATTGGGTTTGCTCCAGCTTCGGCAATATGATAACCTGAAATTGAAACGGAATAAAAATTTCGGACATTATTTTTATTAAAATATTCCTGAATGTCTCCCATCAATTTCAATGAAAAATCGGTTGAGTAAACACAAGTATTTTGTGCCTGATCTTCTTTCAAAATATCTGCCTGAACCGTTCCGCGAACCCGGCAAATTGTATCTTCTTTAATTTTCTTATAAATATCTTTGGGTAGAACCTGATCGCCTGTTATTCCGAGCAGCATTAAACCAAGTCCGTCATTTCCTTCCGGTAATTTTCCCTGATAAGATGGTCTTATGCTTTGGCGTTTTTCATAAAATTTCTCAATTTTCTTTTCAACTTCTTTTTGTAAACCATTTTCTTTTATATAAATTTCACATTCCTGATCAATTGCAGTATTCAAAAAATAGCCTACAAGGGTAGGGGCAGGGCCATTTATTGTCATCGAAACTGAGGTTTTCGGATCGGTAAGATGAAAACCCGAATAAAGTTTCTTAGTATCATCAAGACATGAAATTGAAACTCCCGAATTTCCAATTTTACCATAAATATCAGGCCTTACATCGGGATCAAAACCGTATAAAGTTACCGAATCAAAAGCTGTTGAAAGCCGCTTTGCTGGCATACCTAATGAAACATAATGAAAACGTTTATTGGTTCGTTCGGGGCCACCTTCACCGGCAAACATACGTGTCGGGTCTTCTCCTTCGCGTTTAAATGGGAAAACTCCAGCAGCAAAAGGAAACTCGCCCGGAACGTTCTCTCTTAAATTCCATTTCAAAATATCTCCCCATGCCTTATATTTTGGAAGAGAAATTTTGGGGATATTTAAATGAGAAAGTGATTCAGTATGAGTTTTTATTTTTATTTCTTTATTTCTAACTTTAAAAACATAATATTCTTGAAGATATGATTTTACTTTCTTATCCCAATCTTCTATAATTTTTTTATTGTTTCCATCTAAATTTAATTCAATTTCAGAATATTTCTTCTCTAATTCACTTAATAAAACCTTATTTTCAGTTGAATCAAAAGAATTTATTGTTTCCCGAAGGCTATAAAGTTTTTGGGCAATTTCGGCTTGAGTTCCTGTCCATTCATTATAATCACGAACAGTTTCTGATATTTCAGACAAATATCTCACACGGCTTGGCGGAATAATATGAATTTTTTCAGACAAATCTTCAGATTTCGTCATTCCGGAATTAAAATCTGCTCCGGTTTTATCTTTAATTTTCTTCATCAAAGCCCTATAAAGTTCATTAACTCCGAGGTCGTTAAACTGTGAAGCAATTGTTCCGTAAACAGGCATATTTTCAACATCCTCATCCCAAAGTTGATGGTTTCGAGAATATTGCTTTTTAACATCTCGTAAGGCATCTGGAGCACCTCGTTTATCAAATTTATTTAAGGCAATAATATCGGCAAAATCAAGCATATCAATCTTTTCGAGTTGAGTAGCGGCCCCATAATCAGGTGTCATAACATACATCGAAATATCTGAATGATCGACGATTTCGGTATCAGATTGCCCGATTCCTGATGTTTCTAAAATCACAAGATCGAAACCTGCCGCTTTAACCAAATCAACAGCATCTTTAACATATTTTGACACCGCAAGATTCGATTGCCTGGTTGCGAGTGAACGCATATAAACTCTCGGATTATTTATAGAATTCATTCTGATCCTATCGCCCAATAACGCACCACCTGTTTTACGTTTTGATGGATCGACAGAAATAATTGCTACGGTTTTTTTGGAAAAATCTTCAAGATATCTCCTAACAATTTCATCAACAAGAGAGGATTTACCAGAGCCTCCAGTTCCGGTGATTCCTAAAACAGGTATATTTTTTAATGCCGAAGAGTCAAAATTACTAAACACTTCTTTTGTGGTTTCAGGGAAGTTTTCACATGCAGAAATTATATTTGCAAGAGTTTTAGAATCTTTATTTTTTATTTTTTCTATTGATGGTTTATTTAGTATGCCGAGAGGAAAATCCGATTTTTCCAACATATCGTTGATCATTCCCTGCAAACCCATTTTTCGTCCGTCATCGGGGCTATAAATTCGTACAATTCCGTAAGAATGAAGCTCATCAATTTCTTCAGGTAGAATTACTCCACCTCCGCCACCAAAGATTTTTATATGTCCACAATCATTTTCATTTAATAAATCGAACATATATTTGAAAAATTCAATGTGCCCACCTTGGTAAGATGTTAAAGCAATTGCCTGAACGTCTTCCTGAATAGCACAATCAACAATTTCCTTGACCGAACGATTATGTCCGAGGTGGATTACTTCAGCTCCAGTTGATTGCAAAATTCTTCGAATATATTTATGGCAACATCATGGCCATCAAACAAAGAAGCTGCCGTTACAATTCTAATATGATTTTTGGGTTTGTATAATATTCTTTCTTTCATCAACTAATATTTTTTTTATTTAACAGACGGTTTAGTAATTAACAAATAATTGCAATAACACCTTCTGCCTTTCAATAATGAATTTTGCTTCACTATAATTCAAAAATATGGTGTGCAAAAAATCATTCTATGGTATATAAACCAACTTTTTAATTTACAAAAATAAAATAAATAATACAATTTGACCTATTATTTTCATTTTTTAACAAGAATATCTTTTAATTTGCTATTATACTTTGGTGCAAAAATTAAATTCTTTGATAAGCGTTTCATAAAATTATAAAATATAAAGTGAAACATTATTTATCAAAACTATAATTAATCGAATATTATATTAATACAATTTAATCAGGATTTTTTACACTTTTGTAAAATTTGTATATAAATTTTAATAATTTTACTCTTTTTTAAATCTTATTAAATTAAGAAGTTGTTTAATGAATTAAAAAACTCAAATACAAAATATTATGATTCCAAGTATTGTTTTTATTCTTTTGTTGATTGCGGCAATTCTATTTTTCTATAAAAATGTAAAAACCATTACCCGAAACATTAATCGCGGAAAAGATGTGGATATATCCGACCAGAAACCGAAAAGATGGAGGCTAATGTTTTTAGTAACCATACTGCAATCTAAAATGCTAAAACGGCCAATAGTAGGAATTTTGCACATTTTTGTCTATTTCGGTTTTATAATTGTTAATATAGAAATGTTGGAAATTCTTATCGACGGAATTTGGGGTTCGCATCGTATTTTTGCATTTACAGAAACTTTATATCCTATCCTGATAACAATTTTCGAGTTATTTGCTTTATCGGTAATTTTAGCATGTTTAACTTTCCTGATCAGGCGAAATATTCTACGGGTTAAAAGATTTTGGAGCAAAGAAATGACTATTTGGCCACGTTCGGATGCCAACATTATTTTAATTACCGAAGTCTTCCTGATGTCGGCAATTTTTATGATGAATGCCTGCGACAGTATTTTGCAAGAACGTCTTGTCGATCATTACGTTAATGTTGGTAATTTCCCATTAAGCGGATTGTTTATCCCACTCTTTGAAGGATTATCAACAAATACATTAATATTTCTGGAACGATTTGGTTGGTGGTTTCATATAATTGGTGTTTTGGTTTTTCTGAATTATATTCCCTATTCGAAGCATTTTCATGTTTTTTTGGCTTTCCCTAATGTTTGGTACTCAAGGCTGGAGCCAAAGGCTCAAATGTCAGATATGCCTGCAATAACTAAAGAAGTTAAGTTAATGTTTGATGAATCATTTGAAGCACAAGAAGAAGAAGGCGAAACTGAAGAAATCGTTTTCGGAGCAAAAAATATTGAAGATCTCACTTGGAAAAATCTTATGGATGCCTATTCCTGCACTGAATGCGGACGATGTACCTCAAGATGCCCGGCAAATATTACCGGGAAATTGCTTTCGCCCCGTAAAATAGTAATGGATGTTCGCGATAAACTTGAGTCAATCAGAAAAGCAAAAGATAAGAATATTGATAAAAAAACATTATTTGATTTTATTCAAGCCGAAGAATTATGGGCTTGTACAACTTGCAATGCTTGTGCAAGCGAATGTCCGGTAAACATTGAGCCTTTGTCAATTATTTTAGAAATGCGGCGATATCTCGTCCTTGAAGATGCTGCCGCTCCGGCACCGATAAACTCAATGTTTTCAAACATCGAAAATAACGGAGCACCCTGGCAATTCTCACCTGAAGACAGGATGTTGTGGTCGGAGGATTTGTATTTAAGCAAATCATAAAATTATTAATATAATTCTCAAACAAAAACAGAAAATATATTATGCCAGAAAATAAAATAAAAATAGAAATCCCTATCATGGCTGATATGGCTGCTCAAAACAAAAACCCTGAATACCTTTTTTGGGTAAGTTCAGCAGGTGCCTTCGACGATAGATATAAAAAAGTTATTCGGGAATTTGTTAAAATTTTAACTTTCATAGAAATTGATTATGCAGTTTTAGGAACAGAAGAATCGGATAGTGGGGATGTTGCTCGCCGCACAGGAAATGAAATGCTGTTTCAGATGCAGGCAATGACTAATATTGAGATTTTAAATTCTTATGATGTGAAAAAAATAATTACCTGTTGTCCTCACGAATATAATACTTTAAAAAACGAATATCTGAAGTATGGTGGAAATTATGAAGTAATTCATCACTCACAATTTTTATCGAAATTAATTAAAGAAGGAAAACTTAATATTGATTCAAATATCTTCAAAAATAAAAAAATAACTTTTCACGATCCTTGTTATCTCGGCAGAGGAAATGATGAATATGAAGCACCGAGAGAAGTTCTGGAAGCAATTCCTTCAGAAAAAATTGAGATGAAGCATCATAAAGAATTTGCACTTTGTTGTGGTGCAGGTGGCGGACAAATGTTTAAGGAAGCCGAAAAAGGTGATAAAGAAATTTTTATTGAAAGAATTGAAGAAGCAATCGACATTAATGCCGACATTGTTGCAACTGCCTGTCCTTTTTGTATGGTAATGATGACTGACGGAATCAAATACAAAAACAAAACCGAAGAAATGAAAAATTATGATATTGCCGAATTAATTTCTATTTCTTTGGGACTATAATTTTTAGAAACAAGTGATCATCGAAAAATTCTGAGTAGAAAAAAACTACAAAACATCTTTTAAAACCTCAATCGGATATTTAACATTTCCGAAAGGCATCGAAATCTGAGCTCCGGAAATATAAGGTTTTAATTCTGCAACTGTTTCACGGGCAATTTGTAAACCTAACATTCGTGCTTCTTCCTTAGTTTTCGTTGCATGCATCCTTTTCATAATTTCATCAGGAACCGAAGCTCCGGGAACTTCATTATTCATAAATTCGGCATTTCTAATACTTACCAAAGGCCAGATACCTGCAATTATTGGAATTTTTATATTATCAACTTTTTTCAAAAATTTAAAAAATATTTCACTATCGAAAACCGGTTGAGTTATTGCAAATTCGGCTCCGGCCTTGACTTTCTTCTCAAATCTTTCTATTTCGTAATCCAAGTCGATTGCTCCCGGATTTACTCCAACACCAATTAAAAAACCGGTCGAATTCGCTAATTGATTTCCTCCTAAATCTTTTCCGCAATTTAAAGAATATGCAAGATTGGTCAACCCGATAGAATCGACATCGAAAACGGCAGTTGCATCAGGAAGAGAACCCATCTTTGGCGGGTCGCCGGTAACAAGTAAAACATTTTTAATTCCTGCCCCATAAGCACCTAAAAGGTCGCCAACCATTCCTAAAAGATTTCTATCGCGGCAAGTATAATGTTGAATTACATCAATTTTTGAATTTTGTTGGATTAAAAGCGAAAGATAACTTGCACCCATTCTTGAAAGAGCACGCGGGCCATCGGGAATATTAATTGAATCTATTCCGGCTGCCTTTAAAACTTTTGCCTGTTCAATTGCCTTTGAAGGGTCGGAACCTTTCGGGGGAACGATTTCAACTGTTGTTACAAATTTCTTTTCACAAATCTTTCTTGCAAAATCAGATTTTTCGCAAGTAGGAATTGCACTACAATTTTTTTCTTCCGAAACAATTTCAATCAGCTTTTTTGCTTGCTTTTTAGGTTGTTCGGCTTTGATTGCCGTTCGCATAGCCTTAATGAAATCAGGATTAGTTCCGCAGCATCCTCCAATAATTCTTACACCTGCCTGAGTAAAATGTTTTGCGTATTGAGCAAAATATTCGGGTGAAGCGAGATAAATATTTCGCCCATCAATATGCTGAGGTGCTCCCGCATTAGGAATAACACAAATCGGAATATTTACCGCATGTATCATTTTTTCGACTTCATCAAGCATTACTTTTGGCCCGACGCTACAATTTAGCCCAACAGCACAAGCTCCCAAAAGCTCAATTTTTTTTGCAAACAAATCCGAAGGAGTCCCGAATGAAGTGTTTCCATCATCGCCAACTGTCATACTTGCAATTATCGGAATTTCAAACTTTTCTTTAATCCCGAGTATAGCTTGCTGAATTAAATGAAGATCGGAAAACGTTTCTAAAATCAAAAAGTCAACACCTCCGTCAATAAGAGCTTTAGCTTGTTCGGCATAAATTTCTTTGGCTTCTTTTTCAGAAAGCAAACCCCATGGTTCTAAACGCTCATTTAGTGCACCCATAGAACCGGCAACATAAATATCATCACCGGCTACTTCTCTTGCAATTTTTGCTCCCTGAAAATTAATTTCGTAAGCATTATCTTCTAAGCCAAATTTTTGAAGAACTAAACGGTTTCCTCCAAAGGTATTAGTTTCAATAACATCTGATCCTGCCTCAATATATGATTGATGAATTTCTTTTATCAGTTTGGGATTTGTTAAATTTAACTCATCATAACAAGTGTTAATAAAAATTCCTTTGCTGTAAATCTCGGTACCCATTGCACCATCAAATAATACTATGTTATTTTTAAGGAATTCTAAAAATGGCAGTCTCATATTTCAAAAATATTTTTTTCACATTGTGGATAAAAGTGTTCATTAATATTCAAACGGTATATAGAATTCTTCTACATTTGTTATAGGTTCAATTTCAACATCATATTCGTATAGAGAATTGAATCGCTGCATAACACCTTTTATAGAACTTTCAGGAGATTGAATAAAAACTTTTTCTAGTCGCCCCATGTTGTGCAAAAGATTTTTATCAATGGTTCTGTTAAATGTTGGAAATGAATATCCAATAATAACTAAAATATTAGTATCCCTTGTAGCCTTTAATGCATTATTTCTTACAGTTTTAAAAACTGAATCCTCTTCCCAAGAATACAATATTGTTGGAAAATTATCAAAAGGTTCATCCTTAATATTTCCTAACATTTGTATCCTGTTTTCAATAGTATAAAACCTAAAAAGTATATTTTTAACAATATTTTGTAAAACTTCCTTACTAACGCTTTTACCAATAAGACTATAATCCATGATTATAGGTTTATAATTTCCTTCTTTTTTTAATGTACCTCCTATTGTTCCATTCATCTTAAATACACAAAACCTATACAAATTAATTTCTATTCCTTCAGGTCTTGGAAATACTTGAAGGAAATTTTCTATATAATCAGACTCATATTTATTTGAGAATTGAGCCGTAGAGAATTCAATTTGTTTATCATAATTCCATGATACAATCTTAATATTATTTGGCAAGATCAGCCCATTAGAATCTGACTTATCAAGAATGGTTGCAAAAAAAGCATCGTATCTCTTATCAATACCTTTTTGAAATTGTTGAGTTAATAAAAACTCACTCACAATTGCTTTTAGCTTGATTAACTCCTTTTCTCTATTAGCAAGAAATAGTTTCCTAGCAAAGGTATCCACAGAAGAATGATTATCACATTCTTCTGCTAACCATTTTATCTCTTTTACGAATCTTGTTTTTATTTCTGATGGTGCAGAACTTACCTGAAGTGTATTATGAAAAAAATCTTCTGATATTGCAATTTTTTCAATAAAATCAGCAAAGTTAAACAATTCTTGAGCAAATTCAGTGATTACCGGTAAAGTCTCTGCACTTGCACCTGCTCCTATCAAATATGTAAATTGCTTCTGATTCATAATATTGGCCCAGCTTATCAATATAAAGACAAAATTTTTAACATTTAGTAGTTCTTATATTTCCCTTATTTCCTCTATTCCTACTTAACTCCTAATTTTCAGATTCTTTTAGACTTTTAATTTCTGAAATTAATTCAGGGATCAGTTTATGCACATCACCGACAATTCCATAGTCGGCAGACTCAAAAATTGGGGCTTCATTATCGGTATTTATTGCTACTATGTATTTCGATGAACTAACACCTCCAAGATGCTGAATTGCACCTGAAATACCCAAAGCAAAATACAAATTAGGAGCAATAATTTTTCCGGTTTGCCCGACATGCTCACCATGAGGACGCCATTCTTCGTCGGAAACAGGTCGTGAACAGGCTGTTGCGGCCCCTAATAATTCAGCCAACTCCTCAATAGGAGCCCAGTTGTCAGGGCTTTTCATTCCCCTACCACCCGAAACAACTATCTCTGCATCGGTGAGAATAACTTTTCCGGTAATTTTATTTACTTCTTTAACTTTTGTCGTAAAATCGGCATCAGACAATTCGGGCGAAAAGTTTTCGATAGTCGAACTATTTTCACTTTCAATTAATCCGAAGGAATTTTGCGAAAGCGTTAAAACTTTTTTAGGTGATTTGATAACGACATTTGCAATTGCTTTTCCTGTAAAAGCTTTTTTACAAACCGTAAAATTTTCAAAATCGGAAGGTAAAGCCATTACTCCCGACACCAAACCTGCATGCAGTTTAACCGAAACACGTGGTGCTAAAGCTTTACCCGAATTATTATGGGCAAAAACAATGATTTCAGAATTCTCTTTATCGGCAACCTCGGCAATAATTTTGCTAAAAGTTTGGTTATCGAGTACTTTATATTTTTCATCGGAAACAGAAACAATTTTTTCAGCTCCATAATTCCCAAGTTTTTGTAATTCGTCTTCTTCAACTTTTCCAATTGAGAGTGCAATTGCTGAAGTATTCATTTTTTTTGCTATCTCACTTGCATATGAAACCAATTCAAAACTAAGCTTTTTGAATTTTCCATCCCAGTTTTCTGTATATACTAAAATTGACATATTATTTATTTTTTTATTTTTTAATTAATAATTATTTAAATAAGCTTTGCTTCGTTATGCAATAAATCAACCAATTCTTTCACATTTTCGGCATCAATCATTTTACAAGCTGCCTTTGAAGGAGGCAATTCATAGTTTACAAATTCAGTCAAAATTTCAACTTCTATGGGTGAAACGACATTTAAAGGTTTTTTACGTGCCATCATAATTCCTCTCATCGAAGGGATTCGCGGTTCAATTGCAATTCCTTTTTGAACTATGGCCACAAGTGGAGTTTTGGCAATTAGAACTTCTGCTCCACCATCTATTTCGCGGCTTATTAATATTTCATCACCTTCGATATCTAAGCCTGAAACAGATGATATTGATGGAATATTTAAAAATTCAGAAAGCATGCCTCCGACAGCCGAGCCGTTATAATCACTCGCTTCAATTCCACACATAATAATATCATAATCTTTAGCAACTTCAGCTATTTGGGCAGCAACCGCATAAGAATCTTTTGCTTCACAGTCGATTCGGAAGGCATCATCAGCACCAATTGCTAAAGCTTTTCTAAGGGTCGGTTCAGCGGGTTTTGATCCTACTGAAACAACTGAGATTTTCTCAATTTTTCCACCTGATTTCTCTTTCAATTCCAATGCTCTTGTAAGAGCCAGTTCGTCCCAAGGATTTATTATCCATTGTACTCCGCTTGCATCAAATTCGGTATTATCGTCTGCAAATTTAATTTTTGTAGTCGTATCAGGAACATTACTTATACAAATTAATATTTTCATATACAGTATTTTAAATTATTATTTTTAAAAATTTATCTTGCAAAAATATTAAAAAAACTTACAAAAGTTCTTTTAATATTTTATTCATTTTCTCTTTTGAACTTTTCAATTAAACTAAGAATTTCATGAGTTTTGATTATTTGAGTAAATCCTTTTGAATTCAGGCTATCAATAAGTTTATAATCACCTGTCCACAATTTTGCATTTAAATGTTTCGTTAAGGCAACAAAAAAAATATCGTCAAAATCAACATCTTTATCTAATTTCTCTGATTCAAGAATAATAGTTTTTGGGATAATATTTTCGTTTATAAACTTAATGTTCTTGGTTAAGCATTTTTCAATTTCAATAATTCTATCAATTAATTTTTTTGCAATATGAGAAATCTTTGAATAATGATTCATTAATTCCTTTTGCAAGTAATAACAACTATAAAAATTAAAAAACTTATGTTCGCCTATTAGTATTTTCCCTATTCTGCTTTTTTGATTTAATATTCCACTGAAAACAATATTTGTATCAACAACAATTTTCATTAAACAAAACGTTTTCTATTTTCTTTCCAACAATTTTTATTTAAATCAGAGGCAAGTTTATTAATTTTATCTTGTGAAACATTTATATCAAAAATTAGTTCTTTATACTGTAAATAATTAATAAAAACCTGTAAATCATCAATATCTGTCATTGGTGAGATTCTTATAGTTATTTCATTATTTGTTCTCTCAATTAGCATACTTATCCTTTTTCACAAAAATACAAAAACAAATCAGTTAAGAAATGCATTAAATTTCATTTAAAAAATTCAGATTTAACTAAAAAATAAATCTCTTTATGCTTTCAATACCGATCGTGAAATTACAATTTTTTGTATTTCCGAAGTACCTTCATAAATTTGAGTTAGTTTGGCTTCGCGCATTAATCTTTCAACGTGATATTCTTTTACATAGCCATAACCACCGTGAATTTGAACAGCATCAGTAGTAACTTCCATAGCAATATCTGCAGCATACTGCTTAGCCATAGCACTTGCCACACCAAAAGGTTTTCCCTGATCTTTTAGCCATGCAGCCTTAAGGCAAAAATTTCTGGCAGCTTCAATTTTCACAGCCATATCTGAAATTTTAAAGGCAATTGCCTGATGATTTGCGAGTTCAGTCCCAAAAGCTTTTCGTTCGTTTGCGTAATTAACTGAGCGGTCGAAAGCACCGGAAGCAATTCCTAATGCTTGAGAAGCAATACCAATTCTACCACCTTCGAGGGTTTTCATCGCAAATTTAAAGCCAAAACCATCCTCTCCGATACGATTTTCTTTTGGAACTTTTACATCAGTAAACATTACAGAATGAGTGTCTGAACTTCTCATTCCCATTTTATCTTCGTGTTGTCCAAGCGAAATACCTGGGCTATCCTTTTCAACTATAAAAACATTTATTCCTTTGTGCTTCTTTTCCGGGTGGGTTTGTGCAACAACAATGTAAATCGACCCGGAGTTTGCATTTGTAATCCAGTTTTTTGTACCGTTTAGCAGATAATGATCGCCTTTATCTTCAGCGGTAGTTCGTTGATGAGTAGCGTCAGAACCTGCTTCGGGTTCGCTCAAAAGAAAGGCACCAATTTTTTCGCCTCTTGCAAGTGGTTTTAAATATTTTTCTTTCTGTGCCTCAGTTCCGTATTTTTCAATACCATAACAAACTAATGAATTATTAACAGAAATAATTACTCCTACCGAAGAATCTATTTTACAAATTTCTTCCATAGCCAGAACATAGGAAACGGTATCCATTCCTCCACCGTCATATTTTGGATCGACAAGCATACCGAGAAAACCAAGTTCGGACAGGTTTTTAATGTGTTGGGTCGGATACACAGCTTTTTCGTCGCGTTCCAATACATCTTTAATTAATTCACGTTCGGCATAATCTTTTGCTGCCTGCCTTATCATTTCTTGTTCTTCGGTAAAACTAAAATTCATAGTAATAATTAGCTTGTAAATATTTATTTTTAATGATTCTTCAACTTATTGACAAAAATAATAAAATTATTGCTATATCAAATTAAAATTTGATTTTAGAAATTTGGTTTTTTACAATTTCAAACTCCGAAAGAATTTCTTTCATAATATTAGAAACAGGATCAATTCTATTAATAATCGACGAAATTTGGCCTATTTCAAGCTCGCCATCATCAACATCTCCTTCAAACATCCCGGCTTTTGCCCTGGCTTTTCCGAGGAGTTTTAGAAGTTCTTCGGTGGAAGCTCCTGAATATTCCGCTTTTTGTACTTCTTCCACAAATTTATTTCTAATTAATCTTACCGGAACTAATTGCTTTAAAGTGAGTTTTGTATCACCATCCTGAGCTTCAAGAATTTTTTGTTTAAAATTATTATGTCCCGATGATTCAATTGAGGCAGCAAAACGGCTTCCTATTTGAACTCCGTCAGCACCAAGCGAGAGTGCTGCAAGCATTGTTCGGCCACTTCCAATTCCCCCGGCAGCAATCAAAGGTAATGAAACCGTCTGACGAATAGCCGGAATCAAAGCCATTGTTGTTGTTTCCTCGTAACCATTATGACCTCCGGCTTCAAAACCTTCTGCAACAATTGCATCAACACCGGCTTCCTCACATTTTTTTGCAAATTTCACATTAGCAACAACATGGGTAACAATAATTCCATTTTTCTGTAATAAAGATGTATATTTTTTTGGGTTTCCGGCTGAAG
>Ga0207996_1001882_pt1 | contig 13665 bp, 6 predicted proteins | sample AntAceMetag02UKG_FD_184773 | JGI IMG/M metagenome (GOLD analysis project Ga0207996, IMG submission 184773) | Saline lake microbial communities from Ace Lake, Antarctica - Antarctic Ace Lake Metagenome 02UKG (SPAdes) (version 2) | ecosystem: Environmental > Aquatic > Non-marine Saline and Alkaline... | reverse complement strand
TTTGTCGAGAAAATATTTGATGCCGAAAAAGGAAGCATAGTTTTTAAAAAACCTGACATTATTTTAACTCACGACAATACTGCCAGTATTGCCGCAACTTTTAAGAAAATGGGAGGTGAAAAAGTTGTCGATCCCGATCAATTATTAATAGTTCTTGATCATAATGCACCACCTACGAGTTCAAAACTTGCTAATCAATATCAAAAAATCAGAGATGTTGTAAATGAACAGGGTGTAAAAAAGTTTCACGATGTCGGAAATGGAATTTGCCATCAGGTAATGTCGGAATATGCTAAACCTAAAATGATTATTGTTGGAAGCGATAGCCATACTTGTACTGCCGGTGCTTTTAATGCATTTGCCGCCGGTATTGACCGAACAGAATCGGCAGGTTTGTGGAAACAAGGCGAAACATGGTTTAGAGTTCCAGAGACAATTAAAATTACTTTAAAAGGAAAATTCAAAAAAGGTGTTTATGCTAAAGACCTATCTTTATGGATAATCGGCATGATTAGCTCGAGCGGAGCCGATTATATGTCGATTGAATATCATGGCGAAGGAATCAAAAACCTATCAATTGCCGAAAGGATGACAATAACAAATCTTGCTTCGGAAATGGGTGCAAAAAATGCTGTTTTTCCATGTGATGAGGTTCTACAGGATTTTCTTGGTGAAAAAACCCAAGGTATTTGGACCGATCCAGACGCTGAATATGCAAAGGAAATAGAAATAGATTTGAATGAATTATATCCATTAGTTGCAGCCCCTCACCATGTTGATAATGTTAAAGCATTATCGGAAGTTCAAGGAACAAAACTTAATCAAGCTTTGGTGGGAACCTGTACAAACGGTAGGCTTGAAGATTTGCGGGAAACAGCCAAGGTGTTAAAAGGAAATAAATTACCTAATGATTTCCAAATGTTAATAATTCCGGCTTCAAAGCAAATTTATTTGGAAGCGATGAAAGAAGGATTGATAGAAATATTTATGAATGCGGGTGCAAACGTACTTGCTACTTCTTGTGGGCCATGCCTCGGAACCGGGCAAGGAATTCCGGCAGACGGCTATACAATAATTTCAACTGCTAACCGAAACTTCAAGGGAAGGATGGGTAATAAAGAAGCGAGTATTTATCTTGCTTCACCTGCAGCTGTTGCGTACTCTGCATTGAAAGGTGAAATTAGTGACCCGAGGGGAATTATTTCAAACGATAAATTCCCATTTTCAAAAGGGCAAAGTAAAACCGTTGAAGTTAATGAAAACGAAAATCGCTACGAAAAAGGAATTTGGAATTATGCTGATGTTGATAATTTGAATACCGATCAAATGTTTGCAGGAAACCTTACTTACAGTGTGATGAGCTCAGAGCCTGAAAAAATAATGCCTCATTTATTTAAAGGTTTCGACGATAGTTTTTCGGAAGAAGTAAAGGAAGACGATATTATTATTGCCGGAGCAAATTTCGGATGCGGTAGTTCACGAGAGCATCCTGCAGTAGGTTTATCTTTTGCCGGTGTTAAAGCGGTAATTTGCAAATCTGTTAACCGAATATTTTATCGATCATCGGTTAATCAGGGTTTGCCTATTATTTTGTTACCCGAAGTTGTTGATAATTATAAGCAAGGTGATAAAGTAGGTATTGATTTTGAAAATGGTGTTGTTTCTATAAATGAAAATGAATTCAAATTTGCCCCCCTTCCTTCGAAATTAATGAATATTTTTGAAGCTAAAGGCTTGGTTAATTATATTAAAAATAGCCAAGGATGAAAAGATAAGGATGGAAAAATTCCGAAATAAATATCGAATACAGTCTAAGCGAATGCCGTATTGGGATTATTCCGGGAATGGTGCATATTTTATTACAATTTGTGTTAATGGCCGAAATTGCATTTTTGGCCATATTGAAAATAAAAAAATGATTTTAAATGAATTTGGTGAAATTGCACATGACGAATGGAAAATTTCACCAACAATTCGTGATGAAATTGAATTAGATGCATTTGTAATTATGCCAAATCATTTGCATGGTATTGTGATTTTGAAAAAACCAATTGTGGATGCGGTAATTGATTCAAATGATGGTTCACGAAATGGTTCACACGTAGAGACGCACGGCCGTGCGTCTCTACCAGAAAACGGCCGTGCGTCTCAACCAGAAAACCAAAACCCATCACCGCAACAACCACAACGAAAACCAAAATCAATTTCATCGTTCATTGCCGGATTTAAATCGGCGGTTACAACCAAAATAAATAATTTGATTGATTTGCGTATGCAAATACATGGGCCCACATTTCAATTTGCAACCTCAAAATTTAATCGAAAAAACAAATTGTGGCAGCTTAATTATTACGATCATATAATTCGAAATAATGTGGAATTTAATCGTATTAAAAAATATATTATCAATAATCCTTCCAATTGGCAAGAGGATAAATTTTATAAATAAACATATTAGGTGAAATTAAAAAATAACATATTAATATTGATTTTCATATCAATCGCAATAATAATCGGTGGATATTTTATCACATCTTTCGTTTATCCAAAAAATGCAGGCAGGTACCCCATTTTTGTTGTGATTCTTATCCTTGATATTTATTTATGGTTTTCAATAAAAAATATAATTTCAAATTTGTTTTCCGTCGTTGTAGAGACGCACGGCCGTGCGTCTCAACTGAAATATTTAATTTTTATAATTTATTGGTTTCCATTGACGATTATGATTTTATATATGGGGATTTCGATTTTTATTCCCATAACAACTTGGAACCCGGCTTTCAGGACTTACTTATTTGGAATTGTTTTTACTATTGTTGTTGCAAAATTATTTCCGATTTTTCTTTTAATTATTGATGATGTTATTCGACTTTTTAAAGTTTTTGTGTTTTTTATTAAAAAAAATATTTTTAAAAAAACCATAAAGACCCCGAAATTTGAACGGCTTAAAGTGTTGCGAATTATTGGTTTTTCTTTAAGCCTTTTCGCATTTATTTTTCTTTTGCTTGGAATGTTTTTATGGGTTTATGATTTTAAAATAAAAACAGAAAAAATTTATCTAAAAAACCTTCCGCTTGAATTTAATAATTTGAAAATTGTTCAAATTTCCGATCTCCATCTTGGAAGTTGGGCAAACAAAGAACCCCTTCGTGAAGCTGTTGAAATAATTAACCAACAGCAAGCTGACCTTGTTTTTTTTACAGGCGATTTAGTGAATTTTACATCAGATGAGGCCTTTAGATTTGAAAGCATTTTAAGAGATGTAAAATCGAAATATGGTGTGTTTACTGTATTAGGTAATCATGATTACGGAAATTATTCGCATTGGAATTCACAGGAAGCAAAAGAAGAAAACATGAGGCAATTATTTCAATTTTATAAAGATATTAATTGGAAACTGCTAATAAACTCAAATTACATTTTAAATATTAATAATGAAAAAATTGCGATAATAGGAGTTGAAAATTGGGGCGCTCATGCACGATTTCCGAAATATGGAAACATTGATAAGGCTTTAAAAGGAGTTGAAACTATTCCGACAAAATTACTTTTATCACACGATCCGAGTCATTGGGATTTAATAATCAGTCAAAATTATCAGGATATTGATATTACTTTTTCGGGACACACTCACGGTTTTCAGTTTGGAATTGATTTTGCAGGAATATTGTGGAGCCCGGCCGAAAAATTGTATAAACATTGGACAGGTTTGCACTCAAATAATTCAAATCAGTATTTATATGTAAACCCCGGAATTGGAACCATAGGTTATCCTGGAAGAATTGGTATATTGCCCGAAATTTCAATAATAATTTTGAAAAAAGAAAAAATATGACAAAAAATACTATGGTTTTATCTTGCCTGATGGTGTTAATTATAGTTTCAGGTTTTGCACAAACCAAAGAAGAGAAAAAACTGATTAGAAAAGCAAATAGGATACATAAAAAAGTTCTAACTATTGATTCGCATACTGATACGCCCATGCGTCTAATAAGAACCGGTTTTGATATTTCAAAGCGAAACGACCCTGATGAGACAAGAAGTAAAGTTGATTTTCCACGTATGAAGGAAGGAAACCTTGATGGAATATTTTTTGCTGTTTTTATCGGGCAGGGCGAAAGAACAGATGAAGGAAATAAACGAGCGAAGGATAAAGCATTAAAAATATTTGAGGCAATTCATAAAGCAGTACAAGATAATCCTGAAATGGCTGCAATTGCCCTAACTCCCGATGATGCTTATAAAATTGAAAAAGAAGGAAAACGTGCTATTTTTATTGGGATTGAAAATGGATATCCTATAGGAAATGATTTATCCTTAATTGAAGAATATCATAATTTTGGAGCAAGGTATATAACTCTTTGTCATACGAAAAATAATGATATTTGCGATTCTTCAACCGATACATGCGAACATCATGGCCTAAGTAAATTCGGTGAGAAAGTGGTTGGGAAAATGAATGACTTGGGAATGATGATAGATGTTTCACATATTTCGGATGAGGCTTTTTATGACGTAATTCAGATTAGCAGGGCTCCGGTTATTGCTTCTCATTCATGTGCAAGAGCGATTTGTGATAATCCGAGAAATTTGGATGACAAAATGCTGAAAGAACTTGCTGAAAACGGAGGAGTAATTCAGATGTGTATTTTGAGCGAATATGTTGAAAAGCCCGAACCAAATCCCGATCGTGATGCTGCTCAGGAAGCCGTTAGAAAAAAGTACAGAGGTTTTGTTGATTTGAGTGATGAGGAAATGAAAAATGCCCGAAAAGATTGGTATGCCATCAATGATAAATACCCTCGAAAGCTGACAGATGTTGCACGCGTAGTTGACCATATCGACCATATTGTTGAAATTGCAGGAATTGAGCATGTGGGTATTGGTACTGATTTCGATGGAGGAGGCGGAGTAGAAGGTTGCTATGATGTAAGTGAAATGGGAAACATTACCCTCGAATTAGTTAATCGCGGATATACAAAAAAAGAGATTGAAATGATTTGGGGCGGAAACCTTATGCGGGTGTTCAAAGATGTGGAGAAAAATGCTGTAAAAAATTCAATATAATACTACTGTAATTTATTAAAAAAAATGCAAAAACTGGGCAATAATCCGGTAAGCAATAATTGAAATTAATTGACAATCTTATTCATGCAACCTTTTATTGAGTAGGTTGTCTTTAGTATTAATGTTAAGTGGTTAAAAAAAATATTAATTAATAAATTGATTCTATTATGTTTAAAAAAATCCTAATCATTTTAATTATTTCAGCAGTCATACCATTTAAAATGAATGCTGAATGGGTATCGTTGGATAAGAATAAAGTATCGAACACCCCACCTAAAGTTACCCTGATCAGCAATGACGACTACAGCACTGTGATTAAGATTGAAGTATCGGGATTCAATGTAAAAGAACTTTTTACAAATGGAAAAACTTACCAGGCTGTCGATTTAATGACAGAAAGTGTTACAACTGAACCAGGACTTCCTGAACTGTCATACATTGCAAAAGTATTGGCAATCCCTGATCAGTCAGGTGTTAGTGTTGAAGTTTTGGAAACAGGAAATATTCAAACTTTTAAGAATATTTATTTACCTCCTGCACGCACAAGTTGGATAGAAGGGCAACCTGAAACACCGTACATAGAAAACCCTGAATCATATAATTCATCAGGACCATATCCAAAAGAATTTGCCAGTGTTGACAATCCATCAATTTATCGTGATTTTCGTATTGCCCGTGTTTCTGTTTTTCCGATACGTTATTTTCCTGCAAAAAACGAAATTGAAGTTGCTTCTTCAATTACAATTCGTGTGAACTATGGTTCAGGAGAAGTCGTAAATCCGAAAACCAATGCAAGCAGAGCTATAAGTCCATCATTTGGGAAAATTTACAGAAACTTAATTTATAATTACCAGGAGGTTTTAGACGGACGCTATGGCGGTACTGAAGATGGCCGGGAGGTAATGTTATGTATAATGCCGGATGAATTCGTTGAAAGTTTTCAAATTTATGCTGATTGGAATCGTCAAAGTGGTACTGATATTCATATAACTAAATTCAGCGATATTAATGCTAACTCCAGTAATCCCGACATTATTAAAGATCATATAAGCGATGCTTATAATAATTGGGAACATCCGCCTACTTATGTTTTAATGGTCGGTGACAAAGGCGTTTTTCCAACAAAGACCATAACTATGGATGGTTGGACTTTTGCTAACGAGAGTTACTTTGTTGAAATTGACGGTAACGACTTTTTCCCCGATTTATTTATAGGCCGTTTTACAAATCAGGGTGAGTTACGTTTACAGATTATGATTTATAAATATTTGTTATACGAAAAAACTCCTTATATAGAAGAAACCGATTGGTATCTGAAAGGAGTTTGTTGTTCAAATAATGCGTATCAATCTCAGGTTGACACCAAACGATTTGCTGCAAATGTTATGTTGGATGATGGACATTTTCTTTCAGTTGATACTTTAATGAGTGATGGTAGTCCCTGGGAAGATGATGAATGCTCCATGGGTGTAGAAGATATTATGGCTGTACTGGATGATGGACGAAGTTGGTTGAATTATAGGGGAGAAGGATGGACTTCCGGTTGGAATGCTAATTGCTATCACTTTTATAAATCAGATGTATATGACTTAGTGAATGGCCGTAAAATGCCTTTTGTAACAAGTATTGGCTGTGGTGTTGCTATGTTTGATTCCGGCACAGATAATTGCTTCGGTGAAGGATGGGTCCAAATGGGTGATTTTGATAATCCGGGAGGTGGAGTTGCTTTTATTGGGCCTACTACAAACACTCATACTACTTATAATAATAAGCTTGATATGGGAATTTATATTGGGATGTTCCAGAATGGATTGGATACTCCGGGTCAGGCACTTTTGGCCGGGAGAAATTATTTGTATGAAGTTTATGGAACAGACCCCTACGTTGAATATCATTTTAAAGTATATTGTGTTTTAGGTGATCCCAGCCTGCATATTTGGAAAGATATTCCGCAAGAAGTGAATATTGATTTTCCCGATACAATTCAGGTTGGTTTAAATCATCTCGAAATGGAAATTACATTTGATGCCTCAGGATTGCCTGTTGAAAACGCAGAACTTTGCTTAGTCGGGGATGAGTTTTTTGGAACATATATCAGCAACGAGAATGGTATGGTAATTATTGATATTGCCCCCGAAGTTGAGGAAATATTAACTTTAACGGTTCGCGGAGGAAATGTTTATCCTCTTCAGGATACTATAGCAGTAGTACTGGCCACATCTCAGAATCTTCAATTAAATCTGGGCTATCAGTTCATTTCATCGAATCGCACACCCCAAAATCCCGACATGTTGGTAGTTTTGAATAATAATCTAAATGATAAACTTGATTTTGTTAGAAACTCTGAAGGTAATATGTTTAGAAAAATTGGCCCGAATTGGGTAAACGGCATTGGGGATTGGATAAGTACTGAAGGATATTTGTTTAAAATGAATGAATCTGATGTTTTAATAATTAATGGAGAGGTAGTTAACCCTCAATCTCCAATTGAATTGAATACCGGGTTTCAGTTTGTCAGCTATTTACCAAATGAAGCATTAAATGCTTTGGATGCATTTAGCAGTATTTTAAATGATAACCTTGATTTTATAAGAAATTCAAATGCAAATGTATTAAGGAAAATAGGCCCGAATTGGGTAAATGGCATCGGTGATGTTTATCCCGGTGAAGGTTTATTAATAAATATGCTTTCCGACGATATTTTAATTTATACTATTTCTGAAAATACAAAAAGCATTTCTAAAGGAAAATCGACTCCTGCTCACTTCAATTTCGAAGGAGGTAATCCGGCCGATCCTGTTTATACTTTATATGTTTCAGGACTTGAAATAGGTGATGAAGTAGCTGCTTTTGATGGCGATAGAATGATAGGATCAATGAAAATATCATCAAATTATGTTTTTGATAATGAACTTCCTGTTTTCAGTACTTTATCTGAAGGCAAGGGCTATATTTCAGGAAATCCGATCATATTGAAAATTTGGAATAATGCTTCAAATGATATTGAAAACGTAAGCTTTACAATGAATAATATTTCCAAAGCTTATATTGAAAAAATCTATCCAAATGAAGATGGACAATTTAGTATTGTCAATATCACAAAATCAACAGATAGAGAAGAATCAATTACGATTTATCCAAACCCTGCCGAAGATGTGATTAATATTTCATGCTCCGGCCAGATCAATGAGGTTAGCATTTTCAATTTTGTCGGGCAAATAATTTATCAAGGAAGTAACTCGACTATAAACACAAGCAATTTCAAATCCGGTGTTTATATTATCAAAGTTGAAACAGATGCAAGTTCAACAACTGAAAAAATAACTATCAAATAAAAATAATTCCTGCGAATTTATTAAAGGCTGTTTTCTGTTGAAGGCAGCCTTTTTTTCGTAAAAGGAGATGGACAAACATTCAATATTCAATATTTGGCTTTCATTCCCTGTATTTATTCTTTTTTATTGATTATTGATTGTTGCTTATCCATACGGACTCCCTTTGGTCGTTGAGTGTTTTTTATCCCTACGGACTCCCTTTGATCGTTGAGTCTTTGTGAAACTTTGGGTGTTCATTATGTTTCTTTGATAAATAGCTATTACACAGTTTACACAAAGTATTCGCTAAGTTCCACAAAGAAAAGCTTTATTTTATTCTCTCATTCACTCATTCAAGCATTCATTCATTCAACCGGTTCAATCGGATCAAGGATCACCTCATTTTTGTCATTTACATATACGACTCCGTATTCGCGGCATTTGCGGCGTTTAGAGGCGGCATCATCATGACGGAAATGAAATTCCACTTCATCCCATATATCTCTCACTAACAAATTAGCATCGTCAAGTAGTGCTGCCACATCTTCCTGTTCTTTATCGTATTGGTCTTTTAATTCCGATTGAGCACTTTGAAGAGTTTTGAATTTATTAAATTCTGTTTCAAATTCGGCAGCCGAGGGCATGCTCATTGCAACACCTTCGGCAGCTATACGAGCCGCTTCACCGTCAATAAGATTTTGACCCCAAAGCAATAGGTCGGAATCGCTATTGATAAGCGGTGTGTTGCCGTCATTTACATCAATACCGTAATAAGCACGGTCGGTTTCCTGAAAAACACCCCTGAGAACACCAAAGTTAAAAACCTGGAAAAAATGTGATGCATACAGAGTAGCCTTATCAAAGGCAAGATTTTTTTCGCCGGTGGCGTTAGTTTGGTTTACGAGAGCTGTTTTACGCTCATTTACTTCGGTTTCGAACACAGGCAGAAAAGCATCAAGCCTTTCAAGCGTGGCGGCCGAAAAGGCAAGCATCGCAATATTGCCAATTGCATCTGCTTTTCTTTTGGCATTTCTACAAGCATCGAAGTAATCATTTACTGATCTTGGTAATTTTCTTTTTGCCATAGCATTAAGATTTTAATTAATAAAAAAGGATTTAATTGAATAATATACTCCAAAGGTAATAATTATTTTAATGCGACAATACTTTGCTTAAAAAATTGAAATTTTTTTTTCGAAGTAACATTGCACATAAGAACAAAGGATTATTTTTTTCCCGGAGGCACTTTGTTCACCTGAGCAATGGATCATTTTTTTGTCGGGGATGGGTTGTTCCCTTTAACAATAAGCACTTTACGAAATATTGCATATTTTTCAATAAATAACACTTTGGGTATTGAAATATTCTTTATATTTGAAGAAAATAATTAGCGTTATGATTTTAATATTCAAATAGAGGATTTTAAGGCCTTGTGCTTAATTATTTTTAATTTATCAGAAAGCAATGAAATATGATTTTAAAACAATTTTAAATTAAGGAATCATGAAAAAACTTTACAGAAATTATTTAATGATAATTTGCCTGATAGTTTTAAGCACATTATCAACAAAAATAAGTGCTCAGCATTTTAATTTTGAAGGAGGAAACCCCTCAGCTCCGTTTTGGACTATATATATTGCAGAAGTCACATTAAGCACCGTTGATTTAGTAGCCGGAGATGAAATTGCAATTTTTGATGGCGATTTAATGGTTGGAGCAATGGTTTTATCACAGGTTTGTATTCCCGAAAACCAATTTGATAATGTACTTTTGGCATTTAATATACTGGCAAGTGGTAACTCCGGTTACACTCCGGGAAATCCTGCTTTATTCAAATGCTGGGATGCAAGTTTGGGAATAGAAATCTCAGAATTTGAAATAAGTTTTGATAATCCTTATGGAGATGCATGGACTCAATGTATTTTTCCATCCAATGATGGTGAATATAGTATTGTTCACCTTAATTTTGAATGGATAACAATTGGTGCAATAGCCGGAACAGTAACCAATGCAATAACAATAGACCCAATTGAAGGAGCTTTGGTAACAGTAGAAGGCACTTCTTATAGTGCTATAACAGTCTCAGATGGGAGTTATTCAATTGAAAATATTGAAACAGGAACTTACAAGATAACGGCAAGCGCTGAGGGATATTACCCTGTAACTACTACTGGTGTAGAAGTACTAACTCTTGAAACTACAATTGTTGATTTTAATCTTTTTATATCACAGGCATATAATCTGGTTGAAGGATATCAAATGATTTCATCACGTTTGATCTCAGAAAACCCCGATATGCAAAATATTTTAGAAGGAATATTAGATAATCTTGATTTTGTAAGAAACTCCGAAGGCTATATGTTAAGAAAAATTGGTCCAAACTGGGTAAACAGCATTGGTGATTGGGTAACAACAGAAGGTTATTTGTTTAGAATGAATAGTGCAGATAGTTTTGAAATTTTCGGTGAGGAAATAATTGAATGGACTCCAATTAACCTAAGCACAGGTTACCAAATAATAAGTTATTTGCCCTCTGGGTCGCGTAATTGCCAGGAAGTTTTTATAAACATATTGGATAATCTTGACTTTGTACGAAACACAGCCGGATTTATGTTCCGTAAAATAGGGCCTGTTTGGATAAATAGTATTGGTGACATGCAGCCCGGCGAAGGCTATCTTGTTAAAATGAATGCCGATGATGTTTTAACTTATGTACTTCCATTTACAAATTGTGGAGATCCTTTTATTGATCTCCGCAATGAAAAAGTTTACACCACCGTACAAATTGGCAATCAATGCTGGATGGCTGAAAACATGAACATTGGCTCAATGATAAATGGAAATTCTAATATGAGCAACAATGGCGTAATTGAAAAATATTGCTATGATAACAACACTGCAAATTGTGATCAATACGGTGGATTATACCAATGGAACGAAATGATGGAATATACAATAATACCCGGTGTGCAAGGTATTTGCCCTGCCGGTTGGCATATTCCAACCGATGATGAATGGAAAATACTGGAAGGCACTGTTGATAGCCAATATCCTGTTGGCGACCCGATTTGGAATAATTCAGGATATCGTGGTTATGATGCAGGCCTAAACCTTAAATCCACAACAGGCTGGTACGGAGGAGGTAATGGCTCAGGGCTTTATGATTATGAGGCTCTTCCAGGAGGTTACCGCGTCCACTCTAGTGGTAGTTTCTACAATATCACGAACGAAGCCTACTTTTGGTCGTCGAGTGAGGTCTATAGTGTGAGCGCATGGCACCGGATCCTCATTTATGGCACTGATGAAGTGAGCCGTAGCTACAATGGTAAGAACTACGGTTTTTCTGTTCGTTGCTTGCAGGGTGAATATATAAACCAACCGCCTGATCAACCAACAAATCCCAATCCTGAAGATGGAGCAGTAAATCAATTCATAGAAACAAATATTTCGTGGACATGTACAGATCCCGAAGGAGACCCTTTAACTTATGATATTTATTTTGGAATAGAAGCTACACCTCCATTAGTAACAACAGGACAAACAGAAGCAACTTATGATCCTGGAATATTGGAATACAATACAGAATATTTTTGGAAAATTGTTGCTCATGATGACCATGAAAACACTACTGAAGGAGCTGTTTGGAGTTTTATAACAGAAATTGATCAATCATGCCCCGGGATACCAACAGTAACCTACGAAGGACAAGTTTATAATACAGTTTTAGTTGGTGACCAGTGTTGGTTTAAAGAAAACCTTAATGTAGGAACAATGATAAGCGGTACAGAAGAGATGACAGACAATGGAGTTATAGAAAAATATTGTTATGATAATAATACTGCTAATTGCGAAATTTACGGTGGTTTATACCAATGGAACGAAATGATGCAATATACAACTACACAGGGAGTGCAAGGTATTTGTCCTTCCAGTTGGCATATTCCTACAGATGATGAATGGAAAATACTTGAAGGAACAGTTGATAGCCAATATCCTGTTGGCGACCCTGTTTGGAATAATACAGGATATCGCGGTTTTGATGCAGGATTAAACCTAAAATCCACAACATACTGGTATGGAGGCGGTAACGGTTCAGGGCTTTTTGATTATGAGGCTTTTCCGGGTGGTTACGGCGACAGCGATGGTAATTTCGACGATCATACGGAAGGCGCCTACTTTTGGTCGTCGAATGAGAAGAGTAGTTCATTCGCCTGGAGCCGGGAGCTCGGTTACTTCACCGATCAAGTGTACCGTAGCTACTACTATAAGGGGTTCGGTTTTTCAGTTCGTTGCTTGCAGGATTAGAGGTGCAATGAAGCTTGTTCAGGGTGAAAGCCAAATTGTACTATTAAACTGAAAAAGCGAATTATAAACAAGATGGTGGACTGTAAACAATATTTTAGGGTCTTAGCCCCCGAGATGCTTCGCTAATTTCAAAACCGATGTTAATGGGGGCTTAGTCCCTTTGTGTTCAATAAGCAGTTTATTAGGATGTAAGATTCCTTGATGGAATTAATAAGTAATTTCTGTCAGGAAAAAGAGATGGCATCCCTCAGGGAGAATAAAGTAAATAACAATCATACATTGAACCTCGTGAGGGATGCCATCCCTGTATCCTTCATTCTCTCATTGGATATAGGCGTAGTGGGGCTTATTGCTGTTAAATAATTTTATTTGGCAAGTCTTTTAATTTTCTTAATTATCTCATTTGCCAGTCTATCGGCATTTTCTAAAGTGTCGCTTTCCGAATAAATCCTTATTATTGGTTCGGTATTCGATTTTCGCAGATGAACCCATTGTTTTCCGAATTCAATTTTTACACCGTCGATAGTATTTATCGGTTGATTTTTATATTCTTTTTTAATTTTATTAAGAATTTCATCAACATTCATTTCGGCGGATAATTGGATTTTGTTTTTTGAAATAAAATAATCGGGATAAGATTTACGAAGCTCAAGACAGCTTTTATTTGATTTTGCCAGATGAGTCAGAAATAATGCAATTCCCACCAAAGCATCACGCCCGTAGTGAATTTCAGGATAAATTACGCCTCCGTTTCCTTCACCCCCGATTACAGCATTTTTTGATTTCATCATTTCAACAACATTGACCTCGCCAACTGCTGAAGCAAAATATTTAGCACCCGAAGTTTCGGTTACATCACGCAAAGCCCTTGTTGACGACATATTTGAAACTGTGTTTCCTTTAGTGTTTTTCAGAACATAATCTGCAACAGCCACCAAAGTATATTCCTCGCCAAACATTGATCCGTCTTCGCAAACAA
>Ga0207996_1001880_pt1 | contig 13675 bp, 11 predicted proteins | sample AntAceMetag02UKG_FD_184773 | JGI IMG/M metagenome (GOLD analysis project Ga0207996, IMG submission 184773) | Saline lake microbial communities from Ace Lake, Antarctica - Antarctic Ace Lake Metagenome 02UKG (SPAdes) (version 2) | ecosystem: Environmental > Aquatic > Non-marine Saline and... | reverse complement strand
CACAACACCCTGTTCAGTGAATGCATAGGGTTTTGCCCTGCGAGAGCCACCCCAACTTGAAATCACAATTTGTGATTTCAAGTTTAAAAACTCGTCGTCTGTCAACTGAAACATAAAATCCTCTGGGAATCTCTCGATATGTCGCTTTACTGCCTGTGTAGATGTCGGGGCGTCCTTAAATAATCAAACAACTTTCCATTGGCATCTCATTTGGTAACCTGAGTTATTGATTTATTTAAGGACGTCCCGGTACGCTCCCAATACTCATTGTAATGTGACTGAAATTCAATGATTAATTCTCTGGTTTTATTATCAACTTTTTCTATCCCAATTTTTATTTCATCAGAGCCTGTCATATTTCAATCTCCTTTTTCAAGCATGTTATTCTTTACATATGCATAATGGAGTAGCGGTCAGGTGCAGCGCCCTATATTTTCCCCTTATATTCCCTGAAGCCATCCATCAATTGCTTGAATGAGTTGGGTTTGTATTTCTCAAAACTCTCTTCGTCCACGTAAACGAAGTCATACGTCACATCCGATTGCACCCGGTTGATGTCTTCGCACCATTGCCGGAGCCGTTCCATCTTGAGCGGCACGTCCAAATCTTCCTTCCCCTTCGTCTCGACAATGACAATTCTCTCATTTGACAGCTTGACAAAAAAGTCCGGATAGTAGTTAGAGATGTCGCCGTCCGCGTTGACGTAGTCTAACTTGAAATGCACGGCCAGATAATTCTTGGCGTAGGAAACCACATCGTCGCACTCTTCCAGAAAGCGGGCGAACAGCAGTTCAAAGCGGCTGTCTCCAATAATGCGGTTAAAGACACTCTTTTTGGGCGCGAGGTAATCCTGTTCTTTGGCTACAAAGGGTCTGGTATGTCGCAGCTTGATAGTGTCTCGGATTTCGGCGTCCCCTTTATCCTGCACGGTCAGAGCGTTGATCGCCTTCTTGAAAGTCTCGATCAAGGTCTTGGTGGCGGCCAGTTCCGACAGGTTCCGTAGGGTGTTGGGGCTTTCCAGGTCTACCGGCCGGTCAAACAACTCATCTTGCACAAACGCCTTGACCTTGCTATACAGCACATCGTAGCCGCTCACCAGCCGCAAATCCTTCATCACTGTCTGCGCGAAGTAGCCGATCACACTACGGTAATCCGCAATACCCGCAGTGTCGAGGATGGTGGTATGTGTCACCTCTCCGGTGGTTATATCCTTGAAGACGATCTCCCTCTGTTCTTCCTCACTGAACTGCAAGTACAACACAGGCTGATGTCCCAATGCACCAACGTCCAGTCCTCCCAGGTTTTTGTATTCCCGGTAAACGCGCGGCGTCAGCACCGGGATTTCAATATCCAGAGCCTCGATGTTTTTCTTCTCGTTTTCTTTGTCAACCTCCACCACCAGCGGGGTTTTAGGGCCTGTACCTTCCCCCATCGGCTTGTGCTCCAGCACCACGCCTTCGGCCTGGATGGATTCTACGAAATCCATAAAGGCATTCGTGCCGACCACGCTGACATATTCTTCCGTGCCTCCGGGATACATTTTCCGCAGGCCGCGCCCCAAGGTCTGTTCGGGCAGGATGTTACTCTTGGCGGAATAGGCGCGCAGACCCACAATAGTGGTAACATTGCGCACGTCCCAACCCTCTTTGAGCACCATCACAGAGATGATGGCTTTGAAACGGCTGTCCATCCCGTCAATCGCGTTGGCTTGCTCGCGCAGCTTATCCAATTCTTCTTTGCCCTTGCCAGACGTTGATTCGGAAATCTCGCCGTTTTTCTTGGTGTGAATGACCAGCACCGCATCTTTTAGATCGGAATAGTTGCCTTCGAGGTATTCGGCTACGTCGTCGCAGTTCCGGGTATCATCGGTCATCACAAACAGGATGGCTTTCTTGCCCATCTTTTCGTGTTCGGCATAGGCTTTCCGCCATTCGATTACGCCTAAGTGAATATAATCCTCGTATTTCTCAGTGAACTTGGCGCTCTGGCGCTCCATTAATTTGGCGCGGCTGGCGGCATCGGGCAGCACAGGGTGTTTGACCACGTTTTGCGAAATAGCCTCCACCAGAGGGTAATCGGCCACGGTCTGCACGAAAATCGCACCGTTGTTGTGTTTAGGTGTGGCAGTCGTGTCCACTTGCAAGGAAAGGGCCGCCCCTTTTTGCTTCAGCCGGTTGTGAATATCTTCGATGGATTTGAACCAAGCCATACGAGGGTCATGGATGTGGTGCGCCTCGTCGTTGAGCACCATCAACTCGTCAATGTCACGCACAATCATGCCCAGGTCCACTTTAGAGTCAGTAGTCGCGCCGCTGGGCCGTTTCCCCAGAAAATAGTCCATTGTGTCCTCATCATCCGGCGAAACGGGGATATCATTGCCGGCATAGACACGGTGGATGTTGGTCAGAAAGATGTTGCCGGTGGGCCGGGTGATGCGCACCTCGTCCTGCACATGCAGGGTGAGTTGAAAGTCATCGCGCCAGTTACGCCCGTCCACGCCGTTTTCCGGAAGGACCGGGTCCTCAAAGAAAATGCGGAGTCCCTGAAAATCCTTGTAGATGCGGTCCAGCACGATGATGTTGGGGGTAATCACCAGAAAGTTGCGCGAAAGAGTAGACTCCGCCTCGTATAGTTTATGGTAAAAACTCCAGGCCAGCGCCAGACTCATCACCTTGGTCTTGCCGGATCCCGTCGCCATTTTCACAACAAAGCGCCGCCAGCTTTCGTCAAACATGCCGGCGGAAACCACACCGGAACCGTCAAAACGCATCATGTCGTATTTATCCTGTACCCCCACCACATCGTAAAGGTAGATGACCGTCTCCAAAGCTTCGCGTTGCGCAAAGTAATACTGAAACTCGGCCATTGTGCCATCAATCTGTGGCAGCAGGTGCGGGGTGTTAAACCACCAGTTGAGCAGGCTTTTGCTGGTGTCCGCTCCCCCCACATAGCCGCTGTTCCGCCATTCCTTTACCTTCTTGCGCAGTTGCGAAACTAAGGGCGGCATCAGCTTTTCAGAACTGGACTCCCGCAGGGCTTCATCCGCCGGAAACCAACGAAGGGCCGGATCAAGGATGGCGTGGGGCGATTCTGGAAAGTCTTTATGTAGGGCCATTATTTCTTCCCTCCGCTCTTTCCAACGCTCACATCGACAATGGTCATGGTATCGTTGCCGAAGATATCCACCACCTTGACGGCCAGTTTACGCCGTCCCGGCGCGCACTCCTTAAAGACGCTGGTCAGTTCAATCGACCGATCTTTTTTGGTGCGGAAGGATTGCCACTCGTTCTCGAAGATATAGTCTCCGGTCCAGACCTCTTCCCATTCACCGCTGTCGGGCTTCTGTACACGGACGATCTCCCGCTTGCTCTCAAAGTTGAAATCCACTGCCCAGTAATCAATCCAGTCCGTCCATGTTTTCGTCAGTACCTCACGGCTGAGGATACCGTCCTTGTCCTTGCTCACCTTTACGATCTGCCCCTTTTCCACCACGATTTTACTCTTCTTTTTTTTGAGGGACACCTCGGCGTTGGCAATCGAATCCTGCGAGTAGAATACCGAAAAGTCTGTCAACTCCACTGCCACGCTGTTCTTTTTGACGTGCGGCTTGACCTCGATGGCTGCAACGTCGTGAAAGACCACCTGGTTTTTTTCCACGGCCCGCTTGTCAAATACCTCGGCGGGGATGTACTTTGGAGCTATGTCAATGCCTTTGGCGCGGGCTTCATCCAGCACGTTAGGGAACAGCCCCATCTCGAACTCAAAGCCCAGTATGTCCACCCGGGTGATGTGTTTTTTGCGGCATTCCAGGATAACCTCTTCCACAAACAGGCGCGTCACCGGCAGGTTCACCGGCCCAACCGCCACTAACCGTCCGGCCTTTTTGCCGTGGAAGGCGATAAAGCCCTCAGTCTTTTCAGCCCGGTAGGCGCGCAGGATCAGGTCAAGGAAAGCGGCTTCTTTTTCCTCCAGCTGCTTTTGCTGTTCCACTTCGCGCAGGTTAGGATTCACGCCAATGTAATGCTGGCGTTCGTACTTTCCCAAGTTGAGGATTTCAAAGGCGCGGTAGTCCTTTCCTTCGGATTTGAGCTGTCGCTGCACGCCGATCATCCGCTTGCGGGTGGTGTGGATGGCGAACTTGCCCAGATCGCTGACGATCCACTTGCGCCCAAGTTTTTCGGCCACGGCTGCCATCGTGCCGGAGCCGCCGAATGGGTCGGCGACCAGATCGCCTTCGTTGGAGGAGGCCTTGATGATACGTTGGATGAGGGCTTCTGGTTTTTGGGTGGGGTAATCAAGCCGTTCATCTGAATGTGCACTGGCAATATTAATGTCATCCCATAAATTTTGGACAGCTTCTCCTTCATTGTCATCAAGATAGCGTTTTCTCTGAATCCTTCCATCAATACTTTTGGGGAAATACAATCTACCTTCAGCATCCCATTCCTGCATTTTGGTCAACGATATTGCCCAGCCTTTATCTGGCGGTTTATACCCTTTATATTCATATTTAAGATTCGGCCTATGACTTGGGCTTGCCAAATTATCTATTCTGTAACGACGACCATCAGGATCCTTGTGGCGATAAAACTGATCAATATACCCCTGTCTGAGCGGTTTTAGAGGTGTCAAAAAGGAAACGTTTTTGCTTTTTGAATAGAGCAAGAGAGTATCCGTTTGAACTCCATATTCTGTAGGTATCTTATTTGTTGTTCCTCTTCCTGTTTTTCTTTTCCAGATGACTTCATTCCGAAAATTCCCAGCCCCGAACACTTCATCCATCACTAATCGTATGAAACTATTCACCCGCCAATCACAATGCACATAAATACTCCCGTCCTCGGCCAGCAGATCGCGCATGAGAACAAGCCGCTCGTAAATCATGGCGATGAAGGAATCGGCCCCCTTGCCCCAAGTGTCGCGGTAGGCGATCTCTTCCAGGATGTTGGGCTTCTTGGTGAAGGTGTCGCCGCCAATCTCGATATGCATTGAAAAATCCGCGCCCACGTCAAAGGGCGGGTCAGTGGAGATCAGCTTGATGCCGCCCTGCTTTTCAATCTCCTCGCGCAGAGGGCCGTTCTTCAGGGATGAAAGGATTAGCTTGTTGTCGCCCCAGATGAGCTTGTTTGTCCAGCCCTTGAGCTGCCGTCCTCGGGCGTCAAAAAGATCCAGTTGCGGAGATGTATCTTCCGGCTTTTCCGCACGAGGCTCGTCCACCTGCTCAATTACCTGAAACGGCAAAACAATATTGCATACCTCGTTCGTCTTGCCGTTCCAGACCAGTTCCACCTCCCGCTTCTCCTCGAACAGCAAAAAGCGAAACTTGTCCGGCAGCGGCTTGTCCGCCTCAATAAAGCGGATGATCTCTTGTTGTTCCTGTTCAGTCAGTCGTGTCATAAATATCCTCTCTTATTTACAGACTTGCAACCCAGGGACAAGCGGCGGGACGAAGCAGAAAATATAACATCGCTAATCAGCAGCGCGGTTTCTTGTGTCGGCTGAATTAGTCTTGGTTAGGTAAATATTCCTTTGTTTTTATTAATGATAATACTGTAAACATATGATCAATCACTTCAATAAAAAGGTTCTCTAATTCATCGAGGTTTGCAAACTTATTACCTTTTAAAATTTTTGACAGCTTATCGTACAGGCCTGTATGTGTATATCTTTCATGCTTTAAAATATTGTATTCAGGACTGGGCGGCATTTCTAAAACAAATCTTTCTGCCATAATATCCCAATTTGGTGTTTCTTTCTCAGTTTTCCTTGCTTTAAAAAGTAATGCTCCTTTGAAATGTTGTAGGACATTTCTAATTGCAGTGGCAGGAGAAAGCACTTCAGATGTACTGTTTCTGTAATGCTGTAATTCTTTAGAAGCAGTTTCAAGTTCAGTTTCTATATCAGGGTTCAGTTCCCGTAATTTGCCTTTAAGACTTTCATATCGTTTTTGGCGTTCTTGTAGCGATTTATATGAAGTAATCTGAGGTAATATTTTCTTCTGACCTTCAGGCGATATCTGGGGATAAATATCGTTTAAGTATTCGAAAGTCATTGAACTCCCTGGAATTGTGGTGGCAGGCACAGCCGCTATACTAAAACCCCAATCCGTTTGTGTTGTGATTTGGGGTAAACGTTTCAAGAAAACTTCACCAGAAAACTGCAAACTTTCGACCGCCCCGGCCTTAATATCAGGAGCATTGTCTGGTATTTTATTAAACGATTCACATTGCCAAGAAAGCACATCATGAGCTTGTTGAACAAATGGTTCAAATTCCCTTACTTCAACGGCTTTTTTTAGCCAATCAGAAATAGAATTCCGATTTGATTCAGCTATCATTTTTGCCTTTATCAGATTTTTCATTTTTTCTTATTACCAGTGATTGAACAATTTCTATATAATCTTCCTAATAAAACATTATTAACAAAACAAACCGTCTGTTTTATGTTGTTTCTATCTGCATAATTCCAGAAAATGAATGTTATACAGGTAGCTGGATAATTCGTATGAAAGAGGCACCTGCCGAAATAAGAGCGCTTTATGGGATAGTTAATCTCTCAACCTTCCGTTTTATGATGACTCTGGCAGCATGTAATAACTAATACATTCAAGACATCAGTCAATCCATTTTAAACCTATTTTTGATATACGCATGTACTTTACTAACAGGCAAATCAATTGTTGCAGGACCAGTCCTAATGTAAAAAAACTCCTTTTTGTTAAACTTTAGATATGCTGGCTCGTTGCTGGCTCGACAATCGATCTTCAATATTTTCACATTGTTAATTATTTGAAACCGCAGATTAAGGTATCGGACAAATTGTACACCTATCTGGCTATCAACTATATTTATCAGGTGCAGAAACATTTTATCCCCAGATTCAAAGGCATCATGTTCAACTCCAAGCAACTCACCTTGATCATCAACTCCAATGAACAAAACACCACCTTCAGAATTTAAGAATGCCACAATAGTTTTCATTACTGCATGCTGTACCCCATTGTCTTTTTTGCCTGTTTCTAAATTCATTCTCAAAGTTGATTTAAACTCGACACATTCACTTTCTCCATTTTTTATTAATTTATAACTTGATACTTCAAGTACGTTACTGACAATTTGGAGGAGTTCGTCGTCAATATTATCTTTCATAATATAATCATTAGCACCTAACCGTAGAGCCTTAATGGTTTCTTCTTGCGTGCCTTCGCCTGAAACAATAATTGTCACCAAATAGAGTTGTCTTTCTTTCAATTTAGTCAATAACCATAGTCCTCCCCAATCTCCAGGAGGCATTTGCAAATCAAGTAAAAGAAGATCAAAATAGGACATATTTATCTTCTCAAGAGCTTCCTCTCCTGTTGAGCAAAAGTCTAAGACTGGATTAAGAGGTCCTAAAATTCTGCTAAAAGATTTTACGACATCAACTTGGTCATCGGCCCATAGTATTTTTAACATTATATAACACTCTCCTTGGTATATGTTCCAACCTCAAAAGACTTTTCATGTTGATGAATTTCAGCGATATTGAAAGGCTCTTTTTCAGTGAAATCATTTAAAATAATTGACCACTGACATCCTTCCCCTAAAACACTTTCGGCTGAAATGTGTCCATCAATTCGATCAAGCATCGCCTTAACTGTAAACATACCAATTCCAGATCCATCCTGTTTGCTTGATTTATTAATCTTACCTGAGAGAATACGCATTAATGTATCTTCATCAATTCCCGGACCGTCATCTTTAATCTCTAACAATAATTGGTTATCGTTTTCGCCATAACGCCAATCAATAGAGACTTCACCAGAGACTTCACCCTGCCCGGAAATTGCTTCAACAGAATTTTTGAAAATATTTTCTATAATTGATTCTATGAATAGCGTTGATGATGTAATGGAGCAAGGTTCGTTTGTTTTTGGAGGAGAAATGCGTATTCCAGGAGGTAATGAGTTAATTTTTTTGGATATGAAATCATTTAGTAATCCATTTAAGTCAAAGTCGATTATGGTAGGTTGATCTAGCGATTTTGAGATGCTTTTGGCTGATGCACACGTTTTAATTGCACTATTCAAATGCTCACTTGCGTTAAACTTATTTCTTAACCGAGTTCTTCGGTCGACAGCAGGTGTGATTATGCACATTCGGAAAGCAAGAAGCTGATTTTTTAGATCGTGCAATATACGACTTATCTGATTGTGCTCATGCGATAATGATGAAAAACCGCTAAGAAAGGACTTTAAACATTCTTGAGGGATGCTTTTATCACCCTGGTTTGCATATCCTTTGATACTGAGGTTAATCATGTGTTCGTGAATTTCCAAATTAAAACCAATTAAGTTTTGTTCGATAAAACCCAACAGGAAACTATCCTCATAAATCTTTCTACATTTTTTAAGTTCAATTTGCTGGCCAGCCATTTTAACCGAAACAATTCCTGTCCTTTCATTGAAAGTTGCGGCCACCTGAAGGTCAATAGATGACTTCGGAGTATTTTTCTCGTTGATATTATTCCATAACTGCTCAAGCAGTATTTGAAATGTCCCTTTATGAATTTCGATAATTTGTACGCCATCAGGAACATCTGACGTGTACTTAATGGAATGACATCGTCCTCTTTTAAGCAAGATAAAATCGTCAAAAACACTTGTAATTGTAGTCATTGCATATTGTTTGGTTATTAGCTTGCTAATTTGTGACAATGTAATTATTTGTTTGAAGCCTTCAGAACCCTTGATATCTTTGTCATAGGTCTCAGGATCTATTTTATCCAAAAACCATGAAATTTCGTTTACGTATTTCCTATAATTGATCGCATCAAATGATTTTCTATTTTTGATTATCGAACCAACACGTTCATAGAATCCAACAATGTTTCTTTTATCTAAATCCTTACCAGTTAATTTTAAATAAAGTGATTCAATTATTTTAACCCATTCCACAAACTGAGTGTATTTCTTTGATATTAAGAAATCTGTTCCCATTAAACGGTGAGAAAGCCACTTTTGCAGATCTTTATCTTCTTCAGGAATGCTTAGAAGCTCATGTCTTAACAAAAATGAAATCGTTAAAGGAGAACTATTCAACCATTTATCCCAATTAAAATTCGCTCTAAGTCCTTTAGCGTTAAGTATTTCAACAAGGGAAACAACTGACTTTGCGATGTTTTGTTCTGCAGCTTTCTTACTGTATTCTTTGTCTGTACCCACAAGTTTAATCCGTTCATTCAAAGCCTGGCTGGAAATAATTAAAGTTGAAGTGAATTGACGTTGGTGGTGACTTTTCCCTTTTCCCAACACCATATATCTACAGTCCAACTTACCTTGAGCTTGAAAAAGTTCTTGAAGATAGCCTTTTGCGTCAATAGAACTTCTTTCGGTAGTTAACGCTTTATCAATTTCGTGATCTAACCAGTCAACAAAAATATCGGTTTCCAAATGACCCTTATCAATAAAAATAGCAGCCAACATTGCTTTTACTGCATCAAGTTTTATTGAAGTTATAACATATTCTTGGGTCGCTCCTCTGCTCTTTAAAAGCAGGTTTTCTATTTTAAATTTATCAGATAATTGAAGGCCTCCCTTTTCTACCACTGCTCCTATTTCAGAAAGGGTGAGGAAGAATGGTTTGATTGAATCTTGATCTAAATACCTTTTCAAGACTGCTAAGTGAGTTAATATAGTGATAAGTGACGCACCTATTTGAACAAGTGAATCAGAAATAATAAAGGTATCTATCTTTTTTTCATGAATATAACTTTTATGTATAAGACTCTGGCTTAGCAAGAGTTTGCCCTTTGCTGTCAGCCCAAGTTGTTCAGCCAATTTCCCAACTCCTAAGGAATGCTCGGATGGAATTGCCTTGACAGTATGGACATCTTTCCTTTTTTTTGGGACTGACTTGGATATTTTCTCCATTAAAACATCTCTACAGTGCTCATTTAGGAAATTTAAAGCTGCCCTTGATTGAGCCTTCTTCCTGGAGCGACCGACACCTAAACTGGTGTTATCTTTATTTACACGTACTTCAATATGAAACGTTTTGTCATGGTCTGGTCCGTCTGATTTTATTTCCTGATAAAGTGGTAAAGTCTTATATTCTTTCTGTGTATATTCTTGCAAAAGAGACTTTGAATCAATAATCAAACTATCTAAATCCAAATCACCACTTGGAAAAATGGTAATAAATTTCGTAACCAAATTAACTGTTTTAGTGAAACCCTTTATTAACAACACTCCCGCAACGAATTGATAGCATATAGACTGGTATGTTTTACTATTTTCAGTAAAGGAATACTTTACACCCCTACCAATAAAAAGTTGATCTGATATTCCAATTTCTGTAAGCAACTCAGTTGTGATTTGATTCTTCAAGACTCCACTGAAGAAATCTAGATCCTTTTTGGGAATCTCTTTATTGCTTGAATATAGGATATACTTTGATAAAAGTTTGGAAAGGTCAGCTCCAATAGCTCTAAGATAACCTATTAACTCTAAAGTAATATGTGTTGATTCATCAGGTAAAAGGTCATTAACGTAGGATTTATGAGTTAGCGATAGTAAAAGAAGATTGTATGAAGATTTGTCTTTGATATTAAGTAAGTTTCTAAGATATACAGATGTTTTTCGAGGAAGATTCCAATTAACCTTTGGAATGCGAGAAAGAATGACCTGATTGAGTTCCATTTAATTTGCCTTTTTCATTTAAGATATTTGCAAAGGTGGTTATGCTGAAAAAACAGGGGTTGGGACGTTATGTCAATAAGTAAATAACTCAATTAGCTGATATTTATGCCCCTTATTGAATGAATCTATTGAGTTTTGTTCAGGATTTCGGGTACTGTTTTAATTTCTATGTCGCTGTTCCTCTTTATCATTGTTCTGATTCTATCAGCTTCATTATCTTTTTCAACGATTACATATTTTATATCATTTAAATCAAACTTTAACCTCACATATTCATTGTTTTTGAGATTATTGCTATTATGTTTCAAATCACCCCAACTATCGATGTCTTGGTTTGGAAGTATAAAATAATGTTTAATTCGTAAATCCTCATTGTTAATTTTGTTTATATTGTCGAGGGATGGTATATATCTCCATTCTCTTTCGTCGTAAAATACAGTGTCACCTTTTTCGTAAGGTTTCGTGTATATAAAGTAGTTGGTAATGAGATCTCTGATATTTACTTCACCATTATTGTGAAATGCTAATGAATAAAGTGATGATAGATTACTAGGATACCACCCATCTCCGTTCAAAACTGGAATGTAATGAACAGGAACTAAATTGTTTTTGATTCCCCAATCTTTTTTCAATCCAATACCATATTTTCCATAAGAGTCGATGTGCTCTTCATTAAATGGTTAAGTGGAATGTCACAGAAACATGTCATTAAGATAAAAAAGCTTTTGCTACCCAAAGAAGAATGGATGTAACTAAAATCTTCACGATTATAACGCGGTGAAAAAGCACCTTGCTCGATTGTTTCTATCAAATAATTAGGATTTTTTGTGAAATTAAAAAAATAATTAGAACTAATCTCTGACATCATACAGTATCTCCTTGCATGGCATAACCCCAATGATGAGCAGTGTCGGATAACGAGTAAAAAAATAGGGCAAAATCCTTAAAACCGTCTTAAAACCGATGTCTTTCAAAACGCCACAGTTTCAAGCATTTGCTCCATCATTTTATATTTTCAATCTTGGTGTAAGTATTGGTTTTATTGAGGGTTTCATAGAAGCTATCTTTTCAAAACACTTCATCATGATATCTTTTCCTATCATTGTCGCCTTCGGTTCTCTTTTATGCCTTGTTTCGCAGTAAAAAAAATCAGATTCGAGCTTTGACAACTCATCTCTTATTTGCAGAATAATTTCTGATAGTTCCTCTGACACAGAATTGTGGCCAAGATCTTCAAGACGCTGATCTATGATTTCCATCAAATCAAGATTTCTTAAAGAACCTTTGATCTGAGAGCAGGTCTCAAAAGGACCCGCGTTCAAATAAATAGTCTCGGCGAGTTTGTTTTTTATCTCTTCGAAAATAAGAATCCTGCCACAAATAAAACCTGCGTAAATTGACAGTGGCAAACCTACAAACAATGCAAGAAAAACCGGTAATAAAATGTTAAACAATATGAAATCCATATTCTACCTTTATATATAACGGGGCGCGGGTGAGTGGTATATGGGGTCAGCCCTTAACTTAGGACAAAACCCAAATCATTTTGAAACCTTATTTTATCTCGGCTCTGACCGAAAACCACATTTGTCCTCAGGCAGAGGCCCGTCTTACGGGTCAGGGAGCGCCATCTGGACCTGGTTATTCCTCACAAAAAGATCTTATACCCGACATTCAAAGCCTTTGCCAATATCTTAGCCCGCTTTTTCCCAATTTGTTGCTTACCGTTTTCCATTTCAGAAATATGACTTTGCGGGATTCCTGTCAATTCAGAAAGCTCTTTTTGAGTTATGCCTTCCTTTACACTTGATCCGGACAGACTCCCGGCTTCTTGAATCTTGCGAAAATAAAACTGAAAACATCCAGCGCCAGTATCATCGAGAAGGACTGTGCATTAGCCCATGGATTACATGGTTGTAAAATCTCCACAACCCATTGAGATACCATTCTTTTTGCCAAACAGGCGTTTTCCTGCCTATGGACTTTTTAGAAGAACTTCAGAAACCATTAATTCAATGCCAGCTTGAGAAGAGGAACGCCGAGCTAACCGGTCCCCGAATTCTCACCAATCAGCGCATTGAGCCTTGCTTCCTTTTTCAACTGCTCCTCAATCTCCGTTTTACAATTATCCATCATTCCTTATTTTCCAGCCGTTTCATTCCCGAATCACTCGTCAATATCCGCATTTGCTGGATGGCGATTTTATTCAGCCGTTCAAGTCTGATTTCCTGGGATAATTCTTCATTAATAAACAGGGCGTTCAGGTTCTCCAGGTTTGAAAGACAAACCAACTGTGAGACATCGGCATAGTCCCTAATATTTCCCTTTTTATTGGGGTTTCCCTTACGCCACATGGCGGCGGTTGTGCCGAACAGGGCCATATTAAGAATATCAGCTTCAGTGGCGTAAATGTGGTTGATCTGGGATTTGCTCAGTTCCGGAGGAACAAGATTTTCCTTGATGGCATCGGTATGAATCCGGTAATTGATTTTAGTAAGATTCCGGCGGATATCCCAGCCAAGCTGCTTTTTTTCTTCATCTTTAAGTCTTTGAAATTCTTTTATCAGATAAAGTTTAAACTTGGGGGATATCCATGATGCAAACTCAAAGGCAATGTCTTTGTGCGCATAAGTGCCGCCGTATCTGCCTGCTTTGGCGATAATCCCTTTTGAATTTGTTTTTGTTACCCATTGTTTTACTGAAAGAACAAAGCGGTTTAATCCGGCCTGATTTTTAATTCCCTCGAATTCGGGGGAATTAAAATCCGGATTATAGATTTCTTCCCAGATGCCCAGAAATTCGATGGTATTTTTATTCCTCAGCCATTTTTCGATGAGGGAGAGCCCATTCTCAATATTCCTGACCATATCGGTTAGAGATATATAATCCTGCTGTTTCGTTGAAATGACAGTAATTTCTTTTCCCTGCACCTCAATTTTAGCCATTTTTTACCTCAATTTTTCCGAGATTTTCCATGATACCCGGGATGTCCATTTG